>WBZN01000818.1_pt1 | contig 20641 bp, 15 predicted proteins | sample 5204281 | NCBI WGS metagenome assembly WBZN01 (sample SAMN12344347, study PRJNA552823) | activated sludge metagenome | biome: Activated sludge suspended growth; feature: Nitrification reactor; material: Wastewater; isolation source: activated sludge from nitrification reactor of wastewater... | reverse complement strand
AAGGTGGGGATGACGTCAAGTCCTCATGGCCTTTATGTCCAGGGCTACACACGTGCTACAATGGACGGTACAAAGGGTTGCAAAGCCGCGAGGCAGAGCTAATCTCAAAAAACCGTCCTCAGTACGGATTGCAGTCTGCAACTCGACTGCATGAAGCTGGAATCGCTAGTAATCCCGGATCAGCACGCCGGGGTGAATACGTTCCCGGGCCTTGTACACACCGCCCGTCACATCACGAAAGCCGGTTGTACCGGAAGTCGGTTCGCTAACCGCAAGGAGGCAACTGCCCATGGTATGGTCGGTGATTGGGGTGAAGTCGTAACAAGGTAGCTGTAGGAGAACCTGCGGCTGGATCACCTCCTTTCTAAGGGATGTTCTTGTCGCGTCGGCGAGCTTGCTCGTGCGATGTCGGCAAGTTCCACCTAGGTCGATCGTTGGACTTATCCTCTGTTCAGTTTCCAGGGAATCGGCAGATTCCTGGACTGGGCCTATAGCTCAGTTGGTCAGAGCGCACGCCTGATAAGCGTGAGGTCGGTAGTTCAAATCTACCTAGGCCCACCAAGGTAGCGGTGGCGCCGGGTGATCGGGCTGCTGACAGATGAAACGCGGGGCTGTAGCTCAGCTGGGAGAGCACCTGGTTTGCAACCAGGGGGTCGTCGGTTCGATCCCGATCAGCTCCACCAGGTACAGCTCGAAGGTCAGAAGGCAGCAGGCGAGCAGCTCGCTGGACCGTTTGAAATGCCGGGATGCGCCGCTGCGAGACACTCGCAGCCGCGGATCCCAGTGATCCTGAAGTCGATGTTCATTGACAACTGAATCGAATTTGTAAGTTGTAGCGACAAGATTCGCCGGTTAGTAAGACACTCAAGTTTGGTCAAGCTTCTAAGGGTGCACGGTGGATGCCTTGGCGCTGAGAGGCGATGAAGGACGTGGCAAGCTGCGATAAGCCCCGGGGAGCCGCAAGCAGGCTTTGATCCGGGGATTTCCGAATGGGGAAACCCAACTGGAGTTATGTCCAGTTATTCAGGCGTAAATTCATAGCGCCTGAAAGCGAACGGGGGGAAGTGAACCATCTCAGTACCCCCAGGAGAAGAAAGCAAACGCGATTCCGTCAGTAGCGGCGAGCGAACACGGATGTAGCCCAAACCGGGAAGGTGCAATAGCCCACAAGCGTTGCCTTGCCGGTGTTGTGGGGCGCTGTGCGATCCGATTGTGGTCGGGTCGGGGAGTTACCAACTATCTGTCTAGTCAAAGGTGCCTGGAAAGGCCCGCCATAGAGGGTGAAAGCCCCGTAGGCGAAAGGCAAGATAGCTCCTTATCAGCGTTCCCGAGTACCACGGGGCACGTGAAACCCCGTGGGAAACCGGGTGGACCATCACCCAAGGCTAAATACTCCTCTTCGACCGATAGTGAACCAGTACCGTGAGGGAAAGGTGAAAAGCACCCCTGTTAGGGGAGTGAAATAGTACCTGAAACCGTGCATCTACAAGCAGTGGAAGCACTATGGCCCCGCAAGGGAGTCCAGTGCGACCGCGTGCCTTTTGCATAATGAGCCGGCTAGTTATTGTCACTGGCGAGGCGAAGCGACGTGCTGAGCCGTAGCGAAAGCGAGTCTGAATAGGGCGACTCAGTCAGTGGTAATAGACGCGAAGCGGGATGATCTACCCATGGCCAGGGGGAAGCTGCGGTAACACGCAGTGGACGCCCGAACCGGTGTTTGTTGAAAAAAGCTCGGATGAGCTGTGGGTAGGGGTGAAAGGCTAATCAAATTCCGTGATAGCTCGTTCTCCCCGAAATGTCTTTAGGGACAGCCTTGCAGGTGCATCGCGGAGGTAGAGCACTGAATGGACTAGGGGTCTTACCAGACTACCGAATCCAATCAAACTCCGAATGCCGCAGATGTTTACTGCAGGAGTGAGACTACGGGGGATAAGCCTCGTGGTCAAAAGGGAAAGAGCCCAGATCGCCAGCTAAGGTCCCAAAATCTCAGCTAAGTGGAAAAGGATGTCGAAGCGCTCAGACAGCCAGGAGGTTGGCTTAGAAGCAGCCACCCTTTAAAGAAAGCGTAATAGCTCACTGGTCAAGCGGTTCGGTGCCGATAATTCAACGGGGCTCAAGCTGAGTACCGAAGCTGCGAATGTATGGAACCCTCCGGGGTACCGTACGTGGTAGGGGAGCATTCTGTTCGCATTGAAGGTCGATCGAAAGAACGGCTGGAGCGTACGGAAGAGACTCTGCCGGCACAAGTAGCGATAAAGCGTGTGAGAACCACGCTGGCCGAAAGTCTAAGGTTTCCTGGGGAAGGTCAATCCGCCCAGGGTTAGTCGGTCCCTAAGGCGAGGCCGAAAGGCGTAGTCGATGGGAAACAGGTCAATATTCCTGTACCACCGTATAGTCGTTTGGACGTTGGGGTGACGCAGAAGGATAAGTGGGCCTGCGATTGGAAGTGCAGGTTGAAGCGTGTAGGCGGGAGCGATAGGTAAATCCGTTGCTCCATTCAACGCCAAGGCGCGATATCGATCCCTTCGGGGAACAAAGCCACCTACTCCATGCTGCCAAGAAAAACCTCGAGACGGAGACTATGAGGTGACCGTACCGTAAACCGACACAGGTAGACGGGTAGAGAATACCAAGGCCCTTGAGTGATCCCTTGCGAAGGAACTCGGCAATTTGACACCGTAACTTCGGGAGAAGGTGTGCCGTCAGAAGTGTAGGGGTTCGCCCCCGAAGCTTTTGGCGGTCGCAGTAAAATGGCCCAAGCGACTGTTTATCAAAAACACAGGACTCTGCAAAGTCGAAAACGACGTATAGGGTCTGACGCCTGCCCGGTGCCGGAAGGTTAAGAGGAAGGGTTAGCCGCAAGGCGAAGCTCCCAATCGAAGCCCCGGTAAACGGCGGCCGTAACTATAACGGTCCTAAGGTAGCGAAATTCCTTGTCGGGTAAGTTCCGACCTGCACGAATGGCGTAACGATTTGGGCACTGTCTCCGCAAGGGGCTCAGCGAATCTGTAGTACCGGTGAAGATGCCGGTTACCCGCACGTAGACGGAAAGACCCTGTGCACCTTTACTGCACCCTGGCCCTGAACCTCGGTGCGCTATGTGTAGGATAGGTGGGAGGCTTTGAAACCGGGCCGCTAGGCTCGGTGGAGCCAACGGTGAAATACCACCCTTAGCGTTCTGAAGTTCTAACCCAGACCCGTAATCCGGGTCGGAAACAAGGTCAGGCGGGTAGTTTGACTGGGGCGGTCGCCTCCTAAAGAGTAACGGAGGCGCTCGAAGGTTCCCTCAGGCTGATTGGAAACCAGCCGTAGAGTGTAAAGGCAGAAGGGAGCTTGACTGCGAGACCTACAAGTCGAGCAGGTACGAAAGTAGGACTTAGTGATCCGGTGGTCCCGTATGGAAGGGCCATCGCTCAACGGATAAAAGGTACGCCGGGGATAACAGGCTGATCTGGTCCAAGAGTTCACATCGACGACCAGGTTTGGCACCTCGATGTCGGCTCATCACATCCTGGAGCTGAAGCCGGTTCCAAGGGTTCGGCTGTTCGCCGATTAAAGTGGTACGTGAGCTGGGTTCAGAACGTCGCGAGACAGTTCGGTCCCTATCTCGTGTGGGCGCAGGAGACTTGAGAGGATCTGTCCTTAGTACGAGAGGACCGGGAAGGACGAACCTCTAGTGCACCAGTTGTCGTGCCAACGGCACAGCTGGGTAGCTAGGTTCGGAAAGGATAAACGCTGAAAGCATCTAAGCGTGAAGCCCCCCTCGAGATGAGGTATCCCTGAAGACCCCTGGAAGATTACCAGGTTGATAGGCGGGAGGTGTAAGGCGCTGCAAGGCCCTGAGCTGACCCGTACTAATCGGTCGTTCGGCTTGACCAATTGATTTGAGTGCTGAATCCTTCGGCGGATTCTATCGTTCTAACCCGATTCAGGAGCGCGATAACGCGACTACGAGCCGCGTGACCGCTCGAGCAATGTGTAGTTCGAATGCTTTTTTGTTCTTTACAGCTTTGAGTTTTCCGGTGGCTTTAGCGAAGGGGAAACACCCGTTCCCATTCCGAACACGGCAGTTAAGCCCTTCTGCGCCGATGGTACTGCAAGGGAAACCTTGTGGGAGAGTAGGTCGCCGCCGGGGATATTTTCTTGAAAGGCCCGCGATTCGTCGCGGGCCTTTGTTTTTGTCCCTGCGCTACACTTACGCGCCTTGTCCCGACGTCTCCTCATCCTCGCTCGGCTGGCGTGTATAGCCGGCCTCGGTGCCGCTCTCATTTCGTGCCGGGAGCGCGGACCGACGCCCTTGCTGGTGATCGGAATCGACGGCGGCGAGTGGCGGATGGTTCGGCAGATGTGGGCCTTGGGCGAGTTGCCGAATCTCCGTGGGTTGGCCGATGCCGGGACATCGGCGACGCTGCGCACGGCCTACAACGCCTCGCCAGTGATCTGGACGACGATCGCCACCGGAGTCACGCCAGGCGAGCACGGCATCACGAATTTCGTGGTTCCGGGCCCCAATGGCGACGTGCCCATTTCCTCCGCCGTGCGCAAGGTGCCGGCCCTTTGGAGCATGCTGAGCCGCGTTCACCGCCGGGTCGCCGTCGTGGGCTGGTGGGGTTCCTGGCCGGCCGAGGAGGTCGACGGTGTCGTGATCAGCGACCGCGCACTCCTCGACCTCGAGTCTCGAGTCTATCCTCCGACGTACCTCGCGAAGTTCGAACAGGCGATCGAACGCGCCAAGCGCAAGCCTCTGTTCGACTTGAGCTCAGACGCCGAGCTACGCGATGCGGCGATGGCGACGGCAGCTCAGGATCTTCTCCAGGATCCGTACGAGCTCACCCTGCTGTACTTCCGCAGCGCGGATATCGTGAGTCACCACGAGTGGCGAGAGAACCCGGCCGCCGCTCCTCCGATCGGCGGCAAGGAAGTGGCCCGAATCTACCGCGCCCTGGATCGGGCCGTCGGCGAGGTCCTTGCTGCGGCCGGGACGCGCAACGTCCTCGTGATCTCCGATCACGGCTTCCGCGCCGCGCGCGCCACAGAGATCCGCACTCTTTCCGACTTCGATGCGGCGCTGGTCCATCTCGGATACCAGGCTCGCAACGCGAATGGCGTCGACTTCCGTCGTTCTCTTCTCTACTGCTATGGAAGTCCACAGTACATGCGCAAGAAGCTCGTGCGATTCGCCGCGCAAGGGCGCGAGCCTGGTGCGGTGATTTCGCAGTCGCAGCGCACGGGAATCCTTTCTCGACTGGAGGGTGATCTCGCGCGAATTCGGTACGGGGACGGCAGCCCTGTCTTCCTCCTGCGCCCAGCGACGCCCCGGGAGAGTAGGGCGGGTGCGGATTTCGTCGTCCTTCTCTCGCCCGATCAGGCCAGCACGGACGTACGCATCGACGGGGTGAGGGTGAAGGACGTCGTCCTCGAGGTGAGTCGCCTCTCGGGGACCCACGACGCCGGCAACGACGGCATCTTGATCGCCGCCGGTCCCGACATCCAGCCGGGGGCCGCGATCGATGGTATCCGCGTTCACGACATAACGCCGACGGTGCTCTACGGTCTGGACCTTCCGGTTGCCGACAACTTCGCAGGCAAGGCTTGGCCCGAGCTGTTTCGTCCTGAATATCGCGCTCGCCATCCGCTACGCACCATCCGCTCCTGGGGCACCAGCCGCGCGGGCGCGGTGCGCCAGTCCGCGGCCGATGCCAAGCTGATGCAAGAGCTCCGCTCTCTCGGCTACATCCGCTAGCCACGGTAGCGCGCCGCAGGCTTGTGGTAGCTTGCGCCCCGGACACCGCCAATCCGATGAGCACTTCGGCCTACCAGCTGTTCAAGCTCCACTTTCTCTCGATCGTGCCCCTAGCCAAGGACGCGGTCCACGTCTACGTGGGCGTTCTTGCTCTGCTCGTCTCGGCGTTCATCCTGCGCCTGCCCGTGCGCTCGCTCCGAGTCCTGTTGCCCGGTCTCGTGCTCTCGCTGCTCATGGAGGCGCTCGATCTCCGGGACGATCTCGCTTGGCTGGGATACCTCAGGTGGTGGGCGAGCCTGAAAGACGTGCTCAACACCAACGCCCTGCCCGTGCTGCTGGTCCTGCTGGCGCGCCGCGGCTTCTTCGAGGCCTGAATCCTGGCGCTACGGACAGTGCGCCGGCTCTACGTCGTCGCGGTTTCGCACCTCGACACGCAGTGGCGCTGGACCCTCCGCGACACGATTACCCGACACCTGCCGAAGACCCTACGGCAGAACTTCAGAGCATTCGCGCGCCACCCAGCCTACGTGTTGAGCTTCGACGGCGCGTTTCGGTACGCACTGATCGAGGAGTACTTTCCGGCCGACTTCGAGCGCCTACGAGAGCAGGTCCGACTCGGCCGCTGGGCGCCGGTCGGCTCGATGCTCGACGCCGCCGACGTCAACCTCCCATCGCCGGAATCGATCATTCGCCAGATCCTTTACGGCAACCGCTGGTTCGAGCGTCACCTCGGCCGGCGCTGTAGCGAATTGTTTCTGCCCGACTGTTTCGGCTTCGGCTTCGCGTTGCCGAGCATTGCTGCCCACTGTGGGTTGATCGGATTCTCCAGCCAGAAGCTGAGCAAGGGCCGCGCGGCCGCCGAGATTCCCTTCGCCCTCGGACGGTGGGAAGGTCCGGACGGCAACCGGATTCTTGCCGCGCTCCGACCGGGAGGATACGGCGAACCGCTGCGCGTCGATCTCGCAACCGACGAGCAGTGGTTGAGCGCGCTGGACCAAATCGAGGCCTCGACAGGAGTCCCCGTTGCCTTGGCGTACTACGGCGTCGGGGACACGGGCGGCGCCTTGGACGACGAGTCCCTCCGGCGCCTCGATCAGGCGGTGGATCGTCCGGACGCCCCGGTCCACGTCCTCAGCGGCGCCGCCGGACGCGTCTTCGAAGAACTCGCGCCCGAGCATGTGGAGCGTCTGCCAGTGCACCGGGGTGAGCTGCTCCTCTCCCTTCACGCCACCGGCTGTTACACCTCACAGGCGGCGATGAAGCGCTGGAACAGAATGAACGAACAGCTGGCGGACGCCGCGGAGCGGGCGAGCCTGGTGGCGCGGCTGCTGTGTGGGGCCCCGTATCCCCGTGAAGCGCTCACGGTCGCCTGGACGCGCTTCCTAGTCCACCAATTCCATGACGATTTGCCGGGCACGAGCCTGCCGTCCGCGTACTGCCTGTCGTGGAACGACGAGGTGCTGGCCCTCAACCAGTTCGCTGACCTGCTCGGGCTCGCGGTGGGCGCAGTCGCCGCGGAAATGGACACCGCGGTCGAAGGACACCCGCTCCTGGTGTTCAATCCACTCGCCTCTTCGCGCCGCGACCCGGTGGAGATCCAACTGCCCTCCCAGCTTGCGGCAGGAGGCGCCTGGGAGGTGGTCGACGGCGACCAGGTTCTGGCACGAGCGACTTCTCCCCCAACGGCCGGCGAACGCATCAGCTTCGATGCGGAGATCGCGCCGCTCGGCTACAAGATTCTGAGCCTTCGCAGGAGCGCCGCCCCTGCAACGGTACCGGGTCGCGCGCCGGCGCTTCTCGAGAACCAGTACCTCCGGGTCGCCCTCAACGATCGCGGCGACGTCAGCTCTCTCTTCGACAAGAGCACAGGACGAGAGCTGCTCGCCGCACCGATCCGCTTGGAGACGCTGCCTGACGACTCGTACCGCTTTCCGTCCTGGGAGATCCTGTACGAGTGTGTGCAAGCCGAACCGGAGCCGGTGGCAGATTCGCCGACCCTGCGTTGGCTGCCGCACTCTCCCGCCGGCCAGGCCGTCGAAATCTCGCGCCAGCATCGCGGATCGGACTTCCGACTGCTGCTCCGCCTGGGTGCCAGCGCCCGCCGGTTGGAGTTCAGCCTCCACTGCGACTGGGCGACGACAGGCCGCCTTCTCAAAGTGCGGTTTCCCTTTGCGACGCCGGAGCCCCGAGCCATCTACGACCTCGGGCTCGGCGCAATCGAGCGTCCGCCGAATACCCCCAGCCTCTATGAGGTGCCGGCGCAGCAGTGGGCAGCGATCGAGAGCGGGGACGCGAGCTTCGGTATCGCCGTCCTCAACGACAGCAAACACGGCTGGGACCGGCCTTCGCCCGGCTGCCTACGTCTGAGCCTGGTCCACACCCCGCGAATCGGTCGCCGCTTCCGCTATCAGCGGCACCAGGACTTCGGGCCTCACAGCGTGCGCTTCGCGGTCTTCCCCTACCAGGGTCGCTGGTCCGCGGGAGGCCAGGTCCCCACCGAAGCGGCGCGCTTCAATCAGCCCCTGCGGGCCTTCTTCGTTCCCCCACATCCGGGGCGCCTAGGCCGAAGCCTTTCACCGCTCCGTGTCTCTGATCCGCGCGTCGCCGTGCGCGCGCTCAAGGCGACCGAGGACGGCGACGACGTGCTCGTCCGGTTGCAGGAGACGTCGGGTCAGCCGGTCTCCGCTTCGATCTTCTTGGACGGCGGCATCGAGACCGCGCGTCGTCTCACGGGGAGTGAGGAAGCGCTCGCGTCAGAGCCCGTCGCCGGGCCTGATGAGGTGGCGTTTCAACTGCGCGGCTTCGAGCCGCGGACGCTGGCGCTCGCACCGCGTGGAGCGCCACCCTTACGTGCGCCCAATCAACGCAAGATTGCGTTGCCCTTCGACCTTCGCGCCACCACTGGCGATGGCGAGCGCTGGTGCCGAGGGTTCGACGGCCTGGGTCACGCGTACCCAGCGGAACTGTGGCCGACCGCCCTGGAGCGAGGCGGGGTCACCTACGCGCTCGGTGGCGCCTTCGAGCCCAACGCCGTTCGCTGTCGCGGACAGGCGCTTGCCCTCGCCGCGCCCGGTCCGGCCCGGATCCTCCTCCTGGCTGCGGCCTTGGGCGGCCATCGCCACGCGAGCTTCAGGGTCGGTTCCGAGGCGCATGCGGTCACCGTGCCCGACTGGTCTGAGCACATCGGCCAGTGGGCTCGGCGCGGTTGGCTGTCGCTCCAACCCCCGCGACTCGAGCGCATTCCCGTCCTCTGGAATGCCACGCACAGGCACTGGTGGGGCGCGAACGAGCCGTATCAGTTCTGCTATCTGTTCCGCGTCGAGCTGTCCACCGCGCAGGGGGCGTCGACGTTGATTCTTCCCCGAGAGCGCCGGATCGCAATCTTTGCCGTGACCGCGATCGACGGCTCGGCCGACGAGCCCGCGCGCGCTGCTGCGCCTTTGTATGATTGACCCATGCCGCGGATCACGAAGGTCTATACCCGCACCGGAGATGACGGTACGACGGCCCTGGGGGGCGGTCAGCGCCTTGCCAAGGATGCGCTTCGCATCGCCGCATACGGTACGGTCGACGAGCTGAATTCTGCGCTCGGTGCCGCCATCGCCTGGGGTCTCAGTGAGAGGCTGCAGGCGCCGCTCGCCGGCATCCAGAACGAGCTCTTCCATCTGGGATCCGATCTCTGCATTCTCGAGGCGGACAAGGAGCGCCTGCCGGTCCCGAGGATCGAGGAACACCACGTCCTCGCCCTCGAGCACCTGATGGACGAGCTGTCTTCCGAACTGGCCCCGCTGGCGAATTTCATCCTGCCGGGCGGGACCACCGGCGCGGCGCAACTGCACGTGGCCCGATGCGTATGCCGCAGGGCCGAGCGCGAGCTGGTCGCCCTCGCCCGTGCCGAGCCCGTGGGTCCATACACCGGGCGCTACCTGAACCGGCTTTCGGATGCGCTGTTCGTGATGGCGCGTTATGAGAATCAGGCGCGCGGCGTGTCGGACGTGCTCTGGGACAGCCGTGCCTGAGCGAGCCAGCCGCTAGCCCACCGTCTCGCGGACCACTTCCTCGATGGAGGTGAGGCCGTCGCGGATCTTCTGCAGTCCGCTCTCGCGCAGACCGAGCATGCCGCTCTGCAAAGCCTTCTGTCGGAGCTCGTACGAGCTGCCGCCGGACAGGATGATTTCGCGGATGCCGTCGTCGACGTCCATGACCTCGATGAGCGCCACGCGGCCCTTGTAGCCCGTGTTGCTGCAGCGCTCGCAGCCCTTGCCCTTGAACAGGCGGAGCGTGCGCGATTCCTGCTCGCTGAATCCCGCGTTGATCAGCGCCGAGGGCGGGAAGTCGGCGGGCTCCTTGCAGTAGCTGCAGATTCTACGTACGAGACGCTGGGCCGCGATCAGATGCACCGAGGTCGCTACCAGGAACGGCTCGATGCCCATGTTCATCAGTCGGTTGATCGACGACGGCGCGTCGTTGGTGTGCAGGGTGGAAAGCACCAAGTGCCCGGTCATGGCCGCCTTGATGGCGACTTCCGCCGTCTCGAAGTCGCGGATCTCGCCGACCAGGATGATGTTCGGGTCCTGCCGCAGGAAGGAACGCAGGGCGGCCGCGAAGTTCAGTCCGATTTGCTCCTTCATCTGCACCTGGTTGATGCCCGGCAGGTTGAACTCGACCGGATCCTCGGCCGTCATGATGTTCACTTCCGGCGTGTTGATGCGCTGCAGCGCCGAATAGAGCGTGTTGGTCTTGCCGGATCCGGTCGGACCGGTGACGAGCACCATGCCGTACGGCCGCAGAATCGCGTGCTCGAACCGACGCAGCGAGTCGGGCTCGAAGCCCAGCCGCGTCATGTCGAGCATCAGATTGTCCTTGTCGAGCAGCCGCATCACGATCTTCTCGCCGAAGATCGTGGGCAGTACCGAGACGCGGAAGTCCAGCTCCTTCATCTTGTTCTGGAGCTTGGTGGAGATCTTGATGCGGCCGTCCTGCGGCAGTCGCTTTTCCGCGATGTCGAGCTTGGCCAGAATCTTCAGGCGGCTGGTGATGGCGTCACGCAGCTTGAGCGGCGGATGCATCATTTCGTACAGCACGCCGTCGATCCGGTATCGAACCCGGAACTCCTTCTCGTAGGGTTCGATATGAATGTCGGACGCTCCGCGCTTGATGGCGTCCGTCAACATGATGTTCACCAGCCGTACGACCGGCGCTTCCTCGGACTGCTGCTCGAGCTCGGCGAGGTTGAGATCCTCCTCCTCGTCGAGCACCTCGAGCGACGCGTCGGAGTCGTTGGCCACGTCCTCCATGACCTTCTTGAGCTCGATCGCGTGCGTCGAGCCGTAGTACTTGTCGATCGCCGCCCGCAGCGACGACTCGGAGGCCACGACCGGCTCCACGTTGTATCCGGTCATGAACTTGATGTCGTCCATGGCGAACACGTTGGTGGGGTCGATCATCGCGATCGTCACCTTGGCGCCCGTCTTTGCGATCGGCAAGATGGTGTACTTGCGCGCCACGTCGGCCGGGATCACCTTGATCACGGTCTCGTCGATCTTCACGCCTTCCAGGCTGATCGATGGGACGCCGAAGTGCTGCGACAGGAACTCGACCAGCTGGTTATCGGTCAGGACCCCTAGCTTCACCAAGCTGGTGCCAATGCGGCCGCCTTGCTCCTTTTGCAGGGCAAGGGCTTTCTGCAGCTGCTCCGGTGTTACTTTTCCGGACTTGAGGAGCAGATCTCCGAGTTTCGCATTCGTGCGGGGAGGCGGCGCCATAGCCTTGCGAGTCTAGCAGAGGGGCGCTGGCGCGAGGGCCCGAAGCCGCTCCAGGGCGCGATCCGCGACCGCGCGCGGGCTGTGCGCCAGCATGCACGGCTTGATCTCGTCGAGGCGCCGGTAGCAGAAGCTACAGGGGAGCCGCTCGACCATGGCAGCCTCGGGAGTGCCGAAGGGTCCATGCCGCGCCGGGTCGGTCGGTCCCATCAGCATGAGGACCGGCGCGCCCAGGGCATGCGCCAGATGCATCGGACCGGTGTCTCCACCGAGCACGATCGACGCGGCGCGCAGCAGCGCGGCGAGGTGTCCAAGCGAGGGTGCCGGCACGACTTCAGCGAGACTGCCGCTCGCGACGCGGATCTCCTCGGCCAGCGCCTCCTCGCCCGGCGCGGCGCCGACTACGGTTGCGAGCGACCCACGAGCGTGCAGCTCGCGCACCACTTCGGCCCATGCGGCAACGGGATAGCGCTTGTTGACCCAAGCGGCTCCGGGATGGATGAACGCGAAGCGAGTGCCCTTGCGGCGCGCGAGCCAGTCGCGGATATCGGACGGCGCGGCGGCGAGGATCTTTTGGGGTCCGAAATCCGGCGGTGCATCCGAACCGTCGAGGCCGGCGAGCATCGAGAGCGACCGCGCCGCGGCGTGGTCGCCGGCGAGCGCAATCGAACGATTGATCCAGAGCGCGCTGGAGGGCTCGCGACGATCCGCTCTGCGCGCTCCCAAACGGATGGGCGCGCCCGCGAGGCGAGCGAGGATACCCGCCTTGTGGTTGCCCATCAGGTCGATGGCGACATCGGCCCGGAAGGCGCGCAGACGCGCGATCGACGAGCGCACTGCGTGCATCGTGGAAGGCGCGAGCGGTCGATGCCGCCACGAGCGGAGACCGACCGGCAGCACCAGATCGAGATCGGGATGCCCGGCAAGCAGCGGCGCCAAAGCCTCTTCGACGACCCAGCCGATCCGCGCATCCGGCAGGCGCCGCCGCAGTGCGGTCAGCACCGGCAGAGAGTGGACGATGTCGCCCAGCGCGCTGGTGCGGATGAGGAGTATCCGCATGTTCGGAGGTGATCCTTGCGCCGGCGTCAGGGCCGGCGCGCGAGCGACTGAACCTTGGAGATGAGGTCGCTCGTAGCGTGATCCTTGGGATCGCCGACCAGCACCGTCCGGCCGCCGTAGCCGCGCACCGTCTCGTACTCGGGCACGCGCTCGGGCGTGCCGTAGTCGGTTCCCTTGCAGTGCACATCGGGGCGCAGGAACGCCAGGAGAGGCGCCGGCGAATCGCCTGCGAAGATGGTGACGAAATCGACCGGCGCGAGCGCTGCCAGCAACTCGGCGCGCTCCGCGGCAGGAACGATCGGGCGGCCGGAGCCCTTGAGCCTGGCGACGGACGCATCATCGTTGATGGCCACCACCAAGGCGTCACCTTGCTCGCGCGCGGCCTGCAGGTAGCGCAGATGGCCGACGTGGAGCAGGTCGAAATGCCCGTTGGCGAAGGCGATCTTCTGGCCGCGGTCGCGCAGCTCTGCGAGCCGCGCAGCAAGCGCGTCCGGCGTCAGTACGCTTCCCATGTGGCCTCTCGCAGCGGGCGCGGATCGGCGAGGACCGCGGCCCTGAGCTCGTCCGGGTTCAGGGTCGCGGTGCCCATCTTCATGACGACGATGCCACCGGCGTAGTTGGCCAGCAAGGCGGCCTCGAGCGGAGTGCCGCCGGCGGCCAGTGCGAGGGCGAACGTCCCGATGACCGTGTCGCCTGCCCCGGTGACGTCGGCAACCTGATCGGTGCCGTGCACCGGCACCTGCGTCACGCCGACGGCATCGAAGAGCGCCATGCCCCGACTGCCGCGGGTGATCAACAGGAAGCGGCCACCGAGCGTGCGCAGAATCGCACGCCCGCTGGCCGCCAGCTCCGGCGCCGAGTCTCCCAGGGGATGTTGCGCCAGCGCTTCCGCCTCCTCTTCGTTCGGCGTCGCGGCATCCAAGCCGGCGAATGCCGACAGACGGTAGCGCGAATCACAGAGCACCAAACCGTCCGCACCCAGCGCCCGACGCACGGCCGGGAGCAGAACGGGATCGACGCTGCCATAGCCGTAGTCGCTCAGGACCGCGACCTTCGCCGAGCCTTGCCAGCGCAGCAACTGCTGCTCGAGCGCGGTGGTCTCCGCCGGAGAGAGCGCGATCTCGTCCTCGACGTCGAAGCGCACGATCTGCTGCTTGATGGAATGCCGGCCGCCGGCGAGAACCCTGGTCTTGGTGGGCGTTTGAAAGCCGGCGCGCAGCAGGATTCCGCCGGTGTCTATGCCGCGCTCCGCGAACGCGGCGACCAACGCCCGGCCCGAGGGATCGTCCCCGACGACCCCGACGGGCAGGGGAATCCCGCCGAGGGAATGCACGTTCGCGACCGCGTTGGCGCCCCCTCCCGGGGCGATCGTTTCGCCTTCGTACCGCAGGATGAGGACCGGAGCTTCGCGGCTGATGCGTTTCGGCGTGCCCGTGATGAAGCGGTCGGCCACCATGTCGGCGAGCATGACGACCCTCTGCCCCGCGAGACCCTCGATCAGCTCCAAGAGCCTGGCGGAAGAAGGTGGCGCAGCCGTCGAAAGCATGTTTGGCGAGTTTAACAGAGGCATACGGTCCGCCCAGCTTGGGTGTATCGTGAGTGAGTGATGAGCGACGCAAGCCAAGCCGTACCCGAGGCGGCGCCCTTCGACGTGGCAGCGATGCCGTACCTCGACGCGTTGTACAACACCGCTTACCGGATGTCGCGCAACGCCGAGGACGCCGAAGACTTGGTGCAGGAAACCTACCTCAAAGCCTACAAGAACTTCGACAAGTTCGAGACCGGAACGAATCTCAAAGCGTGGCTCTTCAAGATCATGAAGAACACGTTCATCAACAGCTACCGCAAGAAGCAACTCGTGCCACCGCAGAGCGACTTCGCCGACATCGAGGAGTCGTTCGAGAGCCAGGTGAGTGACGAGGTGACCCGGCAGATCAAGAACCCCGAGACGGAGTTGCTCGAAAACGTGCTGGATGAGGACGTGCAGCGCGCGCTCGACAGCCTCCCGCAGGACTACCGGATGGTCGTTCTGCTGGCGGATCTCGAAGGGTTCTCGTACAAGGAAATCGCGGAGATCCTCGAGATCCCACAAGGAACGGTGATGAGCCGTTTGTACCGCGGCCGGCGGTTGCTGGAGGACGCTCTGCTCCGCTATGCGCGCGGGCATGGCTACATGAGAAATGCCGAGCCATCGAAAATGCGCAGTCGGTCCGAGGGCTCGACGCCTTCGGGGCGGAATACCGATGCCAAGTGAACGGTTGGAAGTACGGGGTTTGTCGATGGTCTGGAACAAGTCATGAACTGCCGCGAGATCCGTCAGGTCGTCTTCTTGGTCACCGACAACGAAGCCGGAAGCGAGATCGTGGTTTCTTTCGAGCGCCACATCGAGCACTGCCCTGAGTGCGCCCAACAGGCACGCTACATGCAGAGATTCTTGATGATGGTGCGACAGCGTTGCTGTCGTGTTGCTGCGCCGCCCGACCTGCGGCTGCGAATTCTCGAGTCGATGCAGGGACGGGCGGACTGGAAGGGTGAGGAATGAGGCTTGCGCGGAATCTTGGAACTGCCGCGATCTTGGTCGCGCTGTTGGCCCTCGTCGCGTCGGCATCTAGCGGGCAGGGATTCGCGCTCGACGGTCTGACCGGTGGCAGCCTGTCGGATGCAGAACTTGCGCACGGCAACACCGTCGTTGTCTTGTGGGCCTCTTGGTCGCCTCGCGGGCGCGACGTCGCCGAGCGGGTCAACGCGCTTGCGAAGCACACCGCCGGACGCGCGCGAGTATTGGCGGTGAACTACCAGGAGGATGCCGCGACGGTGCGTAGGTTCGTAGCCGCGAGCCCGTTCGATGTCAGCGTCTATCTAGATACGGACGGCGTCTTCGCCAAACGCTACAAGATCGCCACCTTGCCCGGATTGCTGGTGTTGAAGAACGGCGAGGTTGCGTTTCAGGGCCGAATGCCTGAGGACGCCGACCGGCTGGTCAGCGACGCTCTGCAATAGGTCTCTTCGCGCGTTCGAATCAATAGCAGGGCGGCTATTTTTGCGGCCACTGTGGTACGCTTTGGGGCCTGTCCGGGATTCCCGGCCTCCCCTGAAGCGCCCAGCAGGAAAGGTGGCTGCAATGGAAACGTCGGTTCATGCCAAGACTTGGCATCCCTGGGTATTTCGTACCGGGATCGCGGTCACCCTGCTGGCGGCTCTGAGCGGAGTCATTCTTGCCGAGGCCGAGCTCCGGCGTAGCGCGGAAGCTCCGCTGCCGCCGTTGCCCCAGCGATTCGAAGTGGCCCTGAAGGAGCGGGCGCTGGCGATGACCCCGGCGCGGCCTCTGGCCGAGGTCAGCCTCCGCCGCGGCGAGACATTCTCCGATGCCTTGGTCAGTCTCGGTCTGGACAACGCCGGCGCCATGCAGGTTGCCGCCGCGGCGATCCGTTTCGTCGATCCTCGCAGTCTGCAGCCGGGCGATCGCTTCCTATCATTCGGGACCGTCTCGGCGGTCCCAGCGGCGATCCATGTCGCACTCAATGGACGGGGAGAGTTGCGCCTCGAGCGCGGTCCCGACGGATGGAAGCCGACGTGGAGGGCCTCCGAACGTCGCGTCCAGCTGCGGTCGTTGAACGCTGTTCTGACGGGATCACTTGACGGCTCCATTCGCGCCGCCGGCGGCAATCCCATGCTCGCCAACCGGATGTCCGACGTGTTGCAGTGGGATCTGGACTTCAACCGCGATCTGCAGCCCGGCGATCGCTTCTCTGTTCTGTACGAAGAGGTTTCGCTCGACGGGATCCCTTCCGGTCCGGGTCACGTGCTGGCGATGCGGTATCAATCGGGAAGTCGCACCCTCGAGGCCTATCGCTTTGGCGAGGACGACTACTACGACGCCAGTGGCCGGCCGTTGAAGAAGATGTTCCTGAAGTCCCCTCTGCCGTATTCGCGGGTTACCTCGCAGTTTTCCACCCAACGCTTCCATCCGATCCTGAAGAAGGTCGTGCCGCATTGGGGCATTGACCTGGGTGCACCGATCGGCACGCCGGTACGCGCGACGGCTTCGGGGGTCGTGGTCTCGGCGGGCTGGGAGGGCGGCGGCGGCAAAGCGATCAAGATCAGGCACGCCAACGGCTACATTACGGGCTACCTGCATCTGTCCGCCTATGCCAACGACGTGCGCGCTGGAGCCCGTGTGTCGCAGGGTCAGGTTATCGGTTACGTTGGCCAGACGGGGCTCGCTACCGGACCCCATCTGGACTATCGCGTTCAGCTGCACGGCACCTGGTTGAACCCGATGGCATTGAAGGGTGTGGATGCTCCGGTCATCGCCCAGAAGGATTTGGAGGGCTTCCAGACCTGGCGCGATGCTCTCCGGGCCAGTCTGGAACGCGCGACCCCTGTACCGACGGCGCCGTACCTTCTGGCTCGGGTCCTACCCGGTGCGGGTGGTACGCAGACGGTTCAGCCGGTTCAGCCCGCCCTTAGTTCGGCGCGCCGCTAGACGCCCCCGAAATTCGCCAGGCGCCGCTGCGCTGTGGTCGCTCCGGCGCGTAGCGGAAGATCGTCGATACCCTGGAGAGGGAGTCGGATCCGACCGCGACGTGTGCACTTCGCCGCGGGCAAAAGGCCCCGCGGCGCGAACCGCCGCTCTTGAATAGTCCGTCGCTCGAGCACGTCAGAGTTTCCCGACTGGCCGGGCAAGGGCCACTTTGGCGGCGCAAACCCTCCGCAAGAGCCCGGTATGGACCGATAGGAGAGCCTGCGGAAGACGTTGGGACGGGGTTTGAGGGGTGGAGGCGAGAGCCGCGGATCGGGCCCCGGGCCTGCCCCCACAAGAAGGGGTACTCAGTGACCGCGAACGCGGTCGCTGATCAGGCGGTAAGCGGCATCGCGAGTCAGATTGCCGGCCAGCGTGAGCGAAACCGCGTTGGTCCAACCGGTATCGGTCGACTCGCAGAAGGTGATCGAGGTCGTGTTCTGCTCCCATGCAGCCGCCACGCGGCTGGCATCCTCGGACAGGACAAGGGAGTTTGCCTGCGATCCCGTCAACGGAGCCGGGCGACTCGTCGCCAGGTGGACGAGCACCGTGGCCGCGGGAGCCTCCGGCTCGAGACCGGCGCTGGCATCAGCCGGCGGCTGGATCAACGCCTGCTGCAAGCCGCCGTCGCCCGCCAGCCCGTTCTGCAGCAACTCTGCGCCCGAGGCGAGGATGAAGCCGCGGACGTCTTCGGCCGCGACTTGGTTGGCCGTCAAGCCGCCAGTGATGATGTGGGCACGCACCTGGTCACCAAGGAAGCTCAGGACGCGACTGCTCAGTCGCCCGCCCTTACCGCCGGTGATGATGTGAGCGCGCACCTGATCGCCAATGAAAGTCGGATTCGATGGCCATTGCAGGCCACCGGTGATGATGTGGGCGCGCACGTCGTCGGCCAGGAAGTCGAGATCGCTGGGCAGCACGGTCGCTTCCACCGTCGCCAGATGACCGTTCCGTGAATTCGCGAAACCGATGACGACACTGCGGTCGGCGCGACCGAGCTGCAGGCGCGGACTCTCGTAGAGCGCGTTCGAGACGCGCGCGTCCGGGACGCCGCTCGCGGTGTCGAGATCGTTGAGCACCAGCACCGGCTGATCGGCGCCCTGATACTCACCGTTCACCAAGACCAGAGGAGCGTAGAGCACGCGGCCGCCGTCCGCGTCCTCCCACCAGATGAGGTGGAGAATCGTCCGGGTGACGGCGCCGCCGTCGACGGTCAGCGTATCCCGGGTCATGGCGATCTGCGGGGCGCTCTTGATCGAGAAGCTATTGCCGAGGATGAGAATGGGCGGGCCCCACTTGGAGCCCTGCAGGCTGCGCAGGAACAGCATGCTGTTTACGTTCTGCCGCGCTTGCCACAGGACGAACAGGGTGCCCGAACCGTCCAGCAGCAGATACGGCGACGATTCGATCTCCCAGCCATCGGTGTCCGGAATCAACTGCCGAGCCGGGAGCTGCCCAGGGCGAGTGATGTCCAGGGCCATCACCGGATTGTCGCCGTTCACGGCCGTGGCCGTCGCCGGGAACAGCTGCCGGTAAGTGCCCGTCACGACGGAGTACACGGTGCCGCTGGTGTCGAGGACCGAAGCCTGTTCGGCGCGGGCCTCGACCGACAGGCCGACGACTAGCGCGAGTGCACCGAGCAGGGCGAGACGGATTCGCATTAGGCCCTCAGACTCACCAGGTTGCGAACGCTCATGCCGAGCAGCAGATCGGGCAGATTGGGCGCCGCCGGGAAGAACTCCTGTTGGAGCCGGGCATAGGAATCGCGTGCCTGGGCGGTCATGCGCAGCTGATTCGCGGCCTCGCCGAGGAGGTACAGCGCGTTTTTGCGCGTCTCGCGATCGCCCTCTTGCGCGGCGGCGTTTGCCGCGCGGCGCGCGTGCCTGAGCGCGGAGTGCGGTCGATCCGCTTCGAGATGAGCGAAGGCCAGGTCGACGTGGAGCGCGGTTGGATAGCGCAGCGCGCCTGCGCTGCGCAGAGCGCGAAGACTGCCGTAAAGCAAGCTAAAGCCGGTCCCGAGATCCCCGGACACGACGGCGGCGTAGCCGAGATTCTGCTCGATCAGGGCCCGCCAGACTTTCATCGCCGGAGGAATGAGGTCGAGAGCGCACAGATACTCTCGGCGCGCCTCGTCCGTTCGGCTCTCGGCCAAGCAGGCGTTGCCGAGCAGGTTGTGGGCCGAAGCCAGCCATTCGCGGCTCCCCAACAACTCGGCGCGATCGCGGGCGATGCGAGCGTAGAACTCGCATTTCTTGTGGTCCCGCCTCAACTCGTAGGCGCGGCCGATGTTGTTGGCGGCCAGGAAGCAGTTCTCGTCGCTTCGGCTGCGCAGCAAGATGGCGCGCAACTCCGCCACGTGCGGATCCGCGCTGCCGATTTCGATGGCGACCGAAGCGCGGCCGCAATACGCGCGATCCACGTCGTCCGCGTTGCCGTGAGTCTTGGCCCACTGCCAAGCCTGATCGTACAGGGCGAGCGCTTCCTCGAAGCGCCCTGCGCGATAAGCCTGGCGAGCTCGTCTCCGGAGTAGGGAGAACGACGCCCTGCGCGTGCTGTCCACGGATGGGCGAGACATGACGCCGAGTTTACCTCAAGCAGTCTCTTCGTCGCGCGAGCGGGTCTGAGCCCGCTTCACTGCCACCAGGTCCAGCACCTCGCGACGGGCATCGCTGGGCAGGGCGTTGAGATCGCGGACCAGCTGCAGATCACGCGGCGACAGCGCGTCCCGTGTGACGGCGTCGAAGAACTCTCCGATGCCGACGTTGAACTCGGCGAGGATGCGAAACAGCGTGTCCAGGCTGACCCGGTACTCGCCCTTTTCCATCCGCGACAGGTCCGACTGCTGAATGCCGATTCGCGTCGACAACTCCGTCTGCGTGAGCTTGTGCTCTCTCCGCAGTTCGCGAATCTTCCGTCCGACCAATTGCACTTGGCGAATCTTGTGAATGGTTGCCATACCGCGGGGAACTGTATGTCAGCCCGGCATAGGATTTCAAGTGTTCTTGCGTAGTATCTTGCGACCGCCGTAGACGCGTCGGAGCTGTCGTAGCTCGGAGGCGGTCCTTTTCGAACCTTTCGAACTTTCCTGGAGGTCGAGACTTTGGAGGCCCCGGCCCGTTGGCTCATGCTGCGCGAGCTCGTGAAGCGGGACCTACAGGCCCGCTACGCCGGATCCGCCCTGGGCTTTCTGTGGTCTTTCGTCCTCCCGATCTGGCAATTGCTGCTGTTCTCCTTCGTTTTTGGCCACGTCATGAAGGTCTCCCCGCTTGGCGAAAGGGCCCCCAACTTCACTCTGTTTCTGTTCAGCGGGCTGCTGCCGTGGCTGGCGATCAATGAAGGCCTGACGCGCTCGGCCTCCGCGATCACCGATCAGGCCCATATGGTGAAGAAGCTCCGCTTTCCGTCGGAGTTGCTCGTGGTCTCGGTAGCGACGGCGGCGTTGGTTCATGAAGCCATTGCGGGCCTGCTGTTTGGCGTCCTGCTGGCGGGTCTGGGCGTGCTCTCCTGGGCCAGCCTGCCGTGGCTGCTTCTGGCTCTGCCGCTGCAGGTCTCGTT
>WBZN01000817.1_pt1 | contig 20646 bp, 16 predicted proteins | sample 5204281 | NCBI WGS metagenome assembly WBZN01 (sample SAMN12344347, study PRJNA552823) | activated sludge metagenome | biome: Activated sludge suspended growth; feature: Nitrification reactor; material: Wastewater; isolation source: activated sludge from nitrification reactor of wastewater... | reverse complement strand
CATGCACCATCCGAACTGCGCGTTCTTTTACTTCGGGGGAAAATTTATTCGATTTGTTCATAGCTCCATTTTCTCAGATATCGGAGCCTCCTCAAAACCCGGGGCGATTCAGTTTCTTTTTTAAATTGCTCTGAATAGAGCCTTAGCCTTACTGATTCTTTCATCCTTCACCTCGCTAATTAGTTGTCCTACTACCTTAACAAGATATCCGGCTTTATTGAACCCCAACAAAACATACGTTGGCTCGAGTGAGGGATTAGGCTCAACTCTACGTAAATTCAGTAGGAAGTTCAGTCTTTGTGCGTGAAAATCCATACTCCGTTCACGAACTGAGCATGAATGTCGTCGTCCGGGTACGTCACCTCGTCTCCTTGAGTGCGGTCGCCGACCTCAAGGTAGGCAACATCGCTGGTCGTATTGTTGACGAGTCGATGGGCGTTCCCGGTACCAGCCTTAAAGCCGGCACACATCCCAGGTACGAGAAGCATCTGACCCTCGTCGGTATGCAATATGGGGTGTCCCTCCAGGATGTAAATAAATTCGTCCTGCTTGCTATGGGCATGACGAAGTGAAGATGCTCCGCCCGGCGCAAGGCGAGTGAGATTCACGCCGAAGTTCGATAGCCCAAAAAGATCGCCGATTGGCCGCTTGGTTCTGCCATCCATGCGTGATGCAAATGGTTCAGGATAGCCTGACTGCTTGGCTCGGGTGGGCGCATCAGTGGCAACTATCGCGACTGGGAGATTGTGTGATGACATGATGTTGTCGTGTGAGGAATGTATCTTTTTAATCTCTGCCTTCAGTGCGACTAGGCGCGAATTTGGTGACAAATTATTCCAGTCTGAAAATCTTTCCACAAGGGTGGTCTTTATTGCCTTTAGTGTATTGTAATTTTTGGTCCCCCAATTTTCCGGTGAGTTTTCCGTTGAGTCATATAACCTGAGATGTTCTTTCAACTCTTCACGATACGTTTGAGCAATGTGTAAGTCTTGATGCACAGATTGAAGCAGCGCGAACGAGTCTTGTAGCGACAATTCACATAATTTGAAGGGGAGGTATTTAATTCCGGTCTGTGCTTTGCTATAAGCTTCGCGGGAATCTCTAAAGCGCTCAAACCTGTATTTGGTCTCAGGGAGTAATTGAGGGATAGCGACAGCAAGTACCGCAACAAGGAAGCCACCCACTATTGCTTTGTATCCGTCGAGAAATACTTGAAAGATGCTGGATTGAAGATTGCAGTCGCTTGTCAAGCAGAAACGAACAAAAAGAGCCGACCAGATCAGGAAAAGCACCGTAGACACTGCAATTGAGACTCTGATGAAGTGTGAGGTGATTGTGGGCATTGAACTGACTTGTGACATCTAACGTAATATATAAAACATTTTGTCCAATAATCCTGTGGATGGTGTCGCACCATTGCAGCTATGTTGAATTATCGTCATGTATTTTAATATAAATTGGTAAATTAAATAAACCAATGCCAGTAGCTAAAAAACTGCTCGATCAAGTTCGTGGAAATTTGATACAAGCACTACAGTTTAAATATAGAAAAAACTATATTTCGTGAATTAAACACGATATCGTTTTTCATGGCAAGCGGGATCCAGGAGAAATTAATGTTTTTTAAATACAATGGGTTCCTGTCTTATCTGGCTAATATCTTTGTATACTCAGCTCGTTCTTAACTTAAGCGTTATCATTAATTCTGTTTTTTTATCGATAGGCATAGGTGTTGGAATTGCCTAGGATAAATGGTTTTTAGCGACGGTATCAACACCGCTTTAGATATCGTTATGATTGCGAGAAACGCTATCTGGGTTAGAATCGGTGAGTTTGATTATCAGGGTTTAGGGTATCGGTGTAGTTTATCGAAGCGTTAAAATCTGCATCTAGGATATGGAAAAGCTCGCTGAAAAATCGCCGTGCCAAATGGTAGGAGCGGCAAAGGCACTATCAATCCTTTCGATAATTTGTGAAGATCGGTATCAATGATCTGATTCTGACTGTTTCTATGAAAAAATTTTCCTCCGATGTGATCGCAAGGCGGCTTGAACGCCTGCCAAATCCGGCTTATCAAGATGATCTGCCGGTTCATGCTCGCCGAGAGGAAATCAAGAACGCTATCGATCAGCATCAGGTTGTGATTATTTGTGGTGAAACCGGTTCGGGGAAAACGACTCAAATTCCGAAGATTTGTTTAGAACTCAAACGGGGCGTGAATGGTTTAATCGGTCATACGCAACCGCGCCGCATTGCCGCGCGCACCGTGGCGGCGCGAATCGCTAGTGAATTGAATAGCCCGTTAGGCCAGGTTGTTGGCTATAAAATCCGCTTTACCGATAAAGTCAGTGCTGATTCCTATATCAAATTAATGACCGATGGCATTCTGCTCGCCGAGACGCAAGGTGATCCGCTGCTGCAGGCTTACGACACGTTAATTATTGATGAAGCACACGAAAGAAGTCTGAATATTGATTTTTTACTGGGCTATCTGAGTCAAGTACTAGCCAAGCGGCCTGATCTCAAATTGATTGTCACTTCGGCGACGATCGATGCGCAACGATTTTCGAAGCACTTTAATGATGCGCCAGTGATCGAAGTAACCGGAAGATTGTATCCGGTTGAAATTTGCTATCGACCTTTGATGGCTGATGATGAAGAGGATGGCGATTTGCAGTCGGCCATTTTAACCTCGGTGGATGAATTGATGGCAAGAGGCTTGGGGGATATTTTGGTATTTCTGCCGGGGGAGCGTGAAATTCGCGAAACTGCAGAATCGTTGCGTAAACATCATTTTGATCATGGTCGCCCAGGGATTTCGCCCATTAATGTGTTACCACTCTTTGCCCGGTTATCGGTTGCGGAACAAGAAAAAGTTTTTCAACCGGAAGGAAATACGCGGCGCATTGTACTGGCGACCAATGTAGCGGAAACATCACTCACAGTTCCCGGGATTCACTATGTCATCGACGCCGGTTTGGCGCGTATCAATCGGTACAGTTATCGCAATAAAGTCGAACAATTATTGATAGAAAAGATTTCACAAGCGTCTGCTAATCAACGAGCGGGTCGTTGCGGCCGAATTGCCAATGGTGTTTGCATACGATTGTATTCCGAACAAGATTTTCAGGGCAGGCCGGAATTTACCGATCCAGAAATTTTGCGTTCTTCATTAGCGGCAGTCATTCTGCGCATGAAAGCGTTGAAAATCGGCGATATCGAGGATTTTCCATTCTTGGAAGCACCATCAGCGCGCATGATTAGCGATGGTTATCAATTATTGGCAGAGCTTGGGGCGGTTGACGAAAACAAAGTATTGACTGCGCTCGGTTGGCGATTATCAAAATTCCCAATCGATCCACGAGTAGCACGCATGATTCTTGCTGCAAAACAGGAAAATTGCCTGCACGAGATTCTGATCATCGCATCTGCTTTGAGTTTGCAGGATCCGCGCGATCGGCCTTTTGAGCATCAAGCTGCGGCTGATCAGGCGCAGCGTCGTTTTATCGATGAACGTTCCGATTTTTTGTCGTATCTCAAACTCTGGGAATTTTTTGATGATCAAATTAAGCATAAAAAATCTACCCGAAAATTAATTGCGCATTGCCGTGAGCTATTTTTGTCGTATCGCCGACTGCGCGAGTGGCGTGAGATTCACGGGCAACTGCATGTATTGATCAGTGAATTAGGGCTAAAACCCAATGAAGTACCCGCAGGTTATGATGAAATCCACCGTGCACTGCTAGCGGGATTGCTTGGCAATATTGGATTTAAAACCGAAAAAGAAGGCGAATATCTCGGTGCGCGCGGGATTAAATTTGCGATTTTTCCAGGTTCCGCTTTAAAAAAAGGAAAAACCAAATGGGTGGTTGCTGCGGAATTAGTCGAAACGACCAAATTGTATGCCCGTTGCGTGGCTCGTATCGATCCAAACTGGTTGGAACGGATTGCCGGCAGCTTGTGCAAGCGGCACTACTTTGATCCGCATTGGGAGAAAAAACAAGCGCAAGTGATCGCGTATGAACGTGTCACATTGTATGGTTTGATGATCGTACCGAAGCGTCCGGTACATTATGGATCGATCAATCGGGTAGAGACGCGTGAGATTTTTATCCGTTCTGGCTTGGTGGCAGGTGAATTCGTGACTCAGGCTGCATTTTTCGCCCATAACCAAGCATTGGTGCACGAGATAGAAGAGCTTGAACATAAAGCACGACGGCAAGATGTGTTGGTCGATGAGCAGCAAATTTTTGCTTTCTATGATGCAATTGTTCCGCAACATATTGTCAACGGTGCTGCATTTGAGAAGTGGCGCAAACAGGCGGAATCAGAAAATCCACATTTGCTGTATTTAAAGCGTGAAATGCTCATGCGGCATGATGCCGATCAGATTACCGAGGTGCAATTTCCTGAGTATTTACAGCTTGCCGATGGCAGCCAACTACCGCTGACTTACCGTTTTGATCCCGGTCATGTATTGGATGGCGTGACTGTGAGCGTACCATTGCCGTTACTCAATCGCCTCGATGCGAAACAACTGGATTATTTGGTGCCAGGATTGATCCGCGAGAAGGTTACCTGGTATGTCAAAACGCTACCTAAACCAGTTCGTCGCATACTGGTACCTTTACCAGAATCGGTCACGGCTTTTTTGGAAGGCGCCAGCTATTCAATTTCTTCACGGCTGCAAGATGCCATTACGCAGTTCGTTCAGAAAAAAACTGCGGTATCGGTTGCTCCTGATGCCTGGGATTTGCAGGCCATTCCTTTGCATCTATTAATGAATATACAAGTGATCGATGATCACGGCGAAGAGCTGGAAATGAGCCGTGATCTCGTTAAGTTACAAGAAAAATTTGGCCATCAGGCGCAAGCAACTTTCGCAAAAACGCACAACGATAGTGAAAAAAACAGTATTGAACGCGAGAAGATTACGCAGTGGGACTTTGGTGATCTGCCTAATACCATTACGTTTCATCGTAACGGTCGTGATTGGATGGGTTATCCTGCGTTAGTGGATCACAACGATTGCGCGGCTATTCGCGTGCTGGATACTGAAGAAGCTGCGAATGATTTGATGCGTGCGGGGGTAAAACGTCTGCTTTATTTGTCCTTAAAGGAGCAGATCAAGCAATTAGAAAAAAACCTGCCTGGACTCAAAGTTGCGGCCATGCAATTTGCAAATCGTATGAATCCTGGAGATCTGAAGCAAGATATGCTGAATTCTATTTTAGATCGCGCCTTAATTGGGAATGATGCATTACCACGCAATGAAACAGCATTTGCTGCGCAAAAACAGCGAGCGAAACAGCGATTGCCCGAAGTGACGCAACAATTTGCAGACTTATTGCGGCAGTTGGGCACGGAATATCAGAGTGTTTGCTCTTTATTAGCCACGCAGCGTCATCCAGAGATAAAATTGGAATTGGATGAGCAATTGAAGCATTTGATTTTCAATGGATTCCTCAGCGAAATTCCGTGGGAACGATTGAGACATCTCCCGAGATATTTAAAAGCGATTCAGTTACGCTTAGAAAAATTATTGATCAACCCCGAACGCGACAGACAAAACCGGCAGCAGATTAGTACGTTTTGGCAACAGTATTTGAAACACATAGAAAAGAATCCGCATCGATTGAGGCATGACGAAAATCTGCAAGAATTTCGCTGGCAAATCGAAGAGTTGCGGGTATCGCTATTTGCGCAAGAGTTAAAAACCCCGCAACCGGTTTCAGCGAAACGGTTACAAAAACTGTTAGAAATGCTTCTAAAGTGATTTGTGTTGATAAAAAATGATCATTTTGTATTTTTGTTTGAAAAGTGTGGTTTCTGTTTGAAAAAGGCATCCAGTATTTCTCTTTGAGTGGAAACGACTTGTTTGGCTGATTCGAATAGAAGTTTTGCATCGCATTCATTTGTAATGGTAAAACGTGTTGGAATGACACTTATTTTTGCCCGAATTTCTTCTGGTTTTGCATTTTCTGAAAATATTTCGGGTTTTTTGCATTCGTTAGGAAGCGAGCTATATCCATCTTTCCACTCCGCATTAACGTGTCTCAATATCACAATTTGCAGTTGTTTGTAGTCCGGTAAAATTTTATCCTCACTTCTAAGCGTGTGCCAAAGCAGCGTTTGATAGGCATTTGCACGGCCTTCCATAATACCGACAATTCTAGACGGATCATTTTTAAAAACCTCAAATCCTTCTTTATTAGAATCTAATGCTTTTTCTCCCGCATTAAATGGATAAGACGTGTCGATAACAATAATTAATCCACGCTTCGAGCTCTTGGTGTCTTTGGGGATTTTTCTAAGAAAAACAGATGTAAGTGATTCGGTTCCTAAATTATCAAAGAGCCCTCCATCTCCCACATGATGATATTTTCTTTCATGAATTGTTTCGTTGTCGTTTTGATAAGATACCGGACCAATGATGGGAGGAAAAGAAGACGAGGTTGCAACTGTTTGTGAAATTTTTAAGGTGCTGTGATTCATTTTTAAATCTTCAAATGTTAAAGGCATAAATTGCTTAGTAGCTTCAGCAATGTTTGCTTTAAAATTTTTTCTGCCTTGTTCACTTATCCCTTTAAAGTGCAGATTAAATTCATTTTCTAGTTGTCCGACGAAATCATAATTAAATTCTTCTGGGCTAAGAGTGGTCATGGCTAAACGGCGACCATTATTGTATATGGTGCCATTAAAAATGATTCGCGGAGAATCCCCAATCTTTTCTCTTTCGTATAAATCAGAAAATGTTTTTTCTTTTAGAAACTCATCATCCCATAGTTCAGACAATGTATAAGCTGCTTTGGTGGGATTCAGCGCGCGAAAATGCAAAACTTGTCTTAGTTTTGCGGGTGCTTCAAAATTTTTTTGCATATCTCCTTTAAAGGTTTCAAAGAATTTTTGATATTGTTCTGAGAATTGACTTCCATCGAATACCGGCACATTTCTTTGAGGTTTATTTAAAGCATAATACGCGGTTGCTAAGCTTCCGCCAGAAACGCTGGACATATGCGTTACTGTTTCCAGAAGGCTCTTGGTTTTACCATCATCGATTACTTGTAGTTTTGCAAGTTCTTCAAGTACGCCAGCAGCAAACGTGGCAGCTCTGCTTCCTCCGCCTGAAACGGCAATTCCAACTAGGGTATCGCTGGGATCATCCAATTTTTGAAAGACAGATGATTGATTTTCTTTTGTGGGGAATTCAGGAAGAGTGTGTAATTTAGCAAAACAACCTGAAAGGGTAAGCGCCACTGTGGTTAAAATGAAGATATTGATTTTAAACATTTGCATGACCCTTTATTCATAAAAATCATTTGAAACTACGTTTCTAACAGAGAAATTTTTTACATCCATATGGATAATTCCCGAATGTGCACAAACCATGAAGTGCCATCTATGTGGTGGTCTTATTCCAACCTGCAAAGAATTTCCCTATAGGAGACTTTTGTTCTTGATCGCGATTATCTAACGCCTCTCTGAGTATGTTATCCATGATATGAAAACCGAGTTTTCTGTAGGATTCAAATTGAGGTTCATCAAAAAATTGATCGGTTGTGGGTTCATGAGGAAAGCTAGGACGATGCTTATGATAATGCTTTACATCAACTGGTTCGTCGCCGCAAAGAACGGGTTTAATATACAGTAGCTTTCCTTCTTGGCAATGCACACTACCATTGCTATCCGAGTTTTTGTAATGAATTGTGCCGATTGCGTAGGGGACGGTTTTCGTTGTAGTGGTTGAATTATTTTTTTCGTTTTCTTCGAGATCATCTTTGTTCTTGGTACTTACATTTTTTATCGTATCTACATCGATTTCTATTTCTACATTTTGATCAAGACGGATTTTTCTGATTGCGTTGCCCAAATCTTCGAATTCGTGATTGGGATCGCAACTAACATCAACAACGATTATGTATTGGCACTTACGCAAAACCATCTCGTATAAACCAAGATTTTCAAAATGACCACCGTCTGAAAGGTAAACGTATTTTCGACCATCGTTGGTACGACTGAAAAGTTCATTAAATGATAAAAATAACGGGTGTTTCTTGTACGGCCACGAATTCGATTTAATTTTTTTTGGATTCAATATCCACCATCCTAGGCGAATATTAAAAAAAGCCAGTAAAAAACTAATCATTTTCGAAGTGTGGTATCCCATATTGGGGCTGGCTGCGGCTCCTGATATAGCGACGGCTGTGCCGAGTGTGACCTTATCGTAAGGATCGTCTTGATAGTATTGGGAATTAAGATAACCTAAATGGTTTACAGAACTGCCATAAAATTGCGGGGATAAAGTAAACGATTGGGCCTTGCGCTGTTGCCAAGCTAATATTTCTAGCTTGTCGGTATCCGTCAAATTGAGCGCGGTATTGATTATCAAGTAGGGTTTTTGACGATGTAATTTTGAGAGATTTATATCGTCATTAACATCAAAATTGGTAAACACATGCGGATTACGATCATCGTTATTTCTTGATGCTCCTAGAAAACACCTTACCAATCGATTCTTATAGAAATTATTTAAAGAAAATCTATTAATGGACATCAATGAAGGAAAAAAAAGAGAGATGAGGATGAGAGACAAAAATAAATGCCATAGAATATCGGACTGATATAAAACGCGCTCATGTATGTTTATTAAATAACCTGCTATCTCTTCCACTTTATTGGGGAATTCAGGTCTACTATTCATCAGAGTCACAATAACTATTTCCTGAAATAAAGAAATAGTTAAAATGATCGCTATAATTGCTATTGGTCCGAACAACTTGATATACCATTCGTAACCGATGAAGCTAGTGTTTTGACGGCTTGAGAAAGACGATATAGTTTTTGCGCCAAATGAAAAATAGATTGCCAAAGCACTTGATAATCCTCCTGCAGCTAAAATCCATCGATTGACTGTTTCTAAGATGTACGTACTGCATAAAATCAGACTCCATAATAGACCTATCATTAGAGACCAAGCTAAGAGATAGCCTCCTATGCGTGAAAAGTATTCATCCGTATGGTGATTAAAAAAGAATGTAACTTTAGAAAGAATACCCAAGAAAAAACATCCGATTATTAAGTAGATAAATGTAAGTATCGGAACTGAGAATGCTGTATAAGTAGTGGCAGAAAATTCTCCTTTCCAGGAGAATATTTTTACTGAAATAATGTTCTTCCTTTGAAGAGATCCACTTTCATCAACAGATTTGTTGCATTCTCTTAAAGCTACATATTCATCAATTTTGTTACTGTATTGAGTGATGTTATAGGTAGTGCAAGAACTTATTTTGTTATTACTGATAATGCCGATTGAAATGAAGAGCATACTCAAAAGGAATAAAATAGCGATGAGAGCTGCAATTCCTTTTTCGCTTGTAATTGCCTTGCGTTCTGTCTTCTTATCTGAATCCACGCTTGGTTTAAAAGAAAATAGTAGGATTATTGAGATAAAAAGAAGTAATAATCCTGATAGGAAGGAAAGAGACCATTCAGAAATGGCTATTAATGAGTGATCTGTTAAAAGAAATAAGTGCAGATAAGGTAGTAGCAGCACTGCCATGCATGCAGGAATGACAATGCACCAATTCAAAAACATATTTCTAAGGATGGTTCCTATCATTCCTAAAAAATCACCAGACATTAAACTTAGCTTTGGAGAAAGATAGCTACTGCAGTTGCGAAGCCAAGTTATTGGTTTGGGTTCTTTATTTAATGAGGGTTTACGCTCTGGAAGTTCACACTCTAGAAATTCACGCTCAATTTTTTGAATTGCTTCTGAAATCGATTTTTCGCTAGGATCAATATCAGATAATTTTTGATTTGTAGAGGATTGGTTATTTTCCTTTGGGGATTTTGTTTTTTCTATCAATGCAGCTTCTCGATGGATCCATGTGCTTAACCATGCACCAATATAGCCTCCTCCTGATACTACTGATAAATAATCGATATTTCTTATTTGCTCATATTTACCAAGGGCTTGTAATACACCAAGATTAAACGAAGCACTGCGTATGCCTCCGCCAGATAGGCATAATGCGGATAATGGATTATCAAGTGATTTACTAGAAGAGCGATCGTAACCACTTAAAACTTTTTTTTCTTCTTCTAATACTTGAGAAAATGATACATTCTTTGTTTTTTCATCCGTGTTTATTGAATTTTCGACCATATCTATTGTGCTCATTCAAAGAGTTAATAAAGACAAGGCCTACAAAAAATGTATTATTAGAATTGTTGCAAGAAAAATTGAGATTTATTCAATATTTTCTTATCGCCTTATAATTGGCAATTTGATGTTTAGATTAAACTTTGTTGTTTAGTTTGTAAAGTTGTTAACTCAATAAATATTGGATTGACATAAGATCAAAATCTATTGATTACTGATTTTTAATTCCGTACAAAAAATTAATAACAACTTTGTACATTTTAATGGCTACTTTTCAGTTATTCTAAATAAGTGTTAACCCAAAATAAGAACCCTAAAGCCTTGCAAAAGAAAAAAAATATAAAGCAAACGAAAGTTGCTTCATCCAATAAACCTGTGCGACGTAAAGCACGTATTGCCCCAAAAGCAAATTCACCCAGTGATGTGAGCAAGATTGGCGCATCTACAGAACCACAAACCTTCAAGTTGCAAAAATTATTAGCGCATCGAGGTCTTGGTTCTAGGCGTGAAATGGAAGAATTGATTGCAGCCGGTAAAATAATGTTGAATGATCAGATTGCTGTTTTAGGTGATCGAGCCGCGCCAAATGATGTGGTGCGTATCGGGCGTCGAGTCATTCGTCTAAATGCTCCTGAAGAGCTTCCGCGCGTGTTGTTGTATCACAAACCTGAGGGCGAAATCGTCAGTCGGGATGACCCACAAGGCCGACCTTCGGTTTTTGATAAATTACCGCATTTGCGTTCCTCGAAGTGGATTGCCATTGGGCGTCTCGATTTTAATACCAGTGGATTATTGATTTTTACCGATGATGGAACTTTTGCAAACCGTTTAATGCATCCTCGTTTTGAAATGGAACGCGAATATGCCGTTCGCATATTGGGTGAATTGACGGACGAGCAAATGAAACAATTGACAACGGGTATCGATTTAGAAGATGGGAGAGCGGCTTTTACGTATCTGACCGATCAGGGAGGAGAGGGTGCCAATCATTGGTATCGAGCAATTCTCAAAGAAGGTAAAAATCGCGAGGTGCGGCGCATGTTTGAAGCGTTGGGATTAACGGTTAGCCGTTTGATGCGAGTGCGCTTTGGCCCACTGAATTTGCCACCTAGAATCAAGCGCGGCCAATGGTTGGAGCTGGATGAAAAGAAGACGCGACGCTTGTTGGATTTGATCGGTGATTATCAAGCGTAACTAGGCAAATGATAGTTCAACCAACATTTCTTGCAATGATTCTAAAGAGAACATTGATTTGAGATAGTTGTTCAACCGTAACTGTTTTACCTACGAACGGAGACAACGCTTGTTTCGAGGTTGCTGAAGGCTTGCGTAACGTAATGTGCAGCGCAAATGGCAAGAGATAGAGGCGAATTTTCTATAAGAGATCATAGCGATACAATGATTTTTAATGAGATAAACGACTAAGACGACTAAGGAATGTTTCGAGAGAAGCATTTCACTAACAAATCGGTTTCGCAGGGTTTTGTGCTCCTGAATTTTTACAGTAAAATACATAGCGAGAACATCATGTCGATTTTTACTCCCAATAAAATAAGTGCGCGATTATTGTCGGATTATGCTTCGCAAGCATGGAAATCAAACCCCGAGGATTTAAGCGGGGAATCTGGAAGACGTTATCTCTTAATTTATGATTTGTATATCAAAGCAAGAAGCTACGCCATCATCAACAAGCTGGCGTTTGGTTTAGCTATCATTTCAAGTATTATGGTATTAGTCTGGCCTTCACTTGCGATTGTGATGCAAGATTTTGGAATTGAAATGGAATTTTTCAAATCTGCAATCGTACAAACTACGGTGACTGGATTGGCTGCCCTTACTTTTGCCGTATACAATCACTATAAGAAGTGCCAGATGTATGTTGAGAATCTTATGAGGCACATTGTTTACTCAGAACAATTCGATCAAGCATTAATTGATAAAATTCTCAAGGAAATAGAGAAAATTGATGCGGGCTTTACTTTTTCTGAAACGACTGCCCAAAAAAATCAGGTGGAACAAAAACCTGAGGGTGGATAACTAAGCTAGGAGCCTCGCTATTATTTCGTGATATTAAGAATAAAGATTGGGATCTTCTGATTACAGGTTTTTGTTGCTAGGTAATTGATTGCGGTGCAACAAGAATACAAATTCGTTTCCTGCATGGGTTTCCAGCCAGTTAAATGGCGTGCTTGGGTAAGCATGTTCAAGCGCTTCGCGGTTATGTCCAATTTCAACGACTAATAGTCCATCTTCTGTGAGGTGATCGGCTGCAGATTCTAAGATTTTACGCGTTGCATCTAGACCATCAATTCCACTTGATAGGGCGTTTTGTGGTTCGTGCTGATATTCTTTGGGTAGTTGCGACATCGATTCCGCATTGACATACGGCGGATTGCTAATAATTAAATCGTAACGTTTATTTTTTAAAGAGGAAAATAAATCTGAGGCAATCAAATTGATTCTTTTTTCTAAACCATAATGGTCAATATTTTTATGTGCAACTTCGAGCGCGGGTTTGGAGATATCAACCGCATCGATTTGCGCATATTCAAAATACAACGCGGATAAGATGGCGAGGCAACCCGATCCGGTACACATGTCAAGTATATTCGTGATTCTGTCAGGTTCTACAACCCAAGACGCAAGCTGTGCTTGCAGTAATTCAGCAATAAAAGAGCGAGGTACGATGACGCGTTCATCCACATAGAAACGGTATTCACCAAGCCATGCTTCCTGTGTAAGATAAGCAGCGGGAATACGATCTTTGATGCGGCGATCAATGACATGCAAAATCTGATCGCATTCGCTTTTTAGCAACCGCGCGTCGAGAAATGGTTCGAGCTGATCCAGTGGCAACGATAGCGTTTTTAGAATGAGATAGGCGGCTTCATCATAAGCATTGGACGATCCATGTCCGAAATGTAAGTTTGCTTTATTGAATTGAGTAACAGCGTAACGTAATAAATCACGAATAGATTCAAATTCTAAGGGTGTATGCAAAGTCATTGTAAAATCAAGATGAATATCAATTTGGCCAATCCAATGGGTTGGAATGTAACATACAATCGAGTAGTCATAGTATCAGATGCTATTTTTAACAGTGTAGAGATCATTTTTGGAAATTAAAAACGACGATTTCTTTATGCGTCTTGCGATTGAGCAAGCTTTGCTGGCGCAAGATGCCGATGAAGTTCCCGTCGGTGCCGTGGTAGTACAAAACCAGATTGTCATCGGTTACGGGTTCAATCATCCCATTCAGAGTCATGATCCAACCGCACATGCCGAAATCATGGCGATTCGCGCTGCTGGAAACACGCTAGGCAATTATCGATTATCTGAGTGCGTGTTGTACGTTACCTTGGAACCTTGCGTCATGTGTATTGGGGCTATTTTTCATGCGCGTATCAAACGATTAGTGTATGCTGCTGCCGATCCAAAAACAGGTGTTTGCGGCAGTATTCTTAATTTGCCGATGGAATCTAAATTGAATCACCATTTGCAGGTAACGAGTGGTGTTTTGGCCTTAGAAGCGAGTGCATTGCTAAAAAGTTTTTTTGCGCAACGACGTGTTATGAGTAAATGTTGTCATCATGAAAATAAATATTAGTATATCTAATCAACAGCTTGATTTGATTGATGCGAATGAAAATCTGATCAAAAGCTATCGGATATCTTCTGCGAAGAAAGGCACTGGGCAACAGTATGGAAGTTTTTGCACACCTTTGGGACGGCATATTATTCGCGCTAAAATTGGCAAAGGGCAACCTGTTAATACCGTTTTTATCAAGCGGCGGCCAACAGGTGAAGTCTATAGTAAAGAATTGGCTCAGCAATTTCCGAATCGAGATTGGATGCTGACTCGTATTTTATGGCTATCGGGATGTGAACCAGGATTTAATCGTTTGGGCACGGTTGATACGATGCGCCGCTTTATTTATATTCATGGTAGCCCCGATACCGCTGAAATGGGTAAGCCGGGTTCGATCGGATGTATTCGTATGAGAAATAGTGATATATTGGAGCTATTTGATTGTGTGGACGCTGGTACTGCCGTTGATATCAAAGCTTAAAAAGTTTTTCATACAAAATTTTATGGTTATAACGTATTGTGACTATAAAAAAGTATAATGGTAGCTTTCATGAATTGATGACTCAGTTTCTAAAAAAACTAGGAGAAAATTGAATATGGCTATGAGCAATAATGGTGCAGCTAAGCTGATGAAGAATTTTTTGATAGCGATGTTTGCACTATCGATTTCACATTCGCTTTGGGCTGATCAAATCGGAAGTGTTTCAACTAAATTCAAGATACTGGGTGCGAATGACAAAATAGTGATCGAAGCTTTTGATGACCCTGATGTTCCTGGCGCGACCTGTTATTTGAGTCGTGCGAAAACCGGAGGTGTCGGTGGCATGGTGGGTGTGGCTGAAGATACCGCAGATGCTTCGATATCGTGCCGTCAAATTGGCCCAATCACCTTGTCAGAAAAAATTAAGAATGGTGATTTGGATGGCGACGAAGTTTTTAAAAAACACACTTCGTTGCTCTTTAAAACACTGCAAGTCGTGCGTTTCTATGATGCAAAAAGAAATGTGCTGGTTTATTTGACGTACAGCGATAGAATTATTGAGGGATCGCCTAAAAACAGCATTTCGATTATTCCGGTAAAAGCTTGGAATAACTAATTTAATTTTTGGTACAAAATTAGGAGTGAAAAGTGCGTCAACACCTATTTAAGAACTTTGTATATTATTTATAATAGCGATTTTCTGGCGATTGCTTGTTGAACACATTCTCATCTATTAATTCTATGCAATTATTTGCTTTCGGGATAAACCATAATACTGCGCCACTGGATGTGCGCGAGCAGGTGAGTTTTCCTGAAAATACCATGGAACACGCCCTGCATGACTTGGTAGGGCGTAATCCCATCAAAGAAGCAGCGATTGTTTCTACCTGTAATCGTACGGAAATCTATTGTTGTACTGATAAACCTGAGGATGCCATGATGTGGTTGGCGGATTTTCATCATTTGCCGACCCGCCAGCTTGATCCCTATCTGTATAAATTCCCACGTGAACAAGCAGTGAAGCATGCATTTCGAGTAGCCAGTGGATTGGATTCGATGGTTTTAGGTGAACCGCAGATTTTAGGTCAATTGAAAAACGCCGTTAAATCGGCCCAACATGCTGGAACGCTTGGATTGTTGTTGCATAAATTGTTTCAACGGACTTTTTATGTTGCCAAGGAAGTACGGACTTCCACCGAAATAGGCGCAAGTTCGGTTTCAATGGCGGCGGCATCAGCGCGTTTAGCCGAGCGAATTTTTGGTGATATTAGCGAGCAAAATGTTTTATTTATTGGCGCTGGAGAGATGATCGAGCTATGTGCGAATCATTTTGGCGCGCGAAATCCACGCAATATTACCGTGGCCAATCGCACTACAGAACGTGCGGAAGTGCTGGCCAGTCGGTTTAACAACGCTAAAGCGATTACTTTAAGCGATTTGCCCGAACAACTGGCCCATCATGACATTATCGTTACCTGCACAGCGAGTCCGTTACCGATTCTCGGAAAAGGCATGGTCGAACGGGCGATTAAAATCCGTAAACATCGTCCTTTATTCATCGTTGATTTAGCAGTTCCGCGCGATGTCGAATCCGAGGTTGCTGAGCTTGATGACGTATTTTTATACTATGTTGATGATTTGGCGGAAATCGTTAAAGAAGGTCTTGATTCACGGCAAAATGCGGTAGCGCAAGCTGAAACCATCATTGATTCTAACGTGATCGATTTTATGCGTTGGATGGTTACGCGAGAAACGGTTCCTACTATTCGTGCGTTGCGCGATCAGGGTGAGCGTTATCGCCGGCATGAACTGGCCAAAGCGCATAAGTTGCTGGAAAAAGGTGAAGATCCTAAAAAAGTCATTGAATCGCTTAGCAACAGTCTTACTAATAAATTCTTACATGTGCCTTCTAGCGCACTCAATCACGCTTCTACTGATGAACGAGATGAATTAGTCGAGTTGGTTAACCGGCTATATCAACTGCATCGTCCACAATGAATAAAAATATTACCGATCGGCTCACTCGCTTGAGTGTCCGCCTGGAAGAATTAAACCATTTGTTAAGTAGCGAATCTGCAACAGTTGATATGGATAACTATCGCAAGTTGACGCGAGAGCATGCAGAGATCACGCCCATCGTTGAGCTTTATCGTTCATTCCAACAAACCGAATTAGATATGCAAACGGCGAGAGAAATGCATGCTGATTTGGAAATGCGCGCTTTTGCCGAAACGGAAATTCAAGCGGCTAAAGAAAATTTAGCGCGTCTCGAAGGTGAAATCCAAAAACAATTGCTACCTAAAGACCCGAATGACGAACGTAATATTTTTCTGGAAATACGCGCAGGAACAGGGGGTGATGAATCAGCTCTGTTTGCTGCCAATTTGTTTCGCATGTATTCACGTTATGCGGAACGGCGTAATTGGCAGGTTGAAATCATATCGCAAAGTCTTTCCGATATCGGTGGATACAAAGAAATTATCGCAAAAATTGATGGGCAAGGCGCTTATTCTCGACTGAAGTTTGAATCGGGCGGGCATCGTGTGCAACGCGTGCCTGTGACTGAAACACAAGGTCGTGTTCATACCTCGACATGCACTGTTGCCATCATGCCAGAAGCCGATGAGGTAAGCGAAGTCACTTTAAATCCTGCGGAATTACGAATTGATACTTTTCGAGCTTCCGGTGCAGGAGGGCAACATATCAATAAAACAGACTCAGCCGTGCGAGTGACGCATTTACCGACTGGGATTGTCGTTGAATGCCAAGATGGCCGTTCCCAGCACAAAAATAAAGCACAAGCCTTGAGTGTTTTGGCGGCTCGTATTCATGACAAGCAAATGCGCGAGCAACATGCGGAGCAGGCTGCGACGCGAAAGTCATTAGTAGGCACTGGTGAGCGTTCAGAAAGAATTCGAACGTATAATTTTCCACAAGGCCGCGTTACTGACCATCGTATCAATCTGACGTTGTATAAAATGGATCAAATCATGGATGGTGATATCGACGAATTATGTTCTGCTCTGGTAGCTGAACATCAAGCAGAATTACTGGCCGCGGAACAAGAGTAATTCCAATTCATCGCATGGTGTAGTTTTTAGTGCTTTGCTGAATGACAATTCACGATGCAATCGATAACGATCGAAAAGGTTCTATTTCAAGCTTATCAACATATTGATAAGATTGATGCGCGCTTACTGTTAGAAAAAGTGTTGCAGGTCGATCATGCTTTTTTACTGACGCATCCTAATCAATCTTTAACTTCTCAACAATCTGAGCAGTTCTTTCATTGGGTTACACAACGCTTGCAAGGGATGCCTGTGGCTTATTTGACTGGCCAGAGGGAATTTTATGACAGCGTATTCAGAGTATCTCATGCGGTATTGATTCCACGCCCTGAGACGGAGTTGCTGGTTGATTTAGCTTTAGATTTGATCCCCGTGGATCGGGTTTGTAAAATATTGGATTTAGGAACAGGAAGTGGTGCGATCGCAATCTCGATTGCAAAACACAGGCCTCTGTCACAAGTGATCGCGGTGGATATATCACTTGAAGCGATTGAAATAGCGCGTTGGAATGCCAGCAATTTACAGGTGAGTAATGTTCATTTTTTATTGGGGAAATGGTTCGATGAACTTTCGCATAAAAAATTTGATCTGATTGTAACAAACCCTCCGTATGTTGCTGAAAATGATCCATATTTACAGCAAGGAGATTTGCGATTTGAACCAAAAATTGCATTGTCCGCAGGATATGATGGTATGGATTGTATCGCGCATATTATTAAGAGCGCTGCAAAATATCTTGTCAATGAAGGATGGTTGTTCATAGAACATGGTTACGATCAAGCAGAGGCATGTCAATTGTTATTGGAACAAGCAAGTTTTAATAAGATTTGCTGCTATGCGGATTTGGCGGGGATAATACGGGTAAGCGGTGGACAAGTTGACGCATCCAGCTAAAATACATTAATGTGCGCAGGTCATTTGATCATGAGCGCAGTTTTTTAAACAAATTTTTTTGGAATGATTTTTGGAGAAATTAACACTATGAATGTTGAAGATTTAATTGAACAACAAATTACCACTCATCCGGTCGTTCTGTATATGAAAGGTACGATAGATCAGCCGCAATGTGGATTTTCTGCCAATGCAGTAAATATTCTTAAAGCTTGCGGTGTTAATGAGATTTTTTCAGTCAATGTTTTGGAAGATCCAGATGTTCGGCAAGGAATCAAAGATTTTTCCAACTGGCCAACGATACCTCAATTGTACGTAAACGGAGAATTCATCGGCGGTTCCGATATCGTCTCTGAAATGTATAAGTCTGGAGAACTTCAGAAATTATTTGAATAAAACCTGTTTGTACAATCTGATGATTGGATTATTGGATTCTGTCGATGATTTAATCCAATTATCAGATTAAAGCTTTAACAATTCTTTAACTGATTGCGGTGGCTATGATCCAATAGCGTGCGAATTTACCGATCGCCATAAAAATTGCCGCGCTTAACCAGTGAATTCGTAACCATCCAGCCGCAACGCAAAGTGCGTCGCCAATTAATGGTACCCAGGATAACAGTAAGATTGCAGATCCATGCTGACGTACCCATTGTAATCCACGAAGATTGTTTTTAGATTTTTTGAGAATTGCTTGCTCATTCGGCAGGAAATAGCCAATGAGATAGGAACTCATGCCCCCAAATGTGTTGCCAATGGTTGCTAAAACCAGTGCTTGCCAATGTAAATCGGGATAAGCCAATAGCACACTAGCAAGAACGGCTTCTGATCCTCCTGGCAATAAAGTGGCGGCGAGAAAGCTGCTAGTAAAAAGCGCGATTAGGCTTGATTGCTCATCCATTGCGTAATCCAAATTTTCAAAACAGTGAATCGACCTGGTTTTACCGGAGACAATTTTCCTTGAGTCAAACTGCATCGGCTAACTCCCTCAGTTGGCGATAATATGCCATTTCAAATTCTACCAGCGGAATATTTCCGATCTGCTCCAGTTATAATCCTGGTAATCACCTCTTATATTTCGCCCGCTTAAAATTTAAGTAAGATACGCGAATTACTTGATCAATTTTCGACCGATGTCATTACGTGTTACAGGATACAAATTTAAGGTTTATATTGTATCAATCAATTACCACTCGCCAACCGACGAGTAAGTACTATGTGCTTAAGGCAGGTTGGTTGGCTAATTTTTATAGGGGCTTTGCAAACAATTTTTACTATTGATGCAGAACTAATCCGCCTTATGTTTTTTTAAATTTTGTTTCATGGAAGATCTTGTATAATCACCTTTTCTATTACTATCCACCAATCACCTGATTATTTCTGTTACGTTTTTCATCGCATTTGTTTCCCCCAACTTTGTTTGCACAAACGCAGAAATCAGTGCAAGCACCACAATCCATTGAGACCACTATAAAAAGTATGCTTTCGGCGATATAGCCCAATATATTGGCGGATTTTGTGGTCCCCGGTGGCTTGTCATTCCAAGAAGGAATGACAAGTGAGATGTTGAGCAGTATTGGCCAATCTCTCTCTACTCGTCTCAAATAGGGTTACACAATTGAATTTCTGACAAAATTGAATCAACAGGGTTTTGATGTTTATGTATGGAAACTAGAATTCAAGGATGGTCATGATGATATTCTTCAATTTATGGCTCTGAAAAATGAAAAAGTCGGCGGATTATTGTTGCCATAGTATCAGTACAAGAAGTTGATTTACAACTGAACTCGCAAATATGAGATTGCCTCGTAAAGAGTTGCTTCGCACTCTTGTCACTGGAGCAGGAATCGCGCGGCATAGCATTCAAGTGGGAGTTCTTCTCGGTAGTATTTCATGCTGGGCTTGTAGGCATATTGACTCTATGACGGATAAAGTCAAAGCTCAGCCACTCCGCTTTTTGGCCTCGGCTTGAGCGCCTTGTTAGTTCTTAGAGCGCTCCAGTTGTTTAGATATTTTTCAAGGTTGCCTTTCATTACTCGCTTTTCCTCCTTGAAATGGTTGGTTATCGATGGAACATCAAGGCTAGGAACGATGTAAACCTCCGGCTGTGTTAAGACATTTTTGAATTTGTTGTTGTAGATGACAAATGCAATGTAGTGATTCTCTTTTATTTTGACGTTATTAACTACAAGAAATGAATAGCCACGAACAGAGCCTTACATCAACCGAAATTGAATTCCCATTTTCTTGAATTACACGTATATCAATGGCCTTTTTATTTGTAAAGAACGAGATTTAATCTGACATTTCTATTTAAAATTACTTTTGAAAGGAAGTCAGATGAATATTGAAACTGGACATAAAATCATTAAGAATAAGATTGGTTTGTTAAAACTGTCAGAAACATTGGGTAACGTATCGCAGGCCTGTAAAGTGATGGGTTTTAGTCGCG
>WBZN01000816.1_pt1 | contig 20677 bp, 17 predicted proteins | sample 5204281 | NCBI WGS metagenome assembly WBZN01 (sample SAMN12344347, study PRJNA552823) | activated sludge metagenome | biome: Activated sludge suspended growth; feature: Nitrification reactor; material: Wastewater; isolation source: activated sludge from nitrification reactor of wastewater... | reverse complement strand
GCTCCGGTTCCGCCCGATCGTCATGACGTCAATGGCCTTCATTCTTGGTGTCGTTCCCTTGGTGATTGCGACCGGCGCCGGAGCTGCCAGTCGAAACTCAATTGGGACGGGGGTCTTCGGTGGAATGTTGGCCGCCACGTTCCTCGCAATTTTCTTTGTGCCGCTGTTCTTTGTGTTGATTCGTTCGTTGAGTCGTAGTCAGAAAAATCAGATTCCTCCTTCCATCCACAAGGGGCCGGATGAACCTGAAAAGGAGCGTGATTATCAGCATGCGTAGATTGGCCTTGGTGCTTTCTTCGACTCTTCTGGCGGCCTGTGCGGTCGGCCCTGATTTCACCCGACCTGATGCCACGACTCCTGATGCATTCCGCATGGCGGGGCCTGGCGGTGAAGCCGCGTCCATAGCCAATACGCCCTGGTGGGAGTTGCTGAAGGACCAAGAACTCCAAAAGCTGATTAGGACGGCGTTGGAGGAAAACAAAGACCTCAAGCGTGCCGCAGCGGCGGTCGAAGAATTTCAGGCCCGATTGTTTGTCGCGAAGACCGACTTCGCTCCGCAGATGAATGTGACAGCTAACGCTCCGCTCTTCGGTCGTAAGAGCAACTTTCTCTTCCCCGGGTTTCCCAACCCGTTCAACTATTACTTGCAAGGGAATCTGTCCTGGGAGATCGATATCTGGGGACGAATTCGCCGGTCCAATGAGGCGGCGAGGGGCGATCTTTTGTCTCGGGAGGAAAATCGACGTGCCATTGTGCTGCAACTGGTCAGTGGCGTGGCCGAGGCCTACTTCGACTTGTTGCAGTTTGACATGCAGCTCGACATTGCCCACCGAACTCTCAAATCCTGGGAAGAATCGGTCAGGATTGCGCAGGCTCGCTTGCGACAGGGCATGATCTCCAAGCTCGATGCCGATCAGTTCGAGGCCGAACGGGCCAATGCCGCGGCCAAGGCCGCAGAGTTCGAGCGCCAAAAGGTGCAGAAAGAAAATCAGTTGAGTGTATTGCTGGGCCGAAACCCCGGGCGGATCGCACGCGGGCATTCACTGACCGATCAGGTCATGCCGCCGGAGGTGCCACCCGGGCTTCCTTCCGAGCTCCTTCAACGGCGTCCGGATATTTTGCAGGCCGAACAAGATCTGGCCGCTGCCACGGCCCGAATCGGAATGGCCAAGGCAGACCGGTTTCCCAAATTGAGTATCACCGGGATTCTAGGGGTAGCGAGTCCGCACTTGTCTCGGTTGGTGGCCAATGAGACGGCATTCGGGGTCGCCGGGCCCGGTTTGGCTGCCCCGTTATTGAATGCGCAAATCCTTGGATTCCAACAGAAAGCTGCAGAGGCACAAGCGCGACAGGCGGTGGCCCAATACGAGCAATCGGTGCTGGTGGCATTTAAGGAAGTGGAGGATTCTTTGGTCGCGGTAAGGACGGTACGCGACCAGCGTGCCGCACAGTTGCAACAGGTCGAAGCGTTGCGGTCAGCACTCAGCCTCGCCAACCTACGCTATAAGGGCGGGTTGGCAAATTACTTGGATGTCTTGATTGCGCAACGCAATCTCTTTGACGCCGAGTTGGCCCTCATGGGAACACATCGGTTGCATCTGGTATCGATTGTTCAGTTGTATAAGGCGCTTGGTGGGGGATGGATGCCAGAGGGGCAGTCACCGGCTGAGCCATCACGGCCGACATCGGCAACTCAGAAATAAGCCCAACAGTCAGACTGAGCCGCCACTACTTCTCGACGGGTCTTCCCAGCGGTCGCAAGCCTATTTCTAAAAGCTCCTGCCGTCACAAAAGTAAGTGATCCATCAGAATTGTTTCCTAGCGGAGGGGCAGTGCATGGGTCGGATTCATCGTGGCCGACTGGGTGTCGGGGCAAGCGTGAGTATCATGGAAAGGGTTCCGCCAAGAATGGCCATGAGGATAACCGTGAGGCCACTGTGGATCCAGGATCTGGTGCTCTGGAACCCCAGAACGATGTTGATGAGGTTGCATGCCCAGAGGGTTGCCGCCACCCAGGCGAGGTGTTCGACCCGATAAGAGACGGCGCGAATTCCAGACATTAAAAAGCCAAGGGCTCCCGACAGCAGGTTCGACAAGTACGCGGCCGCTGGATCACTCTGGAGTGTGATTCCGGCTAGGGCCATGCCGATTCCTGCGGCAAACGTGAGTCCATAGACAATGGCCGCGTCTCGCAATACCGTCAAGTGCCAGGAGGTCATTTGAGGGTATCCTGTTGGTTGCTGGCACCTGACGGAGGTCCCTCTAGCTGTTTGAGGATAAAAAAGAGAAGCGTTTGTGGAATACCGTCACGGCGTTCTGCATGCGACGTTTCGCGTCGGACTGTTTTGGATGTGGGACCTGGCACTAAAACCTCCTTTCGTCTCTCGACCACAAGACTTGTTGAATAAGCCTCCGACTATGGATTGGTGTCGCGCGCGAGTGCCTGTCGTGTGCCGATGTGATGCTGAGCCATTGAATGTCCGCACATTCCGTTACAACCGTTTTCTCTGGGGTGAGCCAGGTGAGGGGGGAGAGCGGTGCGAGGATTTTCGCTTGTGCATCCAACGACTCCATCGTCTGGACAAGGCATACACAAGGTTGTCGATTGCGAGCACCACGGCGCCGATTATGAATAGCCCCAGGATCAGGGCCAGCTCTACATCAATGGACATGCTAGTCGTTCCACAGATTCGGTAAAGAATATGGTCGGCCTATCCCGACCAGTCTGCGTCACCCTAAGCGGCGAGATGGGCCATGCCCTCGTCACTCAGAGAGACGCGCTCGGCTTTTCGCCCTTGAACAGGAGCGGTCGAGGCAAGGAGCTGCGCCTCCTTTGCCAGCCGATTGTTCCGCAGCACCTGTTCATCAATATTTCCGCAGTTCATGCATCGCCGTGCCTGGAGCCACATCGGGCCAGAGGAGTCCTCCATATCCAACAGAAAATCTTCGACCATACAGCCAGTGCAGCGAGAACAGTTCATCGTAGGTTCCTCCATGGTTCAGTGCCTATGTGTAAGCCTAGACTCGAACGCTCCTCTGCGGTAGACCAGAAGGAAGTACCTCCTTGGGGGGAAACATTTTTGGATGTTCCTGCGGTGCAATGACTGCCTCCGTACCTGAGTGGACGATTTTTGTTGGCGTGGATGGTCACTTATTCTGCCGCGCTAATGATGAGTTCCGAGCGTGTACTCTGAACCTCCAGCTCTAGTGGAAGAGTCGTTTCGAGGAATTGGTCGAGCCGAATGCGCTCATCAGCATCCATGATCAGCAGTTCCACCCCAAATCGATCCCCCTGTATCCACAGCACCCTCGCTAAACTCACCGAAAGCGGCCGGCGATCTGTCTGAACGTGCAGCTGAATCGCGAGATAGTCGCCATCGATCAGTCTGTGGAAGGTTGTGCGTTGTACGGCGCTCTGTTCCTGATGATAAATCTGCGCTTGCTCCGCACAACCGGTGGCCATACCGGAAAGCTTGCAGTGGACAAGAAATTTCACGTTTCTCTTTCGCCTCATCGTGGCCTCCTTCTAGGGCACCGTTCTATCGGACACACACAGGTCTTGAGGGTATCGTGCTTATGGAGCGTCAGATAGTCTGCAAAAAGGGTACGTCTATCGGAGGACAGGCTTGATGCCGGGAGAGGGACAGGAGACGGCTGGAGGCGGGCTCATGGTGTTGTGAACGATGTTGTGCCCAGCTAGTTGCCTAAGGCGTGAATGAAAATCAAGGAACATCCGGATTGATGAAGCAAGCCAGCAGGTCAACGCGTCAGTTGCCCAACTATTGATGGATTGTCGATACAGCCATTCAGCGATATCGTTTGGAGCGTGTCGTGTCCATTGCGGTCACGAATATGTTGTCGCAACCGATCGCCTCCCGTGCAGTCGGCGGTCTAGGGGGTGAGTGATGCGGGGAGTGCAGGAAACACATGGTCTGAGCTTGAGCGCTTTGCGGGCCCAAGGGTTAGGGCGGATCTCGCCTGTCGTGAAGATGTGGTGTCTGCGTGCCCTGGCACTCGGACTGGTCTTGTGCAGTCTCTGTTTTGTCTGGCGATCCTACCAGGGGATGGGGCTGTTCCTGAATTTGGGCACCGATTATGCGCTGTACCTCGCCCAGTCAACAGTCATGGATTCGGGGGCCACCTCTCAAATTTACGACCTGTCGGCTGCGGACGGCCCCTACCGAAAATTGTTAGATCGGTATAACACCGATCCGAGTTATCAAGCATGGACGGCGGATATTATTGTCGGTCCCGTCCCCTATCCCCCGATATTCGCCTGGGCACTTCGACCGTTTACATGGATCTCACCACCGGTCAGTTTTGCTCTATGGTTTTGTTTAAATTTGTGCTTGGCCCTGATCATTGGCTGGCGGTTGGCGAGCCATTGTGGATTGCTCGATAAACCAACCACCATTTTGTTATTCCTGGGATCCTACCCCGTGGTACTTAGTTTCTATGTTGGGCAAATCCAGATCATGCTGGCGTGGTGTATTACCGAGTTTTATTTAGCCATGCGCGGTGGGCGAGAGTTTCGGGCAGGTATGTGGCTAGGATGTCTGCTGCTCAAGCCTCACTATGGCCTGCTACTGGGACTGCTTTTGCTCTGGAAACGACGCTGGTCAGCTGTTTTAGGTGCAGGTGCCGCCGGAAGCATAATTCTGGGGGCTTCGGTGTTGGTCAGTGGTGTACACGGACTACGTGCCTATCCTGCTGCATTTAGCGGAATGGCGCAATTTCGAGGGGATGATCCGGCGGTCATGATCAACTGGCGATCCGTCATCCTGGATCTCTACCCGAGCATTTATGGAAGAAATGGAACGCTGCTGACCCTTGCGTTGGCGGCAGCCACATTGTTCTCTCTTGCCTGGGTGTGGCGAGGTGAATGGAACCCCAATGCGGTGGATTTCCCGGTGAAGGTTCTTCTCACTCTGCTAGGAACGCTTATCGCGAGTTTCCATAGCCATCCATATGGTGCCGTGCTGCTTGCCATGCCGCTTGTCGTGGTGCTTTCTTCTGGACAGTTCCATAAGACAGCCTGGTGGGTGGTTGGGATTGGCGCTGTAGTTCCGACACTGATTCTTGAGCTCGGTTACTCCGGGAGTCTGACGAACTCCCAATTCTATGCGCATCTCGTTCTCGCGTCGCAGGTACTTAAAGTGGTGATGTTTGCAATGTTCGGATACTTTTATGCGCGGGTGTGCGGGTTGAGCGTTGCTGGCCCTGATTCCAGCCGAATGATGAGAGGTGGATGGATTCGGGCCAGGGCGTTCATCCCGGGTATTGGGCGAGCAGCCTCCCGTGTTTTGAACCCTTAAGATGGGTATGTCCGGGCAGAGGCTGTCATAGTCTTTCGAATGGTACGCGTGAATGTCATTTCTTGGGATCAGGCCGATGTGCGGTTCTACTATGCAAGTACCGAAGCCCCTAGCAGTTGAATAGGGCTGCACACCGCGTGACAGTTCTGCTGTGCTCCACTCCTCATTCCGTTCTTGCCAGGTGTCTGACTAGTGAAATGTCAGTAAGCTGCTGAGGCCTTCGTTCTTCGGCCTGTAAGAGGGCCTCTCGAGCAAGCGTGTGTGGACAGACCCATCTAACACCTCGGTGCTGGTACCGGTTTGCATGACGGGTCGATAGAATCGTGAGTGAATCCATTTCCTAAGCCCGACAAACGATTCGCTGAACGAATCGTGAAGCGGACTTAGTGCGTTCCCATTTGCCGGCATGCTGCGTGGGGCAATCGCTAGCCCGTTTTCGATTGAACTTCGTAGTATCCACTCCAAGGAAATATTGGCTAGATCCCGATCAGGATAGATCCCGCCCAAATCTCCATGCGCTCCGGCAAACCATCGCTGTTCAATGATTTGCCCAGATACTGCAGGGGAAGTCCAGAGCGTCGCGTTGTGGTCGGCCCGGTGTTCATCAATGGCGAGCGCGTGGTAGGCCCGTTGTACGATAGGGCTTAGTTCAGTATCGTGAAAATTATACCGGGATTCATTTAGCCACTTGAGTGCATTTGTGGGTATTCCCAACGGGCCCACGGTGTCCCAGAGTCCGAGGAGTGTCACGATGACATGTTGAAAGCCTCGTCGCTTCGAAGCGGAAGCGCTGGAGTCGATAGTATACGTGTGTGTGCTTCGATAGTACCGGTATCCTTCGTCAAGAACATGCCTGACGGGCTTGAGAACCATTTGCAGGAGGCAATCAGTCAGATCGGGCGCACCCCCAGTTTCAACCGGAGGTGTGGTCGTGGCTTCACGTGTGAAGCGGACAAGGTCTTGATCAAGCAGTGTTGATGAAGGAAGGCCCGCGGTTGCGAGGAGCCCCACGAGGCATCGGGCAGTATAGGCACCTCGGCTGAATCCATAGACGAACAGCTCATCGCCTGGTTCATAGGTCGCTGCCAGGTAGGCATAGCTCAGGAGGATAGTGCGATCCAGTCCATAGCCGAATGGTCCGTCGCGAAAACGATGAAACCAGGCCATGTCGGTGCCGGAGTCGTACCGCTTTTGTTGAAGGAGTCCCTTATCGGTCTGCGGGAGAATGGATCGATAGAGCTGGCGAACGTTGGTCTTTCGGTCCGAGTGGTCTCCGGTGCAAGACCAGAATGGCTGACCAGCGATATTCGGTGCAGACGCCCATCTGCCAGTGTCGGGAGGTCGGTGCCATTCGCCGTCGAAACACAGAATTATGCGTTTGGACACGCTGGCACTTTCTTTTCAATTGGAGCGGTTCTTGGCACCATCCGCATGTCTCAATTCCTGGGGAAGCAAGTTGGAGACAGGGGTTGCGGATGAAGTGGCAAGCAAACGTGATGCCCGTCTGGTAAGCCTGTGCAAAAAAGCATCCTCTGATGGCTATCATTGATTGAGGGGACAGGTACGTTGGATTCAGTAAGAGAGAATCAACTCACCGGTGCGCCAATTCCGTATCTGAACCGATACGGAATTGTATCTGAACGTATACGCCAGCTGCGCACACTCGCCGCCTCAACCATATCACCTAGCAATCTATTGCGACATGTCTTTGGTCAGTGCCGAGTCGGAGCGTCGAGCGGCCGTGAGGCGCGGCAGCTGGTAAGGTCTTTATTTGAAGGGGGAATCCGTGTGGCCTTAGTGATGAAGAACGTTCAGGAACGCCTCCCGATCCGCTTCAATCTGAGTAGCGAGCTGCTGCAGAGCTTGAGCGGTAGCCGCGGCAATAGGCTCCTGGTCGGATGCGGTGACCCAACGCACTGATGATCCCAGAGCCTCTCCTTCCGCAGCGTAAGTTTTTATCGGTGCTTGTCCGGGGAGTGAGACATCGGATTCCAAATGGACACGGTAGAGGTAGCGGTCCGGGGCGCGCAGGGTAAGCCAGGCTTTGACGACAAGGCGAAGATCAGCAGGTTCAGTCCGGATCGTGGTGAACGTCTGTCGTTGAGTAAAGTACTGGGTGATGGCTTGCCGAAGATCTTGCACCGGCCATTCGAGAAGCGGGATTCCCGGCATATGATCAGCACCCTCTATTGCGAGAAACGGGACTTCGAGTTGTGTGTTCGCCGGAATGGGTGAGGGAGTGGTGCCAGTCTCGGGAACCGAGAGATGAACCCTGTGGACGCACCCGGATCCGATGAGGCATGCAACAAAGAGCAGAATGGTCAGTCGATGTATTGGTCTCAGCATCATAGGCGTGTACTAGCTGCTATCGTTCGCGTGTCGCAGGAGCTGGGCTCAGGATATCGAGGTCACGTATGGCCCGTGCGGCTTGTTCGCGATAGGTTCGTTCGCTGGCACCGGTGTACGTATCGATGACGCGTTGGTAGGTCGCGCGGGATTGGGCATACTGCTTTTTGATCGAGAGATATTGGCCCAGGGCCAGCCAATTTTGAGCGGCCGTTTCATTGGCGGTGCGGAGGTCGGTCCACTCACGATCCACCTGGTTGGTCCCGGGATGGTTGACTCGCTTCGTAATAATCTCCCCCAATTGTGCGGAAAGCTGTTCGATGGCTTCGTTTTCCCGGATGGCGGCCGCCACGCGATCGTGCGTCAGGTGATCGTAAAAGGCTTCAACATGGTCTTTGACGGTGCTCGCGCGTTTCTCATGGATGTCGTGGGAGCAATGCGTGAGCATGAGGCAGAGAGTCAATAGGCCTAAGCTCTGCCAGCTCGAAAGTGTACGGATAGGCATGACCATTGTTGCCTCCTCAGTAGTCCCAATATCCCGGATCCGATGATCCACGATCGTTGCGGTGATCCTACCTGAGCGGAAGCGGAAAGGCGAGTCGAAGCGTGAGGTCAGTCGGCATGTTTGAAGAACAGCACAGCCAGCGGAGGCAGAGTCATGACCAGGGAGTGGGCATGCCCATGGGCGGGAACCGGCTCGGCCGACAGGCCGCCGAGATTTCCCAGCCCACTGCCGCCGTAGGTCGAGGCATCGCTGTTCAGCAACTCTTTCCAATAGCCTCCGTGCGGGACGCCAACTCGATACTGCTGGCGCGGCACCGGTGTGAAATTGCAGACGATGGCAACACTCTGCGGAGATGATCGGCCATGGCGTAGGAGGCTGATGACTCCGGTGTCCGCATCTTGACAATCGATCCACTCAAACCCGCGAGGATCAAAGTCACATTCATGGAGGGCCGGCTCCGTGCGGTATAGGCGATTGAGGTCGGCGACCCATCGCTGTACACCCTGATGAGGCGGGTATTGCAGGAGGTTCCAATCAATGCTGTCATCATGGGCCCACTCGCGCCACTGGCCGATTTCGCCTCCCATGAACAGCAGTTTCTTGGCCGCCTGCGCGTACATGTAGCCAAAAAGCACACGGAGGTTGGCGAACTTTTGCCAGTCGTCCCCGGGCATTTTCCCCAGGAGTGAACCTTTCCCATGTACCACTTCGTCGTGGGAGAGAGGCAACAGAAAGTTCTCTTGAAACGCATACAGCATACGAAAGGTGAGATTCCGGTGATGGTGTTTGCGATAGACCGGATCCAGCGCCATGTACTCGAGGGTGTCGTGCATCCAGCCCATATCCCACTTCATGCCGAACCCCAATCCGCCAGCGTACGTGGGGCGTGACACGGACGGCCAGGAAGTCGATTCCTCCGCATAGGTCTGCACGTCCGGGTGTCGGCGATAGATTTCTTCATTGAGCTGGCGAAGAAAGGTAATGGCGTCCAAATTTTCCCGCCCGCCATGGCGATTGGGGATCCATTCCCCTTCCTTACGCGAGTAGTCCAGGTACAACATTGAGGCGACCGCATCCACCCGAAGTCCATCCGCGTGGTATTGCTCTAGCCAGAAGAGGGCACTGCTGATCAGAAAGCTGCGCACTTCATTGCGACTATAGTTGAAGACCGCGGTGCCCCAATCAGGGTGAAGCCCCTGGCGAGGATCCGCATGTTCAAAGAGATGGCTGCCGTCGAATCGGCTGAGCCCATGCTCGTCCGTCGGGAAGTGCGAGGGGACCCAGTCCAGAATCACGCCAATCTTGTGCTGATGCAGCTGATCAATCAGGTACATCAAATCCTGCGGCGTGCCATAGTTGCCGGAAGGAGCGAAGTATCCGGTCGTTTGGTAGCCCCAGGACCCGAAAAAGGGATGATCCATCAGTGGCAGGAATTCCACGTGCGTGAACCCTAATCGCTGCACATAGTCGATCAACTTCGGTGCCGCTTCACGATAGCTCAGGGAGCGGTTGCCGTCGCCGGGGACGCGCATCCAGGAGCCGAGATGCACTTCATAAATGCTGATCGGGGCATTCAGCGCATTGTGCCGGGCACGAGATTGCATCCAGTCGTGGTCATGCCAGGTGTAGTTCAGGTCCCAGACTATCGAGGCGGACTTCGGCGGAACCTCGTTGAGTCGGGCAAACGGGTCGGTTTTGATGAGCACTGCCCCATGGTTTCGTGAGCGGATATGGAATTTGTACAACGTACCGCGTCCCACCCCGGGGACAAAGCCTTCCCAGATGCCGGATGATTGACAGGGGCGAAGCGGATGACGGGTTGGATCCCAATGATTGAATGTTCCGAACACCGACACCTGCTCGGCTTCCGGCGCCCACACGGCGAAATAGGTGCCTTCCACTCCGCCGAAACTCGTGGGGTGTGCCCCGAGCTTGTCATACAAATGAAAGTGAGTGCCCTCGTTAAAAAGGTACAGATCATCCGAGGAAAGGAGGCTGCTGGCCTGTCGGGACGTTTCGTGCAGGGACGAGATCGACTCACGTGGCTGATCGGCTTGGTGGTGTCGGAAGTGGTCCATATGGGGAGAGTACTTCGGCTGAGGCCAGGCCGTCAATTGGCTGTCAGGCCGATCGGCCGTTTATGGTTTGTGCGGGAGAGGAGGCGGGAGATCTTGCACGGGGCTAGTGACACATCTCAAGCAAGTGTGATATGAATCAACCCGCCAATACGGGCCTCTCTTCGTCCCCATCGTCTAGCCTGGCCTAGGACATTGCCCTTTCAAGGCAGTAACACGGGTTCAAATCCCGTTGGGGACACCACACTTCTCCAGATTACTTATTGGCGAGCTGTTTCGGAGGACTGTCGCCTCTCTGATATGGCAGCGTGCACCAAATATATGTGGCATGACGGCTTCATGGAGGATGGTGTTTGTCGTGGGTGAGGATCCGTGAACGGCTTGCCGATGGGCTGAGTACGCCATCGGATCTCGACCACGAAGCAGTGTGCGCCCCGCCTCATGATCCGACGTCCTTGTGACACAGTGACGTACGGAGCTTCTGTGTGACCAGTCTCGCCTCTTGTTGGCAGCGTATCCTGCCGGCCCACTCAGATTCGGGCCGTACAGCATGGTCGTGGTGTGCCTTCGGTGCCGTAAGCCTTCTTGGCACGGCTGCGCTCGATGCCTTCACTCCTCTGAAACTGGCGGCTGGTGCGGGATATCTGCTGGCCGTGTTGTCTGCCGGCATGGTGCAGTCCGTCCGAGCTCCCTGGGTCGTGGCGGCCCTTGCTACCGGCCTTTCCGGACTTGGATTGTATAGGATTTCGCCCAGTGCCGAGGTTTGGAGCGAGGCTATAAGTCGCGGCATCTTCGTCGGCGCTTGTTGGCTGGCAGCTTGGATCGTTGCTCAATGGCAGGCTGCATCCAAAACCCGGGCCTATCTGCCCTCTGCGCGCTTGCAGTCGCTGCTGACCAACAGCCAGACCATCATTTTCGTCAAAGATCTCGACGGGCGGTTCCTCGAAGTCAGCGATCAGTTCGCAGGTTTGCTCGAGCTTCCGACTGAAGCGGTGATTGGGAAGACCGATCATGACTTCTTTCCTGCCAGCGTAGCCGACGTGTATCGACAACATGACGCGGAGGTCGCGAAGGCCGGAACGGTGATGAATTTCGAGGAAGCGGCGTTGGTCAATGGCAGTCTGCGCTGGTATGTGTCACGAAAGTTTCCATTCTACGACGAGGCCGGTCGGATCATTGCCGTCGGAGGCGTGGCGACGGATATGACGGCCCGGTTGCGGGCTGAGGCCGATCGCCATGATGCGCAAGAGCGCCTGGATCTGGTTGTCGCGGCGACACAGACGGGAGTCTGGGATTGGGATATCTCGACCAATCGGATGTATTACTCCGCTCTCTGGAAGGCGAGTTTGGGCTATGAAGAATGGGAGCTCTCTGATTCACCTACCGAATGGGAGTCCCGTCTGCATCCTGAGGACAAGTCGCGTGTATTGGCTCTCGTTGACGACTACTTGTCCGATCGGGTCGCTTCCTATGAATTGGAACATCGGCTGCGGCACAAAGACGGGACGTATCGATGGATTCACACGGTGGCGGTGCTGCAACGAGACCCGGAAGGGCGTCCTTGGCGGATGACCGGATCGCATGTCGATATTACCAAGCGCAAACAGGCCGAGCAGGCTTTGTCGCAGAGTGAGTCTACGCTCAAGGGGTTCTTCGAGAGTGACGTGTTGATGATGGGAATCGTGGAAGTGGTTGACGGCGATATCTTGCATATATCGGACAATCGACGGGCAGCGTCGTTTTTCGGTACGACACCGGAACGAATGCAAGGACGGCGGGCCTCGGAGATGAGCGTTCCTGCGGAGATTATCCAGCACTGGATCCGTCACTACGAGGAAAGTGAACGCACACAGAAGCCGGTGCGTTTTACCTACGTCCATCCCGAACCGGCTACCGGGGCAGACCTCCACTTGTCTGCGACCGTGTGCTGGATCGGTGCCGGCTGCGATGGACACGTTCGGTATTCATACCTCGTTGAGGATGTGACGGAGTCCTGCCGGTTAGAGGCCACGCTGCGAGAAACCGCTGAGCGGTATCGAGGCGTGGTGGCGGCCCTCGCCGAAGGCGTGGTGTTGCATGACGCGCAAGGGCGGATCATCGCCTGCAATCCCAGTGCGGAACGGATCCTCGGTCTGACGACGGATCAACTGCTGGGGCGAACACCGGACGATCCTGCTTGGCAGGCGATTCGTCCTGACGGGAGGCCGTTTGAGGTGGACCTACGTCCTCCGACGGTGACCCTTCGAACCGGTCGTCCTTGTACCGAAGTGGTCATGGGGTTGCCTCGGCCGACGGGGGAACTGCGGTGGGTGTCCATCAATACTCAGGCCTTGACGGGACCGGAGGGAGGGCAACCGTATGGCGTGGTAGGGTCGTTCCACGACATCACGGAGCGTAGACGAGCCGAGCAGGCATTGCTGGAGGCCCAGACCGAATTGGAACATCGAGTGCAGGAACGCACCGCGAAGATTCAGGAGCTGGAGTCTCAGCGAGCGCAGGCCGAAAAGCTGGCGGCTCTCGGCCATTTGGCAGTCGGCATTGCGCATGAAGTGAACAATCCCTTGGCCGGGATCACGAATGCCTTCCACCTCGTGAAGCAGGGAATCGACCGTGACCATCGACACTATCGGTTCGTAGAGCTCATTGAGCGAGAAATCCGTCGCCTGACGACCATCGTGAAGAAGATGTACACCTTGTATCAAGGTGTTCCGGCGGGCAAGCGTGAACCGACGGATATCGCTGCGCTGCTTCAGGACCTGACCGCGTTGCTTGGACATAAACTTGCGGCGAAACGAATCCGCTTGTGCACGAAAGTGGAGATTGTTCGACAGAGTGTTGATGTGCCGAGGTCTGACCTGGTTCAGGTGTTGCTCAACTTTGTTCAGAATGCCATTGATGCCTCTAGTCCCGACAGCGAGATCGAATTGATTGTTACCGAACGGGAGGATCAGCTTCGCTGGAGCGTGACCGATCACGGCACCGGTATCGCCCCTCATGTACTGCCACATGTATTTGATCCGTTCTTCACGACGAAGTCCGGTTCGAGTTGGCAGGGGCTTGGCCTTGGCTTATCCGTTTCTCGAGGCTTGGTTCAGGCCATGGGGGGCAAGATCGAAATTGAAACAACTATTCAACGTGGGTCGACCTTTACCGTCGTGCATCCGCTTGCCGCGCCCGATGATATTGAGCCCCTCGGGGCACAGTCGCCAATAGGAAAGGGACAACAAGATGATGACTATGCAGCAACGCATTCTCATTGCTGACGATGAGGAAACGTTTCGTGAGTCTACATCGGCGATTCTAGCTGATGCGGGATACGCATGCAGCTCCGCCAGGGACGCGGTGGAGGCCGAGCGTCTTTTGGAGAACGGCTTTGATCTCCTGCTGGCCGATGTACGTATGCCTGGAAATGCCCAGTTAGAGCTTCTGGAGGTGGTGGCCAAACGCCATCCGGATCTGCCGGTGGTTGTGGTCACGGGATACCCGACGGTGGGGACGGCGATCGAATCGTTTCGCCTTTCGATCGTGGATTATTTGATCAAGCCGGTCGATTTGGATGAACTGAAACGGGCGGTTGAGCGAGGGCTGCGACGCGGGATCCTCACGCGAGCGGTAAAGGATGCCATGACTGAAACAGCCAAAGTGGCAGGACTCTTCGATCGCTTGGGGCGGTCGATCACACAGCACGGTCGGTCGGGCGATCATCTGGAATGGAGTGCGCAGGAGTACATGGCGCAGGCCATGGGACATATCTCACAGTTGTCTGCGTTGGTTGGACGAACGATGGCGGCCTCACGAACGGGACCTCCTGCGGAGCCGACCGATATCTGTGCCTTCATGAAGTGCCCGCGCCTGGATCGGTATGAGGCTGTGATTCAGGATGCAGTCGAGGTCATGGAGCGCACGCGAAGCTCCTTCAAGTCGAAGGAGATCGGCTCGCTGCGGCAGCGATTAGAAACCGTGTTGCAGGAGGGCCGCCGCTAAGCCAGGTGTATGGAGGAAGGGGAAGAGGGAGCCATGAGTCCTGAAGGAGCTCCGCCAGACAGAGTACGCCACGGAAGGACCGTGGTCGTCGTTAACGTAACAGGCGAACTCTCCCTGCAGCGAAGACTCAATGATGGGAAGATCTTATGGTGTGGGCGGACGAAGCGTGCGGATGAGTGACGAGACAGGAAAGCCGAGTTGCCTGGCCTGTGCGACGTAGTGCTGGTATGTGATGTTGTCCAGTTGAGGCGTGCGGGAAAGAACCCAGAGATAACGGCGATCGGGCGTACCCACCATCGCGGAGCGGTAATCTGGATCAAGTGCGAGAATCCAGTAGTTGCCGTCACGGGATGAGCCGAACAGCCGGGCAAAGAAATTGTCGAAGACGACCGTCAGTCGCGCGTTCGTCTGTGGATCAACAACCCGCGCCATCCCCTCGACAAAATCTTGCCCCCCCGTGTCGGTCACACATTCATTGCGCACACCAATCGTGCCATCCGGCCGTCTTGTGTAGGTCGCCATGGAATGTACGCAATGACGCTGAAACCACATCGGCAGCCGTGCAATCTCATACCAGGTGCCGCTATAGCGGTCGAGGTCCACAGCCGGCACAGTCGGCAGGATGTCTTTCCGGTCTATCGCAGCACAGTCTGTGAGTATTACGCAAAGCGTTACAGCCAGCGGTACAATGTAATCGCGGAGCCAATCGTCGGGCCTGCCTTGCACATTGAGCCTCCAGATGTCCTGGGCAATCCTACACCGCTTGTGCATGCGAAGAATACGGTTCTCGTATTCCACCAGCTCTTTTATAACCTTGGTTCAAGAATATTCATGATTCCTTGCTTCCAAACCATCCTAGCCCACTGGTTCATGTTCCACTCCGACGAGTCATCACCACACCTTGGATAGATCCGCGGATCCACACACGTTGCTACCGCCTATATGCGTCGCCGAGTAGTCCACCTCGTGTCCGTTCGTTCGCCAAACGTCTCGGACTGGGGCATCTGCTGTGTGCCTGCCTAACCGAGATCATTGGAATCATCGTTCACCTAGGTAAAGAGCCTGGCCTACCAAAGTTTTCGCCCGTGCCCTCCCTCTGGGGAATATTCCACTCAACGACCTTCGAATAGTATCGCCCTTGCTTGGGCACGTGGGTTGTTTAGCCGAGGTATCGTTCATTTGCATAAGGAGGGGGGAGCGCATGGCCGTTGGAAGCAGTCCCGAGCAGAATGGTGGCAAATCTGTGGCGCTGCATGTCCGTCTCAAGCCGAGTGGAGAGGCCGACCAACCGACATTGGCGAACTACTCACATGTCAGTCTCGCGCAAGGGTTGGCTTACGTTGATTTTGGGTTTTTAGAGCCAGGGCTACTGGGCGCCGTCGCTCAGCGTGCGCAGAAAGGCGAAACGCTTCCGAAGCAGCTTGAGGGAACCAGGACCGTTCGGGTGGCCTTACCTCTTGATGCGGTGATCCGCTTGCACCAGCAACTTCAGCAGTTGGTGGCCAGTCTCCAGCCTGCCAAATTGAAACTGTCCTAACTCATTACTCGCCATACCGTCATGGAAGTCTCGACTCCCCATCTCGATTCTTGCTCAACGGCGGTACATCTGCCTGATACCGGCCTATTGTGCCTGCAATTGATTGCGCGCTTTTATGATGTGCCGATGGATGGTGGCCAAATTCAGCATCAATTCGGTGAGTCTGGCCACGCACTGAAGACGAATGCACTACTGCGTGCTGCAAAACATGTCGGCCTCAAGGCCGGTCTTGTAACCACTTCATGGGACGAACTAGCCGCGACGCCACTTCCGGCGATCGCGCGACGGACTGATGGTAGGCACGTTGTTCTAGCGAAAGTGCAGGGGGAGAAGGTACTCGTTCAGGATCCGCTGGAGAAGCGGCCGAATCTTCTCATGAAGGAGGAATTTGTTGCCACATGGAGCGGTAGCCTGCTGCTCTGTACAAAGCGTGCAGGCTTGCGAATAGAGGATCGTTCCTTCGACATCACCTGGTTTATCCCCGCGGTACTCAAGTACCGGCGTCTATTGGGCGAAGTGGTACTGGCGTCGTTCTTCCTCCAGCTCTTTGCGTTGCTGACCCCGCTCTTTACCCAAGTGGTCATTGACAAGGTGCTCGTCCATAAAGGATTCACGACTCTTCACGTGATGGCTGTAGGCATGTTGGCTCTCGCCCTGTTAGATGCGTTGCTGGGCGGGCTTCGTACCTACCTATTCGCCCACACCACGAATCGGATCGATGTAGGGTTGGGATCTCAATTGTTCCGTCATCTCTTGGCGTTGCCGCTGGCCTACTTCGAAGCGCGACGAGTTGGCGATACGGTGGCGCGAGTACGGGAGCTTGAGCAAATCCGTCAGTTCCTCACGAGTAATGCTGTGACAGTCGTGTTGGATGTGGTGTTTACCATCGTGTTTTTGGGTGTGATGTGGATCTATAGTCCCACGCTCACATTGGTCGTGATGGCTTCGCTGCCATTGTATGTCCTGCTGTCGGTGCTCATTACGCCGACCATTCGCGCGCGGCTCCATGAAAAATTCAACCGCGGTGCGGAAAATCAGTCCTTTCTGGTGGAAGCGGTAAGCGGCATTCAAACCGTGAAGGCGCTTGCCGTCGAACCGCCGCTGCAACGCCGGTGGGATGAGCAATTGGCCGGGTATGTCCAAGCGAGTTTCCGCGCCACCAACCTCATTGCTGTAGCTGGACAAGCGGCGACGTGCATTCAGAAATCGACGACCATTGCGGTTATGTGGGTGGGTGCCTATCAAGTCATTGATGGCGCATTGAGCATCGGGGAGTTGATCGCCTTCAACATGCTGTCGGGTCAGGTGACGGGACCATTGTTGCGCATGGTGAATCTGTGGCAGGAGTTTCAGCAAGTCGGTATCTCGATTCAGCGATTGGGGGATGTCCTCAATGCCAAGGCGGAACCTTCCTACAACCCCAACCGCACCACCCTTCCGCAGATTGCGGGCCAGATCGTCTTTGACGATGTGGGCTTTCGGTATCGTATCGACGGCCCGCCGGTACTTCAGCATGTCTCTCTCACGCTGCAACCGGGGCAGATCGTTGGTGTGGTGGGGCGCTCCGGGTCGGGGAAAAGTACAATCGCCAAATTGGTGCAACGGCTCTATGTGCCGGAGCGTGGTCGCGTGTTGGTGGACGGCGTTGACCTCGCGCAAATCGATCCTGCCTGGTTGCGACGCCAAGTCGGGGTGGTGCTGCAAGAGAACTTTCTCTTTAACCGGTCAGTGCGAGACAACATTGCGTTGACGGATCCTGGGCTCTCCATGGACCGCGTCATACATGCCGCCAAACTCGCCGGCGCCCATGAGTTCATTCTTGAACTTCCGGAGGGATACGATACGATCGTAGGAGAACATGGCTGCGCGCTCTCTGGAGGGCAGCGGCAACGCATTGCCATCGCCCGCGCAGTAGTGGCCAATCCCCGCATTCTTATCTTCGACGAAGCGACGAGCGCCTTGGATTATGAGTCTGAAGCGATCATCCAGCGCAACATGGCCCAGATTTGCAAAGGGCGTACGGTCATCATTATTGCCCATCGGCTCAGCACGGTTCGTCCTGCGCATAAGATTTATGTCATTGATCGCGGGCAACTCGTTGAGCAAGGCACGCATGATGAACTGCTTACGCGCAATGGGATGTATACGCGACTCCACCAACACCAGGAAGGGCGTGCGGCATAATGATGAATGCCCTGCAACGAAAGGGTTGGCGCTTAGAGGCGGCTCAATCGGTTCAGGTCGAAGCCCACGGACAGGCGCTCGAATTTCTTCCAGCGGTCCTAGAAATTCAAGATGTGCCGCCCTCGCCGATTGGCCGCGCTATTCTCTGGACTATCATGCTGGTATTCGCGTCAGCGGTGGCATGGTCTTCACTGAGTCATGTCGATATCGTGGCGGTCGCGCCAGGCAAAATCATTCCCAGTGGCCATTCCAAAACTATTCAGCCGTTCGAGACCGGCGTGATCACCGCCATTCATCTACAAGACGGCCAAGTGGTCAAACAAGGTGAAGTGCTTATCGAACTCGACGCCACTCAAAACCGCGCCGACCGTGATCGGGCTTCCAGTGAGTATCGAGCCGCTCTGGTAGAGGCGGCTCGGTTACATGCACTAATAGCCGGGAAGTCTACCTTCACCGAGCCCGATGATGCCGATCCAGGATTCGTGTTGCTGCAACAGCAACTCTTGCGGGATCAGGTAGCGGAATATTCGGCGCGGGTCGATGCCGCACAACATCTGATCGGCCAGCGGAAAGCAGCCGTGGATGCCACTAGAGAGAATCTCAGACGTCTTGAAGCCACGGTTCCGATGGAAAATGAGCGCGCCGCAGCGTATCGCGCGTTACTGGCTCAACAGTATGTGTCGAAGATGGACTACCTACAATTCGAACAGCAACGTATCGATAAGGCGCAGGAATGGGCGGGGCAGAAAAGCAAGCTGCGTCAAGATCAAGCGGCGTTGGCAGAAGCAAAGCAGAACTACCAGGCACTCATCTCGGAATTTCAGCAGACTAAGCAAGCCGAGCTTTCGGCCATGGAGATGAAAGCCGCGTCGCTCATACAAGAGGTGCGGAAAGCCGGACAAAAAACTGAGCTGCAGAAACTGGTCTCTCCGATCGACGGCGTCGTTCAACAATTGGCAGTGCACACGGTGGGCGGAGTGGTGACTCCTGCTCAGCCGCTGCTGATGGTAGTACCTCAGGACCACCCGGTGGAGGTCGAAGCACAGCTCGAAAACAGAGATATCGGATTCGTAAAAGAAGGGCAGCCGGTAGAACTCAAGATCGAAACGTTTCCATTCACTCTGTATGGGACGATTCCAGGAAAGGTGTTGACCGTCTCGGACGATGCGGTACCGTTAGACAAAGAGAAGGGCGGTCTGGTCTATGTGACGCGGGTGAGTATGGATCGAGCCACGATGCTGGTGGAAGGGAAACAAATTCATCTCACTCCCGGCATGGCTGTCACGGTGGAAGTCAAAACCGGACAGCGGCGGGTGATCGAATTTTTGCTGAGCCCCTTATTGAAATCGATGAAAGAGAGTTTGCGGGAGCGGTAGGAATGTCATGAAGCGGGGATGGCGCAATGAACCTTCAGGAAGAGGGTTAGTGATGAAACCAAACAGAAAAATATGGGGCATGCTGGCCCTGGTCGGCCTGCTGTTGCTGGCCATGACGAGTGTCAGTAGTGCAGGACTCTTTGATAAAGATGAGACAGTGGGTGAGCGATTTCGAAAAGCTATTGAGAAGATCAGGCACAGTTGTGGGAGTCGAAAGCTGGCCCCAGGAGAAGTGTGTGGAGAGGTGGCCAAGCTCGAACCAGTAGATCCGTTGGCGACGGAGGAAGGTAAATTTGCTCATTCGATCAGGATTCCGAATCCTGTGCCAGAGGATAGCGGTTATAAGCCAGGGATGACGAGCAAGGAATATTTCGACCATCTTTGTAAAACCGAAGCTGGGGAATTCATTTATAAGACCGTGGAGAAGGTGGAAGGGCTCTACATGATGCGGCCGCGAATGGAAGCAACGGATTGGGATCTGGAGCATCTCTATGCGTTAGAGGATCCATATGGTCATACAAATGGTGAGGCCAATGATCTCGAATTTTTTTTTGTGGATCCCAATCGATATCAATTTGTAGAGATGCCCCTGTTGACATGGAGAAAACCGAGTTGGGGAAAGCAGTTCCTCGACAAATCTTATGCTCAAATTCCGCCGGTTAGGGCGAGATATGTGCGTTATACAGGCCATGATGCCAAGAGCCCGAAAACAATGGTTAAAGAATACGCTAGTGCTCTCAATAGTAGTTACGGCTTCACTTGGCGTGGGGTCTCAAGGCCGCACGACAGGGAGCTCGGAATTGCTGGAGGTGAACTCATTGTCTTGAATTTGGAGACTCGCGAGGTTCTGGGAGTTCGACGGGGATATGCCCGGAGCGGGGAGGTAGGAAACAGTACGGGTATCTGGTGGCTCACAGCTCAGGTGTGCCCATCTTATGGCTATCGCGGTGGAAGAAATAAGGACTTTGACTTCTCATTCTGGTTTGTAGGGAAGGTTCTTCGGCCTAAGAATTATGAGCAAAGCTTCAAGGAGTTGATGAATGTCAAGTAGCGTAACGACCTGGCTCAAATTTGGCCTGCAGCAAATGGCTGCCGAGGCCTATCTTGATCAAATCAATCTCTCCGATTTGGCCCGCGTAAAACAGAGGCTTCTGGAGGGCAATAACGACGCACGATTTGCTGTGCCTGACGCGAATGGCAATCTGCCCGGTATGACCCGCTTTACAAATACGCTGGCAGATCGGTTCTTAGGTACGTTTCAAATCATTGACCATCACGCCAACGACGCCACAGGGTTCTCTGCGACATTGACCCGCGATATGGTCACCGGCGAATACACGCTCTCTTTCCGGAGT
>WBZN01000815.1_pt1 | contig 20692 bp, 18 predicted proteins | sample 5204281 | NCBI WGS metagenome assembly WBZN01 (sample SAMN12344347, study PRJNA552823) | activated sludge metagenome | biome: Activated sludge suspended growth; feature: Nitrification reactor; material: Wastewater; isolation source: activated sludge from nitrification reactor of wastewater... | reverse complement strand
GTTCGACAATGCCGGTACCTTCAACGGAACGGATGTTCTGACGTACTCCAACACCCGTACTGCGTACAAAGCTCATGGATGGGTGGACGGGACCGACGCTGACTTGGGTGACAGCCACCAGATTGGCGGGACATCGGCTCGCTGGTACCGCTTCACACTGAGCCAACCCGGGCTGGTCGATCTCTCCGTAATCCAGAACACGGCTGGGCTTGATCCGGCCTTCACCCTATACAACGGGGCGTTTAATCTCAGCGCCCATGATGACACGGTGATCGATCCATTGAATCCGGTGGATCCGATTACGTTCCTCTCCATACAGAGCACCACCGATGCAGACCCGAGTGGGTTGTACCTGAAACATTCCGGCTATCGGGATACGGTCACCAATACGTACGAAGGCCAGTTCGATGCCTTCGGTAGTTGGAGTCTGGCGAACGATGCCACGCAACATGCAACGGTTCAGTATGTGACCGCCGTGTCCGGGACATCGGATTCCGATCCTAGCCGTGGATTAACGTGGGGCGGTAACGGCAATCACGACACCGCCGTGGGCACCGGCGAATCGCTGTTGCAGTACTATCTGCAGGCCGGGACCTATTCCGTCGCCATAGGGGGCGAGCGATGTAATGACGGCACCGCCGCCTGTCAAAGCCCTGGCTACTCCGCGACCTTCTCATTGAACGTACAGCCCATACCGCTGCCCGCCGCCTTCTGGTTGATGGGGAGTGCCCTGGGCAGCTTGGGACTGATGGCTCGGCGTTGGAAACGGGCGGACTGCTGATGAACAGACTCAGTTCGAGCTGACGTCTTAATGGCACTCGTCTCTGGTATCGGCAACAAGCGGAGAGCATCATGATAGACAGATATACTGCTCATGTTCGATTCTGGCTTCTGTTCGCCTGTTTTCTTCTGGCCGCGGAAGCCCAGGCGCTCAACGTCTCCAACCCCTTTGATCCGTTCAACCCTTTTCCCGATCCGATCGTGAAGGGCTCGCTGCATGTCGGGCTGACATCGATGGTGTCGTCCGGTAGTGGTTTGACCGCTCCGAATCTCCTGATCAGCGCTGGTGACGGGACCAATCGGCAATTCGTCACCGACCAGATCGGGAAAGTTCAACTGATTAAGAATGGAGTGTTGCAGAGCACACCCTTTCTCGATGTCAGTGCGCGGCTATCCACACTGAATCCTGCCTATGATGAGCGAGGCCTGCTGGGCCTCGCCTTTAGCCCCACCTTTTCCACGGCAGGCACGCCGGGCTTCGGCAAGCTGTATACCTACACCAGTGAACCGGTCACCAGGCCGGCGGATTTCACCGTGTCGATGCCGTCAGGATCCGTCTTTAATCACCAGAACGTGGTGACCGAATGGTCTGTCGATCCCTCCAATCCTGATATCGTCAATCCGGCGTCCCGTCGTGAGATCATGCGGGTCGATTGGCCGCAGATGAACCACAACGGCGGCATGCTCGCGTTTGGTCCGGACAATCTGTTGTACATCGCCATGGGTGACGGCGGCCAGGGCAACGATGTGGGGCCGGGACATGGTACGACCGGAAATGCACGGGACCTGAGCAATCCGCTTGGCGATGTCCTGCGCATCGATCCGCATGGGACCAACAGCGCCAACGGCCAGTACGGCATCCCGAATGACAATCCGTTCGTCGGCACCGCCGGTGCCCTCGGGGAGATTTATGCTTCCGGGCTGCGCAATCCCTGGCGTTTCAGTTTCGATCACCAGAACGGTACCCTCGTGCTCGGCGATGTCGGTCAGGGCTCGGTGGAGGAGATCAATATCATCACCAAGGGCGGCAACTATGGCTGGAACTTCAAGGAAGGCCAGTTCAAGTTCGACCCGATCACCGGGGAGATTTCCAATGACCTCACCGGCCTTCCCTCAGGCCTGATCGATCCCGTCTTGCAGTATGATCATGATCAAGGCACCACGATAATCGGCGGCTTCGTCTATCGTGGCAACGGCATACCGGAGCTACAGGGAAAATATATTTTCGGCGATTGGGGAGCTTTTGCCGCTCCGGCCGCACGATTGTTCGCGGGCAATCTTGCAACGGGCGCCATCGAAGAGCTGAATATCGACAACATGACCCTGAATCGTTGGGTTCTCGGCTTCGGCCAAGACGCGCAGGGCGAGCTCTACGTTCTTGCCACGAGCCGTCTGGGGCCGGGGGGCGTGACCGGTGAGGTCTTCAAGATCACAGCAGTGCCGCTACCCGCCGGGGTGTTGTTGTTTGGCACGGGTCTCCTCGGCCTCGCCGGCCTGGCACGGCGCAGAATGAAGGTAGAGGCATAGGCGGCCTCAATCGCAAGAGAGCCCTCGGGAACCGTTCGTGTCGCGCACCGCTTCGCCCGATGTTGGCCTCGAGCGGTGGCTGATGAGCTCCTCCGAGATGGAGCTCGGCGTTCAGGGGGCTATACTCTTCTATTGAGTGCGGAAGATCCTTTGCCGTAAATAGGTCCGTTATTGGAGTGTCATCACAGCGGGAGGCCTAAGAGAGACCCGCGTTCCCTGTTCGGTGGAAAATCACGATCAGCGTTTCAATCTCAGTTGCCCTTCAGTCAGCCAACCCTCGTGACCGGTGTCACTGCGAACGAAGTAGACCCAGTTGCGTCCCTGTAGGTCTCCATCCAGAATGGTGAGGACGGTTCCGGGGGGAATGGTCAGTCCTGGTTTTGTGCCTTCAGCGTCTTGGCGAAGCAGGACGGCCCAACCAGGTGCGTTGAGATCTGGTCGTAGACTGACCCGTTGACCCTCACTAAACAGTGGGACGGGAGCCCCCCTCGCCCCTGGCGTTGCATTCCGCGCATCCCTGATGGATTGAATTCTAGCGAGGAACGCCGCGTCCTGTTCAACCTTTTTCACGGGAACAGAAGCTGCGGCCTGTGGGGCTCTGGTCGGAGACGAGGGCGCTTCTATGTCATCTTGTGCGAGGAACGACCAGTCCTGTGCAGGCTGTTCCGACGGTGTGGCTGGTGGGGGTGTTTTGGCCGGAGCAGAGGCTGTTGCGGTTGAAGGAGCCTTTATGGGATCGGAGGTCGCCGGTATAGGTGCGGCAGCCGGTGACGATGGAGTTGTTGTTTGGCCTGGCGCGAGAAACGACCAGTCCTGTTCAGGTTGTTTCGATGGTGCTGCCATTGGAGGCGTTGGATTTCGAGCCACAGGCGGTTGCGGTGCCGGGGTTTTATCGAGGCGCGGCTCAAGATACCTCGTAACCATCTCAGGCTCCGTCGCAACATACGCGCCGCCACTGATCAGCAAGAAGAACAGGACCCACAGAAGAAGACGATGGTGCGATTGGTTCGGTGGCTTTTGGGGCGACGGCGATCCAATCGTGGACGGCGGGTCAAGCCACGCTTCCGTAAATTCCAGATCGGGTTCTGGTTGACGTGTAAAAAGCAGGCTCCAGGCAAACGGATGGACGCTGAGCGACGAGGCGATAGCAAACATCGAGGCTCTTCCTTTACCAGGCATGATTCATCAGTCTTTTGCTGCAACCAGATTCGTCGCTCGCCCCTGGATCGCACTCAGGTCGTGGGACTGTCGAACAGTGGAACATGAGACGTATCCCGTTCAAAGATATCAAGTTGGTCAAAGTACTTCCACTGCAACCGCCTGTCGAAGGACGGCACGTACGGGTAGGCTGAGACGCGGCAGCGACAACACTCGTTATCTGGGAACGTGACGCATCTGAATCCGAAACGAACTAGGCTGCATGAGAGACGCCGTCGGTGAGCTCTCGAGGAATTGTTATGAATGATGCGGCTCAGCGCAGCAGAAGATCGAAGGCGATGCGTTCGAGAAACAGCTTCCGGTAGGCCTCGGACTTGCGGACCTGGCGGCTTTCTATCGGATTGTAGTCGTCCGTGATGAGAAAGCCGTCGCTGTCGGAGATTCGATGTTCATGGTCGATGAGCCAGCGGACACGCCGGTCTTGGCTGGAGGCATCGAGGACGATCGGTTGGTCGGATGCCAGAAATACGAAATCTGTAAAGTCAGCTTTCTCCGTGATGAAGACCCGGAGGTGGGGGAAAAGACTTTTGAGCGTGCGATACACGGCTGCAACCGCATCGGAACCTTCGCCGGTCTGAAACCCGACATAGTTGAGCGCGAGGATTCCGTCTTCATGGAGGCGTCCGCGCAGTTCGTTCAGCATTTCGCGAGTCAGCAGGTGGGTCGGTTCGGTTCCGCCGGTGAAGCAATCGTGGATAATGAGGTCATACCGATGGGTGAGGTGCTTGATCTCATACCGTGCATCGCCGACGAGAAAACGGCCGGTCGGCTCAAAATGGAATAAGGTTTGCGCTGCATCGGCGACCGCCGGATCGATTTCGATCGTATCGGTCACGATCCCCTTCGATCTGAGATCGCGTGCGACGTGTCCTCCTCCAAGACCGATGAGCAGGGCCTGCTCGGTGTGCGGGCGAAACAGAGGCACCAGCCCCAATACCTGTTGGTAACCAAGGACGCTCCGATCCAGCTTCAGATCTACAGCGCTGATAACCGAGGCGTCGGAAAGCATCAATCGGTAGCCCCGCCGCTCGTCATCCACCACACGCACCCACCCATAGAGACTCTCTGCTTCAGATCGGACCGTAAATCCTTCTACCGGTTTTGGGGCAGCAGCTAGGCTTGACATGGTCAGCATGCCGAGCACCATCGCGGTCGTCACCACTATTTTGGCTTGTACCCTTGCAGCCTGTTCATGCCAGGCAACCAGCAGGGCAAGGGCGCCTAACAGCAGGCTGAGGGCGATGAGAATCGTTTTGGTCCCGAACAGCGGCAACAGATAAAACCCCAGGAGCAGCGTGCCGGCCACGCTCCCGACCGTGCTGACGGCATAGACCGAACCGGCCACCCTTCCTACACCACGAAGATCGTTTGTTGCGCGCTTAATCACATAGGGGCCCACCATCGCGAGGGCAGTCAGCGGAAAAGTAAACAGCACCAGCGCACTGGCGAAGGCGCCGCCGCGGAGACCGAACGAGTCTGTTAATCGCAATACCGGGCTGGTGAGAAGCGGGATGATCGCCGTGCCCACGGCGGCTGCCGCAATGATATGGCTCAACCGGATGAGCGGAAAGCGATCGGCGAAATAACCGCCGACAAAGTATCCGAGCGCCAAGGCGATTAGGGTGACCGCGATGAGGGACGCCCAGACGTAGAGGCTGACCCCATAAAACGGCCCGATGATGCGGGTGCCCAGTAACTCGAGAATCATGACCGCTGCGCCGGTCATGGTGACGGTCACATAGAGCGCCGACATGTGTGGTGTGCGTTCACTATCGGGGTTGGTCTGCATGATGCAACTGCAGGCTCCTTTCTGTCCCCACATCTACCATGAATCAGATCTGAAAAGATGTCGCATTTTGGGGAACGGATGTGGGCCGCAAGTAGTTTGTGTCGCATCTGTTGCACGTGTCGGTACGCGTCTGTAGAGGGCCAGGATACGATTTGATACATCGGTGGCGACAATCTGCTGGAGGAAGATGGGTGCAAGCCGGTTCAAGGAAGAGGAGGAATACGCAGGTCGTGGGGCCCATAACGGTTCGCGGCCGGAGGAGGATGGTCCGTCTCGTCGGCTTTTACTTCAAGAGCAATCCAGCAAAGCTCTCAACCATAAACAGTAAGGAGATTGTGCATGCGTAACAAGTCACTGATAGTCGGATCTCTCTCCGCCATGGCTCTCACATTGGCGGCCGGTGTCGCGTCCGCGCACGTCGGCTATGGTTTGTCTCTCTATGATCAGGCGAGCAACACGGTCGGTGTTGCAGGGTCCAACGGGTTCGATCCCACGGCCAGCAGCAATGCGGGCTGGATTTCTGGAATGAGCAACAACGGGGTCAATCGCACCGGGGCAGTCGATACTCTGGCCGACACCCATAATAACCGGTTCCGGTCCTTCACCCTCGACCAAAACTCCACGGTCAGCATCACCGTGACCGGAACGGCGAATACCAACGGCGCCTCGGTGCTGAATCCGGGATTTTCCCTCTTCAGTGGATTGGTGCCGGCCGCTTCCCATGACGGTGTGGGTGATACGAACGGATTAACGGCGGCCCAAATTGCGGCGATGCAAACCCCTGCCCATAACGCCCATCTGGGGACCCTACCGGCTTTCGCAACATGGTCGCCCTTCTTCGACGCCATGGATGAAATCACGGCTCAGGGTGGCGGAGCGGTCGATGGTGGAGGAGCTAATTGGGGTGTGTACCGGGCCGACGGTAACTTCACCATGGGGAACAATGATGGCCAGGTGAGTACAGCTGCCTTCGTTGCGGGTAGTGCCGTCGGTGATGGTCATAATGGCGACACTCAGGACAATTCCGTCACGTGGACCGGCAATCTAGGTCCAGGCACCTACTCATTGGTCATCGGCGGAGCGAATATAACCGCCCTGCAATCGCTCTTCAATCTCGTGCAGCAGGGGACGGGTACTCCGGCCGCTGGTTTCACCGCCTGCGACCCCAACAATCCGGTGTCCTGTAACGGGACGGCCTATCCCGCAGCCTATACTACGGAACGTGCTGCTCGGAACATGCATATCAGCATGAACGTGAATGGGGTGGACTTGCAGCCAGTGCCTGTGCCGGCAGCGGTCTATCTGTTCGGTAGCGGCCTCATCGGCTTGGCGGGCATGGCTCGTCGGAAGATGATGGCGAAAGCTTAATATCAGGTATTTGAGCTCGGAGGGATCGAGCGATCCCTCCGAGCTCAATGCTGCGGGGCGGGGAGTCAGTGGGGCTCCTTATTCTCTCAGTGACGCACTACTTCTTCTCACCCATTCCAGCCTCGTCTCCGAGTTTGTGTCTCTTGCGCCCCGCTTCTTGAAAATCGTGGTTTCATCGTCAGCTTGTGGGGCTCTCGCGTTTCCCCACATTCCCGGAGCAATGCATGCCAACGGTTGGGCGTGGTGGGGTCCTGCGGCAACCTTCCGTCACCTATATTTCGTGAAGTGGCTCTCTCGAGAATGCTGAGACGAGCGGGAAACGGGCGACAGATCCGGGAAGTTGTCAAGACGAATCCCGTATTTCGGGCAAGTCGTGTCGCTCGTGCATGGGCAAGATACTTTGCATGCAAATAGGTTGTTAGGGGATTTCAATGCTCGACGGGGTCTAACGCTCCGAGTAACATGAACAAGGGGCGCCGATGAGTCATTCTCGTCGGCGCTCCCTCACTGAGGGTGATGCGCGGCTGATCGTTAGTAGGCGTTACGACGGCGCACCAGGGCGGCGATACCAGCGATGCCGCTCCCGAACAGCCAGACAGCGGCGGGAACGGGAACCGGTTGTACGTTGAAGTCGAATCCTACCACACCACTCAAGAAGAACGAGGCTTGGCCTTGTTGGCCGTTTTGGTCGAAGACGCGATCCCACGAAAGAGCAAACTCTTTCGACGTCGGATTATAAAGGCCGGTGACGACCGTGCCGATGTTCCACAGTTGATAGGCATTACCCTGATTCACGCTGAAGAACAGGGAGGAGAGGTCGACCTTGATGATAGAGTCCGTGATCACGGCGGACGGAGTCGGGGCTCCGCTGAAGCCGGAGGTGAACAGCGCATGGGTCTCGTTGGATCGGTTGATCGTCGGGACAAGTTCGCCGACCCCTTGAAACCGTCCCATCTGCATGACGCCGTCCTGCGCGAGCAGCCGATCGAGGGAGTCCTGATGCGGACCATCGTAATTCACGGCGCCTCTGGTGATCTCCAGGTGTGTCACGGTTGTCGCGTGGGCGGGCGAATGAAGCAAGAGCCCAATACTGAGAAGTCCCCATGCCAAAATCCACCTGTTCCATTGCATGTTCCACATCCTTTCGTCACCGAACTCAATCTCTGTTCGAGACTGAGGTTATTACAATCAGGATCTGAGCATAACGGACACGAAGATCAAGCGTCTAGGCGGAGTGCACCAGATGCAACAAATTAATGCACTAAGAGAATTTGGAGGTCTTGTCGCCTCTCTCAGGAATACACAACCGTGGATACGAATATCTCACCGCAATTCAGCTCTTGTCGGTGCCACTGCGGTGAGAATTGGAAACGTTCTGCCCAAGGGTGCTTTGGCCGTTGTAGCGGGTACCGTGTTGGCCAACAGCAGTTACTCGCGGCTTTTTGACAATTTGTTAACAGAGATTTGAACCCCTCGTGGCCCATCCAGGTCGTCTCCGGCAGTAGACTGCGTGTTCTGGTTGCTGTGGCATCCACAGATAAGGAACTTTGAATGAAGACGACGATCTGCTGCCTGGAGCCGGTTCTTGCTCCCTACAGTGTTCCGCGGTTCAAGGCGTTTCAATCACTCAGACCGGACTATTCCGTGAAAGTAATGGCGTTGAGCGCCAGGGAACAACTGCGGGAGTGGGGGCTCAGTAAGCAAAATCTTGGATTTGACTATGTCGAAGCGTTTTCTGAAGAAAGCTTGGAGAATCTCAATTCGCGGGCGCAGGCGGAACGAGTGATTCAATGGCTGATGAGTGAAGATCCGGCCGTGGTCGTGATTACCGGCTACTTCCTTGCCGGTATGCGCGCGGCGGCCCGATGGGCTAGGTTCCACAAGCGGCTCAGTATCTATATCGGCGACTCGCAATGGGGGGACCGCCGACGAAATCCCGTCAAGGAGTGGATCAAGGGGTGGTGGGCGCGCCGTCATTACGACGCCGCGTTTGCCGCCGGTGAGCGTGCAGCGGCCTATCTCCAGATGATGGGGTTCCCACGAGAGAAGATTTGGACGGGGTATGACGTCGTCGACAACCGTGCCTTCGCAGCGGGGGCGGAGGTGGCTAGGCAGGATGCCCCCATGCTGCGCGGCCGACTCAATCTTCCCGAGAAGTTCTTCCTCTTTGTCGGACGATTTGCCCCGGAAAAGAATCTGTTTCGGCTGGTGGAGGCCTATGCTTCATACCGCCGAGCTGCTGGAACCGAGGCATGGGGGCTTGTTCTTGTGGGAGGAGGACCGCAGGAAGAACAGTTGCACCGCCGAACTCAGGGGATTCCGGGCGTCGTCTTTGCGGGCTCTCACCGATCTGATGAACTCGGGCTCTACTATGGATTGGCCTCCTGCTTGATCCTACCGAGCGTGAGCGAAACATGGGGACTCGTCGTGAATGAAGCGATGGCAGCAGGTCTTCCCGTCATCGTGTCGCATCGATGCGGCTGTGTGGCGGAGCTCGTGCGGCCGGGCTTCAATGGATACGTGGTCGACCCGCTCGATGTCGACGGCATGGCTCGAACGATGGCGGTCATGTCCTCGACTCTTGCCGATTGTGTCTCCATGGGAGAAGCGTCTCGGCGGATTGTGGCTCTCTATACGCCGGAAACCTGGGCAAACAGTCTCGCCGACTGCATTGAACGAACGGCTTCAGGTTGCCGTGAGCCGGCATTGACCCATGCGAGCAGCATGACGAAATCCTTTCAGCCGGAAAACCAGCCAAGTTGAGCGGAGACACAATGGCACTTTTCATGCGATCAGTAGTCTGGCCCGCGCGCCTACGCGGCGATATGGTGCGGGAAGCCATGCGGGAACTTGCCGGTTCCGCTCGCGCCCTGTCGGGGTATTCACTTCTCACCGGACTTGGGTTGCTCCTGGGACTTGCACGTGAGCTGGCGGTCGCTTCGGCATTCGGACTCAGCCCTCAATTGGACGTTTTTGTCGCGGTCCTGACCATTCAACTGTTTTTTGGTGCCCAGGTCGGGAATGCGTTGGAGACGGCGTTCATCAGCCGTGTAGCCTCGGAGGGAAAGACACTCATTGTCTATCGATCCTTGTGGCCGGCGATCTATGGGTTGTTGTTGGTTCATGTCGGCATTATCGGCTGCCTCGTGGTCACGGGATCGTTCTTGCTCGGCACCATCTTTCCTAGTTTTGACCGTGATCAGCTCACGTTGGCGTCTCATACGCTGCACGCCCTGTTTCTCCCGATCATCTTCGCCAGTACCGCAGGTCTGTTTCGGGGAGCGCTTGCTGTGCTGGGATCCTTTGCGCCAGGGTTCTTAGCCGGGTCGATTGTGTCGTGCTGTACGATCGTATCGGTTATGCTTTTTACTTCCAGCCTCGGGATTGATGCGCTGACATTGGGCGTGTCGGTCGGAAATCTCGGCGTGCTCACTGTTTTCGCTGGACGGCTGGTTGTTCTTAAACGTGAGGTGGCGTCCGTCACTTCGCCGGCATTGGCGCGGTCGGCCGATGGTGGCTGGTTCGTGCTGTGGGGAGCCGCGACAACGGTGCTGATCGGTGAGCTCATCTATGCCGGGATGGCGCTCACTGAACGTAGCTTGGCGTCCCGGTTGCCTCCCGGTTCAATCGCGGCCTTCTTCTATGCCAGCACGATCGTGTCTGTTCCGCTCTCCTTGATTGTCCGCCCGGTCACGACCATGCTCTTTCCTCGCATGGTCCAAATGTTCAAGGAAAACGTCCGAGCCGGTTTCAGTGCCTTGCGTGTGCCGATCGTGGGGCTTGTGACGGTGAGTGCCGGGGTGGTCCTGCTCGTATCGCTCTTGGCCGAGCCGATCGTCGAAACGGTATTTGTGCGGGGGCGGTTCTCGCTTGATCATGCCAAGTTGACGGCGGCCATTCTCTCGGTGACGATTTTCGCATTGCCCTTCATGAGTGTGGGGCAGCTGATTCGGAATGCGTGCTATTCGCTTTCGGACTATCGATCTCCCATCGTGGGGCTGGCCGTCCAGTGGATGATGGTGATCGGACTCGGAACTGTCCTGTTGCCGCGTTATGGTGCACGGGGATTAGCGGCTGCGCTCGTCAGCGGTGAAGCAGCGGTCCTAGGTGTGACGGGATTCCTCCTGATGCGACAGGTGTCACGATCATGACAGAGAGGGACGACACGTTTTTCGACGAGACTCACCCTCGTTCGTGGGTCGGCCTCGTCCTGGGTGTGTGGCTGACGGGAGTATTCGCAGCCTCCCTGTTCGGGAGATTGGACGCAGGTCGAGAAGCCATCATGTCGATCGTATGGATCGGCACCGCCGTCATGTGGCCGCTTGTCTATTTCATGGTCTCACGTTGCCGATTCGTTCCTGATTCCCTGTCCTTCATTGGGACGGTCGCCGCGCTGCTGTTCGGCGCGTTTTCGGTTTTGTCGAGTTTCTTCAGTCCGGTGGCTCTTCTCTCAGCCGGGTATGTGGTGCTGACGTTATTGGGTCTCTGGCTGGCCCTTCAATTCAATACCAATCTCGATGCGGAACAGTATGAGCAGGGACTGAAGATCTTTGCCGTCATGACAACCGGACTCTTAGTCGGATTTGCCTGGTATGACTATGTGCCTGGAACCCGATTGGGGACGGGGAAGAACATCTTGAACCCCAACACCATCGCGTTGGTATCGACGTCGGTCTTCGTGGCTGCGATGGCTATTCGCACACTGGCGCTTCGGTTGGTGGTCATGGGGGTGGTCGCGACGGTGATGGTGTTGACCAGCTCGCGAGCCGCGGCTATTGCCGTCTTGATAGCATTGACGGTGACCGGATGGCTCCGTCTCCGAAGTCACGGGAGGCCGGTATTGTTATTCGTTGGTATCGGCTTGCTGGTGGTCGCCGGTACGGTCGTGATGTACGGAGGGCAGGTGTATGAGACCTTGGATCGTCTGTATTCCCTCAGCACGGTGGATCGAGGCATCGGATCGGGGGCATCAGGGCGTCTGGAGGCTTGGAAGTGGACCTGGGAGTTATTTCTCCATAATCCCTTCATTGGGGTAGGATTTCGCGCACATGAATTTCTGCTGCGTGTCGACTCCTCCTCGCACAACGGGTACCTCGCGACACTTGCCGAGCTTGGACTCATCGGGTTTCTGGCGATTGCCTGTCTGATCGCACGCGGCCTGCAGATCCTTTGGGTGAGAGCACAAGAGCCGGAAGGGGGATTCATTCCCAGTCTCCTCTTGGGGTTGAGTGTGGGCTATCTTTTTCTCGCCGTCTTCGAGCGATATCTGATCAATGTCGGGAATCCGACATCCCTCCTGTTTCTGCTCGCGGTGATGCAACCACAATGGGACGCCGATTCGCTGCCGGAGGAAGATGAATTAGCCTTTCATGTGATCGAGGATTCGACCGTTGGATGATCCACGTTCCATTCCGTGGCGCAAGAACGTGGAGAGACAAGACACCTCCCCCCGTGATTCGCCGGCGCTATGGCGGCTTGTCAAAGCGAAACTCAAGGGGCTTCGTACCTGGTTCCTGAGGATGATGTGGTATCCGGATGCTCGAACCGGCAAGGGATTTCATGTCGGTAAAGGCGTGTATATTGAGGCAGGGTTCGTTGCGGGAGACTACGTCTACATCGGTCCGTATAGTGTGCTGTCGCCGCAGGTTCACATCGGACATTACTCGTCCTTATCGGCTTATGTCGCGATCGTTGGACGCGATCACCACTGTGAAGAGCCGGGTACTCCGATCGTGTTTTCCGGTCGCCCTCCGTCTTGCGTGACCCGAATTGGTGCGGATGTCCTTGTGGGGCATGGGGCCATCCTCATACGAGGCGTGACGATCGGCAACGGGGCGATCGTCGGGGCCGGCGCCGTTGTGACCACGGATGTTCCTCCGTACGCGATCGTCGGCGGTGTTCCGGCCAGAGTCCTGCGCTATCGATTCGATGAGCGGGAACAAGCGATTCATGAAGCCATGTTGGCGGAACCGACGAAGCAAGGGGCGTGTCCAGGCCCGCCAAGATAATGGCTGTAGGCGCATGTACAAGAAGCGGTCCCATAATACTCTCATGTGCACGTGGTCTGGTGGAGCGGGAATCGAACCGAGTCCATTGCTCTTGGATCTCGGGACAGTGCTGCATACCGTAAATGCGCGGAGCGCTCTAAGTCCCAGTGGGTTGTGTCGGGTGGATTGCCTGCCTCCTGTCACAATTTAACGTTCTGATAACACAGATTTGAGACTGCCGTTTCGATAATCCGGCGCTCGACAGGGTACATTCCTCGAAAAGGTAATGGGGACGCTGGCATGTCACAACCATGCGCTATGGAAGGCGCGGATCTTTCGGAGCGTTCGATCCCGCACTCCCGTGCAAATCAAGCGCTGCGAATTCTGTGGCAAGCTGTGTGGCTATTGGCCTATCGGCCAAGCCCGACGATCTTTCATGCATGGAGACGATTTCTGCTCCGTCTGTTCGGCGCGAAGATTTCACGACGCGCCTATCCCTATCCCTCGGTGAGGGTGTGGGGGCCCTGGAATTTGGTCATGGATGACATGAGTTGCTTAGGGCCGGATGTGAATTGCTATTGCGTGGACAAAGTCGTGCTCTGTGCCGGAGCAACGGTGAGCCAGTACAGCTTTTTGTGTACGGCCAGTCATGACTACCGACTGCCCAACAGGCCGATGACGACTGCACCCATTACCATTGGGCATCGTGCCTGGGTGGCGGCGGATGCTTTTATCGGCCCCGGTGTGAGGATTGGGGAGGGAGCTATTGTGGGTGCACGTGCCAGTGTGTTTCGTGATGTAGATCCCTGGACCGTTGTGGGTGGGAACCCAGCTCGAGTGATTCGAACATATCAGCCTGAGCCTGGGAAATAGGGTCGTGCAATTTGTACATCATGTGCGACTAGGGTGCATAGCAGCTAAGGAGAGCGTTCGGTGTCGAATCGGCTGACGAATGGAACGAACAAGGCCACTGCGGCTCTCGATCCGGATCGGAAATCGGTCGAAATCAGGCTCGTCAGTGAGCCAGTGGCTGGAATGGAACGTATGGGGTTTGGTCTGTCGAAGCTGATGCGTCTCCCTTCTGGTGCGGAGCGGCAGCGACTCTTGGATACCGTCTATGATCAAGGAATCCGCCATTTCGACGTGGCTCGAATGTATGGGCTCGGTGCGAGTGAGAAAGAGCTTGGCAAGCTTCTACGATCAAAACGAACGCAGGTGACTGTCGCCACTAAATTCGGGATTGAACCCACGCTGGCGACTCGTTATCTGTCGTCTCTTCAGGCACCCATCCGTTGGCTCTTCACAAAGCTCCCTGGTTTGAAAGCTTCCGCAACCGGGACGCATCAGCCGTTGTATCGTCCCAAGCGGTTCACCCCGGACTCCCTTCGAGCGAGTCTGGACATGAGCCTTCGACAACTTGGGACGGACTATGTCGATATCCTGTATTTACATGAGCCGATGCCGGGTGACTACATTGCCGATGAACTGAGCGACAGTCTCAAAGATCTTCAGACGCAGGGGAAAATCCGCAGATTCGGGATGTCGTCGACGGCGAACAGCCTCATGTCTCTGATCCGACAACATCCTGCTCTGACTGCTGTGCTGCAATTTGATAACGATGCGACCGGTCGCCAAATCAATCGACTTCCTCTTCCGCCGCATTCACGTCTCTTCACCTTCGCGCCGTTTGCGACAGCCCTTCCTGTGGTCCAATCGAGATGTGAACAGGTACCTTCCGTGGTCAACAACGTCGCTGAGAGCACTGGTGTTGATCTTCGGTCGCATCAAGAGCAGGTTCGACTCCTGCTTAGCTACGCTTTCCATGCCAATCCACGAGGGACGGTGGTCTTTGCGTCCACGAATATTCATCACATCGCCGCAGTAGCGAAGCATGTTCGAAGTGAATTGATCGGAGAGGATAGGGTCCGGCTCATTCTTGAGGAACTCGGACTGCTGCACATCGATGCCGGCGTTCAGGTAGGCGGCTCATGATTACGGATCTTCTTCACGGAGGCGGTCGCCAGACACGCATGGCGGACATCTGTGTGATCGGCGCTGGGACGGCCGGCCTGGCGCTTGTTCGTGAGTTGCTCAGCAGCGGTCATACGGTCGTGGTATTGGAATCCGGAGGGATCACCGTCGAAGAGGATACGCAGCAGCTCTATGACTGTACGGTTGTCGGTTTACCGCATCGCGGATACCTTCAGGGCCGCTTTAGAACGCTTGGAGGGACTTCTACGCGCTGGGGGGGGCAACTGTTGCCGTTAACGGCACTCGATATCGACCATCGGGAATGGATTGGTGCGGTCGCATGGCCTGTCACGTATGCCGAGCTACAAGATTATTACCAGCGGGTTGAACAGTTGTTCGGCGTCGATGGGGATCCGTACGAGCCTGAAGCGCTGAATCGATGGCCGATCCATGGAACGGATTTTGATGCGAATCAATTCACCGCCCGTTATGCCAAATGGCCTCCATTTGTCAGGCGAAACCTGGCTCGTGTTGTCGGGAAGGACTGTGCGGAATCAACCTTGGTGGAGGTGGTCCTTCATGCGAACGTGACGGAGATTTCTCTCAGTGATGATGGTACCAAGGTGGTCCAAGTCCGAGCCCGTACGCTGGATGGGGCTGCGATCGACGTCAAGGCGAAACACTTTGTCGTGGCGACAGGGACATTGGAGACGATACGACTCTTGTTGGCATCCAGAGGCGTGGTTCCAGGCGGCATTGGAAACCATTCCGGCCATCTTGGGAAGAACTTTCAGGATCATCTCTCTCTTCGTGGGGCGGAGCTCTTTCCTCGATCGATACGCAGCTTTGAGAGCAAATTTGCTCCGTTCTTCATCGACGGGACGATGCGCACGGCACGGCTTGAACTGAGTGCGAACATGCAGCGGAATAGGAAGCTTCTGAGTTGTTTCGGCCAGGTGTTGTTCGAGACCCCTGATGATTCAGGGTTTGCCGAGCTTCGCGAGGGGTTGCGCCGTTTACAGGCTCGTCGCAATCCTTGGCCGAGTGTCAGAGGATGGACCAATATCCTGAGGGATATCCCCAATATGTGCCGACTCGGGGCGGTCAGAGTGCTGAAACAACGAGTCGCCTACCCAGACAATGCACGGTTTCACCTTCAAGTGGATGTGGAGCAATCTCCCAACTCTGAGAGTACGGTGAGCTTGGGTCACGAATGCGATGCATTGGGGATGCCGACGCTGAGGCTTGATTGGCGAATCAAGCGTCTTGAAAAGCGGACCATGCAGGAATATGTCCGCCGGTTTCGTCTTGAATGGGAGCGACTGGATCTTGGCGATGCACGATGGAATGAGAAGCTGTTCGAAGAAGGCGATCGGTGGCTGGAAGATGTGATCGATGTCTACCATCAAACCGGCGGAACTTCGATGAGCGAACATTCGAGCGGCGGTGTGGCCGATCCGCAACTACGTGTTCACGGCATTGCCAACTTGTTTCTCGCGAGTTGCTCCGTTTTTCCCTCCGCCGGAAGTGCCAATCCCACGTTCACGCTGTTGGCATTAACGGTTCGCTTGGCTGATCATCTTCGGGCGGTACTGGCTGCCGACGCAAGCCCGTCGTATGTGAATACGTCACAGGATATCGAATGTCCGACTACAGCGTAAGCGAACTGTTGGGCATATTGTTACACCTTCAAGAGGTCAACTCATGAACACTCTGCTCATCCGCGCGCGATCGGTCGCTAGGAAGCTGGGCATTCTCTCTCAGTTGAAAGCCCTCCATTCCGTGTTTCATCACAGGTACGAAGAACATTTTGATACCGCGCTTCTTGCTCACATTCAGCCCGGTGATATCGTGTGGGATATTGGGGCAAATCTTGGTCTGTACACCGAAAAGTTCTTGGAGAAGGTGGGGAGCGGAGGGGCCGTTGTCGCGTTTGAGCCAGTGTCGGATTGCTTCGATGTGCTCCGCTCCAAGTTCACCGGGAAGTCCAATGTGACACTGGAGCCTCTTGCACTATCTTCAAGCAATGGGACGGGGACGATGAAGCTCGCGGCAGACCCGCTTGGTGCCACACACCAATTGGTCGACCAGGCGCATCCAAGTTCCGAGGAGGCCGCTCAGGTCACGATTGTGACGGCTGACAGCTATGCGGCGCGTAGCCGGACTGTCCCGGATGTCATCAAAATTGATGTCGAAGGCTTTGAGTACGAGGTGTTCAAAGGCATGAAGGCGTTGCTCACGGAGCCAAAGTTGAGAGGGCTGTTCTGTGAGATGCATTTTGCATTACTCGAAAGCCGGGGCCAGATGTTCGCTCCGGTTGAGATTGAACGACTGCTGACTCATGCCGGGTTCGAGGTGACATATACGGATAGCTCCCATATCCAGGCGATTCGATCGGTCTAGCCCGCTCTCATTCCTCTCCTTCCAGTGAACTGTCTAGCAGGATTCCTCGGCAGGCTCATCGCGACGTCGAGCGGATCGTCGAGTCTCCATGAGGGGCCTATCGGCGTTGTCCGATGGTTTCATCAGGTTGCGTGAACCGGATTTCCTGAGCGTTGTTCGACTACCGGGCCCGTTCTTCTTTTAATATTCCCGTAACAAGAACTTAAGTCTGGCGTTGCTACAGCGCTTGACCTTCAGGCGTAGACTCTTCCGAGAGTATGAACCTGTCTATTCTCATCCTGACGCTGAACGAAGAATGCAACCTTGCCGATTGTATCCGGTCGGTGAGCGAGGCAGACGACATCGTCGTTCTGGATTCTTTCAGCAGCGACCGGACGGTCGCGATCGCAACGGAAATGGGTGTACGCGTGATTCAGCGACGGTTCGACAATTACGCGGCCCAAAGAAATGCCGGGTTGAATGAGACCTCGTACAAGCATCCGTGGGTTCTCATGGTCGATGCCGACGAACGGGTCACCCCCGAGCTCTGGGCGGAGATGCGAAGGGCTATAGCGACCGCTGAACCGACGGTCAGTATGTTCCATATGAGGCGAAAGGATTATTGGTTTAGGCAGTGGATTCGACGGAGCAGCGGCTATCCGACCTGGTTCGGTAGATTGGTTCGTGTCGGGCATGTGACGGTCGAGCGGGAGATCAATGAGCAGTACATCGCGCATGGTGAGTCAAGATTTTTGAGCGAGCATCTACTGCATTACCCGTTCAACAAGAAAGTCGCCTATTGGCTTGAACGTCATAACCGATACTCGTCGATGGAGGCCAACGCGCTTGCCGGAGAGCGACGGGAGAAGATTGCGATTCGGGGACTGTGGTCGACCACTCCGATCGTGCGCAGGAAAACCATGAAGCAGATTGCGTACCGACTGCCAGGGCGTCCGCTCTTGGTATTTCTGTACCTCTGCGTGGTGCGGAGAGGCTTTTTGGATGGTCTTGCGGGATTGCGGTATTGCATCCTCCGGGCGATCTACGAATACATGATCGATCTCAAGGTGAAGGAACAAGTGGAGGAGCGGAATGTCCAGGAATCTCGCGAGCAAAATCATCTTCATCAATCGATACTTCTACCCCGATTATTCCGCGACGAGTCAGCTCCTAAGCGACCTCGCGTTTGATCTTGCCTCTCGTGGTCAAGACATCCACGTCATCACCGGCTGTCAGTTGTACGGCGACCCTCACGCTGCGCTTTGCGCTGAAGAGTTGATCCGTGGCGTGCATGTGCATCGCGTGCCCACGTCTCGGTTTGGGCGGGACAACCTCTGGGGGCGAGCAGCCGATTATTTGACGTTTTATCTTGGTGCGACCTGGCGCCTTCTTCGACTGATAGGCCAAGGAGACACCGTGGTGGCCAAGACCGATCCACCGATGATGTCGGTTCCAGCTTCGTGGGCGGTCAAGCTCAAGAGAGGGGTGCTGGTCAATTGGGTGCAAGATTTGTTTCCGGAAGTCGCCACCTCTCTGGATGTGCATGGGCTACGATTCGCGGCTCCGATGCTCAAGCGGCTGCGCAATCACTCCTTGCGATCGGGCCGAACCAATGTGGTCTTGGGTGAGGTGATGGCTGAGCGTCTCCGTGAAGAGGGTATTCCCTCCGATCAGATCACGATCATCGAAAATTGGGCGGATGGTGATGCCATCCGGCCTGTCCGACGACAGGACAATCCCCTTCTCCATGAGTGGGGTCTCGACGATAAGTTCGTACTCGGGTATTCCGGAAACATGGGTCGCGTTCATGAATTCAAGACCATGATCGACGCGGCGGAGCGGCTGAAGGTCGTGGATGAAGTCGCCTTTGTGTTTATCGGCGACGGCATGGCCAGACGATGGCTCGAGTCAGAGGCGGCGGGGCGGGGTTTGACGAATGTGCAGTTTTATCCATACCAATCTGCCGATCGATTGCAGTGGAGTTTGAGCGTTCCTGACGTACATTTCGTGTCGCTGCGGCCGACCCTCGAGGGACTCATCGTGCCGAGCAAGTTCTACGGCATCGCGGCGGCGGGCAGACCGATCATCCACATCGGCGATCCCGATGGAGAGATCGCCCGCATCCTTGACCGCGAACGCTGTGGGTGGAGTTTCTGTATCGGTGAAGTCGATGCACTGGCGGCCTGCATTCTCAGACTATTCCGTCGAAGGCTCGAAGTCATCGACGCAGGGCTCTGTGCGCGGCGCGCATTCGACCGAAAGTATTCGCGTGTGCATGCCCTCGACAGTTGGCGTGTGCTGTTGAACTCGGCTCCGAGCGATCTTGCTTCCGTGAGTGTCGAAGGGGCCGTGGAGCAGCCGGTTGGTGGAAAAAGACCGTGACGCGGCCTGGACTATTCAGCTGGCTCCGGTTGTTTCTGGTCGGCCTCGTTGTGGTCGGAGCGATGGGACATGATGTGTCGGGAGCTGCGGAGGGCGAGACGCCTTCCACGATGCAACGACCGTTCATCGTTTTTGACGCGACGTTGTATAAAAACAAACCCTCCTTCTCGGATTATCCTGTCCTTCGTCCGATCACGGTGCTCTACGAATGGCCGTTGTTTCTCACCGGTCAGTCGTCAGCCGCATTGCCGTCGGAGCAAAGGGTGCGATCCGCCGTCAAGGATTTACGTGAGGCGTCGGATCCGGTGGTTCTCGATATCGAGCGCTGGCCGCTCAAGGGTGATGCGCAGGCCGTGAAGATGAGCGTCGGCAAGTTGCTGATGGTTTTATCGTGGATCAAGCAGGAAATGCCCAGTGCCAAGATCGGGACCTATGGAACCGTCCCGTTGCCGGACTATTGGCGGGCGATTCGTGGGCGGACGAACGCGGAGTTTCAAGCCTGGCAGGGGGATAACGACCGATTGGATGAATTGCTGCCTAGTATGGATGCCTTGTATCCGTCCATTTATACGTTCTACTCCGATCGCCAAGGCTGGGTAACCTATGCGATTGCGCAGATCGAGGAGGCTCGCCGAAAAGCCAATGGAAAGCCGGTCTATCCATTTCTGTGGCCACAGTATCATGAGTCGAACTATCTCATCGGTCTCAAACCGATCGAGCCGGATTATTGGGAGCTGCAATTAAACACTGTTTCTCAATATGCGGATGGAGTCGTGATCTGGGGAGGGTGGGGGAAGCATGAGCCCGAACCCTGGAACGAAGATGCCCCTTGGTGGCAGGTGACCAAGCGATTTATGAACCAAATCGACGGGGTTGTTCCTAGTGTCCCATCGGGATTGAAAGCGCACTAGTGTCGAGCTGATCGATGGGTGGTTTTCAATCATGGCTGATCGGTCTCTCAGCTATTGGTTTCCAGTAAAAGAATCGACGACTGCCATCGGCATCGTGTCGTCGATGGCTCCTATGGGGGGCAGTCGAGCGCTGTTTATTTGGCCTCCCTAGGGTTGCTGTAAAGGTGCTTCTCGCCGTCAGCCGACCACTACCGTATCCACAGTCCCGCCCGTTTTAACGATCAGTTAACACAAACTTGAGATTGACGTGGCCCACGGCCGATCGGCGGACGGTACACTTCACCGTCGTCATCACTGTGGAGCTGTCATGAATACTCAACCTACGGTTCTTGGACAATCGCTGCCGTCCCCCTCCGAACCGCCTTTGATTCACTCGT
>WBZN01000789.1_pt1 | contig 20708 bp, 24 predicted proteins | sample 5204281 | NCBI WGS metagenome assembly WBZN01 (sample SAMN12344347, study PRJNA552823) | activated sludge metagenome | biome: Activated sludge suspended growth; feature: Nitrification reactor; material: Wastewater; isolation source: activated sludge from nitrification reactor of wastewater... | reverse complement strand
ATGGGCCTGGGCGGCTGACCCGAGCGTTCGATATCGACCGCCGCTTGAATCGCTGCGATCTGACGCTTGGCGAGTTCCTCTGGTTTGAGGATCGCGGCGAGATCGTACCAACAGGCCTGTTGGCCACCCATCCGCGTATCGGTGTGGATTATGCCGGGGAGTGGGCTCACAAGCCTTGGCGGTTTCGTCTTACGACTGAAACATCCAAGCCTCGCCGCACCGCTGCCAGACTCTCTGCCCGCAAGAAATAAAAAAGGGGAAGCCGGTGTACAGCTTCCCCTTGGTAGAACGGAGTCTCGGAATCGAGAATTAGTCGATCTTGCGCTCGCCGGTGATCTTGGTCGCGGAGGTCACGGGGGGCTCGATCTTGATCTGCGGACCCTGCACGTTCGGCAGGCGGCCTGCGCCCTGGCCTTCGGTGATTCGCGCATTGTCCGTCTTGGTCAACTTTTGTTCCGGATGTTTGGAAGATGACTCGGCGGATTTGAGTAGAGTGGACTCCCCGCGTGCATCCTTCTGCCCAGGATCATTGGCCGTCGGCTGTCCGTTCACCGGGCTGCCGTCGTTCTTCATGGGATAACCTTCGTGCTTCGGCAACAGCGCCGGGTTTGCGGAGGCCATCGAACACAGAAACAGTACACCTGCAAGGGTCGCGACGCTGCCGATCACGAGTTTCATACCCCTACTCCTTTGAAAGAATGTGAAAGTATGGTGGTCGAGAAAATAGACGTTAAAAGCCTTAAGAGTGCCGGAATATTAGCTGCCTGAAGAAGCCGTGTCAAGAATAAAGGGGGGGCGGTGAGTCTGGGGTGCCTGCGTTGCTCGCACAACGCGCGGCCTGGGAGGCCCTCGTTGGATGCGCGCAGTCGCAGGCTTCCGTCGCCCGTCCTTAGGAATGTGGAGTGTGATGGCATGCTTGGCGGAGGCGCAGTCGGCTAGACTGAGGACATGGCGTGATGTCAGGACAAGGGCGCACCGAAAGGATTAGTTTCGAAGGGCAATCCTCCCGCCGGATCCTCAGAAGCAGAAGAGGACCTATGATGCCGCGGTGGGGCGACGCGGGGGACGGCGTCCGCGCCCTCGATAGCGGTGTGCAGGCCCCCGGCTGACACCGGGCAGGCGAATCGTGACGGTCGTTCCTTCGCCAGGTGTGCCGGAAATCCCGATGCTGCCCTGGTGTTCTTCGACGATCTTTTTGACCGTTGCGAGACCGAGGCCGGTGCCGGAGCGCTTCGTCGTAAAGAACGGCTCGAAGACTTTATCGACATGTTCAGGCGGGATCGGTGCTCCGTTGTTCTTGATCAAGATCTGAACTTCCAGGTGTTTGCCGACCCGTTGGTTACTCATGGTGATCGTCAATATGCCGCCCGGAGTCATGGCCTCGATCGCATTTTTGAAGATGCTCAGGAAGACCTGCTGCATCTTGGCTTCATCGGTGCGCACCGGCGCGAGGATGCCGGGGTACTCCTTGATGACTTGGATACGGGTGGCTTCCAGTTCCGTGGCGACCACGGTGAGGGCATTTTCGACCATTTCGGGGACGCGGCAGAGTCGGCGATTGAGGTCCAATGGCTTGGCAAAGTCGAGGATCTCATTGAGAATCGCCTCGATGCGAATGAGGTCGCGCATGGCGTTCTCGACACGCGTCTGCGGGTCGAAATCGAGAATGCCTTCTGCGGTGACTTCTTCCAGTTGTGCGCGAATTGAGCCCAGCGGTTCGCGGATTTCGGTGGCGAGAAAGGCGCTGAATTCTCCGATGGCGGCCTGCCGTTCCTGCTTCCGAATCACCGGTTCAGCAGAAATCAGCGCAGCGGAGCCTGCCTCGGCATCGGGTGCGCCTTCAGCCTTGACGGTGCCGGCTGCCGGTGTGGGCGCAGCCTGGAGCAATTCGACCAACTTCAGATGAATCGGCTCGAGGAGGCGGGCATCGGTCGCAGCATAGCGATCGGCCTCCTTGGAGGCGAGCGTGATGGTGCCGCCGACTTGGCCACGCAGGAAAAAGGGCAGGACCAAGGACGACAGGAACCGGTCCTTATACAGATGCTTGTGATCGAGGAATCGCCCTTGGGTTGAGGCCAAGTCATGGTCGACCCGGGGTTTTCGATGGCGCACCACCCATCCAGCGGCGGACGCATCGAGCGCCAGGCGCTGGCCGGCCTTCAAATCTTTTTTCTGATCTTTGGGATCGGTCTTCTGTTCTCCGGCGATACCGAGCACCTCGACATTGCCGGCGAGTGGGTCGTAGGCGCCGATCCAGGCGCGGTCGAACGCCAGGGTCTGGTTCAGCTCATTGAGGAACGCGACAATTTTGCTTTGAATCTCCGGTGTCGCATGCGAGGTCGGTTGGTTGTACGCATCCGGGGCTGCCACGACCGGCTGCGGTTCTTGGACCACGAGCGGGCGGCTGAGCAGGACATTCAGATCAAAGAGGTTGTCCCGTTCCAGTGCTTTGGTAATGTCGTCGCTGGTTTGCTCCAGCATGGTCTTCTCTTTTTTCGCAAACACCGCGTTGTCCTTCCGGCCAATGACGAGGAAGCCGTAGGTGCGGTTGCGGTGGCGGAGCGGGACCCCGAGTAAGGATTTGGCGCCCGGTGTGATCAGGCGGAGACGCAGGGTGCGCGAGGCCTCAGGGTCACTCCCTGCCGGAATGGCGGTCAGCACCTTCTGCGAGGAGAGTGTGCGGGCGATGGACTGAACGTCACGCGGCGTGAACCCTCGATGGACCTGCGTGCTGAGCGGTCCTTGCTCCTGGTGGAAAATGGCGACCAGGGCGGCGTCGGCCGGCAATCCGTTGAGCACGGAGGTCAAGGTGCGTTGAAGATGGGTTTCGGCGGCGGCTTTGGCTGATTCAGCTGAGGGGCTCATCGACCTCTATGCATGATGCCGGCGGATCGACAGGGGGAGATCGATGGTTGATCGATGCGCATCGCACCGATCGTGAGCGATGACCCGCTGCAGATTCGAAGCATGGTGCTGGTTATAGGTGGTGCGCTCTCCGCGATGAAGATCGAGCGTCGGGGCGCATTGTAACAGTCGGACCAGAGTAACTCAAGAAATGCCGCATCCCGCGTCCGACCTTCTTGCCCGGCCGGCTAGTCCGGGTTGATGATGGTCGGGGGGCGATGCGGACGATGGCTCGTCTCCACGCGGCTGTGCTCCACGACGAGCAGCATGTTGAGGAGGCTGCTGACCAGGCTGATGACGAGGGCGCCCCAGAAGGATGCGCCGAAGCCCGTCACCGTAAAGCCTTTCACGAGAGCCGCCGTCACTTGCAGCAGGAGGGCATTGATGACGACCATGAACAGCCCGAGCGACACCACGATGAGCGGCAGCGCCAGGAGATACAGCAGCGGCCGGATGAGGGTATTCAGCAGCGTGAGGACCAACACGGCGGCCACGCCGGCACCGAGGGTGTCCGATTCGATGCCGGGCACGATGGTCACAGCCAGGAACACGGCCAGGCCCATGATGAGCACCCGTGTCACCAGTGGACGAAGCCCATCGCCGCCCGGTCCACCGTCTCGGCTCTGTGAAAGTTGAACGACGCGCATGGAGCCTTATTGGGCCGCCTTCGGCTGCGAATCGGAATAGTGGACTTCCGTGGCCGTCAGACCGTCGGCCCCCTTCTCCGCTTCGACCACTACCCGGTCGCCGACTTGCGGCGGGCTCTTTGGCCGACGAAGGTTGCGGACCTTGTACTGAGTTTTGTCGGTGAGGCGAACCGACACCACCTGGCCCTTGGGCGTTTTGATCTCGATGTGTGTGGCGTCAATGGCCGCGACGACGCCAAGCACATGTTGGCCGCTGCCATGAGCGGCGACGAAAGCTGGGGTGCTGAGAAAGAGTAGTGCGGCAAACATCAGTCGAAGCAATGTCACGGGGAGCGTCCTTTCGTTGGTCCATTAGTGGCGGTGTGCGCCGGTCGCGCCGGATGCGGCGGTATCGTCTCCGCTCAGGAACTGGTCGATCAGCGATTCCTCTTGTAACTCCTTCTTCGTCTTGGGATTCAGCGACGCCATTTCCTGCAGCTCTTCCTCGGTAATGCTGGGCAGGTGACGAATGAGATGCACGAGCTCCCAGCTCCCGCTGTCCTTCGCGGGATCGCCGGTGCCCCAGCCGGGCATGGCGGTGAAGCGAATGCCGTTCTGAATGATGAAGAACAGCTCGCCGTCCGACATTGTCTGCGTATCGGGGAGCCGGAGGTCCGGTGCCTTCGGGTACACATTCTTCCCGATCACGGTGTCCCCGTTGCCATTGTTCGCGTGGCAGGAGGCGCAGTGGTCGGCAAAGTGGGCGCGAGCGTTCTTCAGTAGTTCCTGGGTCAGCGGCAGCGGATTGCGGAGTCGCCGATTCTCATAGGGAATCGCCAAATGGCGGACCTGTCTGGCAATCAAGATTTCCAACTCGTTCGGTTCGGCCTTGGCGCTGAATCCTGTCGTATACGATTGGTACCCGAACCACCCGGCAATTCCTAGGGCGGCCAGAAATCCAAGCATCAGCAGTACGCAGATTTTTTTCATCCGTGGCAAACCTCACAGGCGACGCGCAGGCCGTCCTTTCACTATACAGATTCACTCGAATGAATGCCAATTGCAGCGGGCGGTTTGAGGTGAAGGCCGCGCGTGCTCAGCGTGTTGCCGGTGCAGGCGTGAGTAGGCGGAGCAGCAGGATGGCCGTGACCGGCACGTACATCAGGAGCCCGGTCGTGCCCTGGAGCGATTCACCGATCCAGAAGGTGACTGCCAGGTTGAAGATCAGCACGCCATAATAGAGGCCGGTTCCCAGGAGGAGTCTGTGCGCCGTCGAAGGGGTATGCGGCGGGAGCGGATCGGCAAGTCGTCGGTCGAGGGGAAAGTAGAGCAGGAGTGAAATCGATCCAACCACCGCCCAGCCGACATAGTTGGCCATGGGTACGCCGTAGTGCACGCCGGGGTCGGGATAGTAATAGATCTTGCCGAGAAACCACCGGTCGCCGCGAAGCGCCACGGGATCGATCACCATGTCGATGAACGCAAAGCACAGCACGGTCAGGATGAACACCGGCCAGGAGGTTCGCTCAGCGGGTGCGAAGGAGAGGCCGGGCAGGCCTGAATGGCGGATCCCGGCTTGTACGGGCAGGAGCAACAGGAGCGCGAGGCAATAACTGGCGAACAAGAGGAACGAAAACGAGATCGAATCCATGAAGGGAATATTCGAAATGTAGAGTTCCTGGCCGACCGTAGATCCATTGTAATGGTACCAACCGAAGGGGATGCCGTTGCGGGTGGAGGAGAACTCGCAGATGAACGCGGTGATCCAGCTGATGAGCCAGAACCGCCACGTCCGCGGCCAGCCGATCAGGGCGATGGCTGAAACCAGAAAGGCTCCTAGGAAGGCGAAAACATAGGGGCGGAAGAGGATGGTCTTTGCAAAAAGAAGAAGGAGTTCCATCGGGTACGTTGAGGATGCTCGAACAGGTCTTCTAGCAAGGCCGTGGGCGCCGCTAAGACCTGAGGCGTACCCTCAAAGGGTACGTGAAGGATCTTGCCGCGCCGAGCACGCAGCAGAAGGCCGTTTTCAGCATCCGATTATGCATAGCCGTGCTCGCGAAACCACCGCACCGCCTTTTCCAGCGCGACCTCGACCGGCGTTTGGGGCAGGCCGAGTTCGCGGACGGCTTTTGAACAATCATAGTGCATCTTGTACTTGGCCATCTTCACCCCCTCGAGCGGAATACGTGGCGGGATGCCGGTCAGGTTCGAGATCCATTGATTCGCATAGGCTAGCGGCAGGATGGCCAGACGCGGCAGCTTGACGGAGGGCGCTTTCACCCCCGTAAGCCGGCTGAGGATCTGAAAGACCTCATTCAACAAAAGATTTGTATTGCCGAGAATGTAGCGTTCGCCCTGGCGGCCCTTCTGCATGGCCAAGAGGTGACCTTGGGCCACGTCATCCACATCGATCAGGTTCATACCCGTTTCGATATAGGCGGGCATCCGGCCTTTCATGAAATCCACGATGATCTGGCCGGTGGGGGTTGGCTTCACGTCCGCGGCCCCGACTGGTGCGCTCGGGTTGACGATGACGACCGGCAGGCCTTCGCGCGCGAGTTTCAGCACTTCCTGCTCGGCAAGATATTTGGATCGTTTGTAATGTCCCGCCATGTGTTCCAGCGAGACCGGCGTCTCCTCGGTACCTAGTCCTCCGCCCGGCGGCAATCCGATCGCGCCGATCGTACTGCAATAGACGCTGCGCTCCACCCCGACCTCGCGCGCCGCTTCGAGAATGTTTCTCGTGCCGGTGACATTGATGTCATAGAAGATCGAGGGATCTTTGGCCCAGAGCGCGTAATGGGCTGCCACATGATAGAGTTGTCGGCAGCCGTGCAGGGCCTGGCGAAGGGAGTCGCGGTCGCGGAGGTCTCCATGCACCTGTTCGACCGGCAACCCGGCCAGGTTTTGCAGATCGGCGCCTGTGCGCGTGAGGACGCGGACTTTTGCACCGGCGTGGACCAGCGCACGCGCCACGGCCCCGCCGACAAACCCGGTTGCTCCGGTGACGAGCACATTCATGCCTGAATTTCCGTGACGTGCACAACGTGACGGGTGAAACGTGGGTGACGGGAGATGATCGCGTGATCGAAGAAATTGCGTTTCACGTCTGACGTTTCACGCCTCAGGTCAGTTCTTTCGCGAGGTGATGTAGCGCGCAATATCGCGAAGCGGATCGGCGGCGGCACCGAAGGCATTCAGCCGGCCGATCGCGCGGGTGACGCAGTCTTCCGCCAATTGACGTGCGCCGTCGACGCCATAAAATGTGGGGTAGGTTTTCTTGCCACGCTCCGCATCGGTGTTCGGATTCTTGCCCAATTCCTCGCGCGTGCCCGTCACGTTCAGCACGTCGTCGGCGATTTGGAATGCGAGCCCGATGTCTTCGGCGTAGCCGGTGAGGTCGTCGAGTTGCCGATCGGAGGCGCCCGCAGCAATGGCTCCCATGCGGACAGCGGCCCGGATCAGCATGCCGGTCTTGTGTTTATGAATGTTTTGCAACGTGGGCAGGTCGATATCCTGGTTCTCGGCCTGAATGTCGAAGACCTGGCCGCCGACCATGCCCATGTTGCCGGAACCGTAGGCCAATTCCCGGATGATGCGTACCTGTCGAGAGGGTTCGCAGCCCTTCATCAGGTCGGGCCGGCTGATCAGGTCGAAGGCCATGGTCAACAGCGCGTCGCCGGCCAAAATCGCCATCGCCTCGCCATACACCTTATGGTTAGTCGGTTTGCCGCGGCGAAAGTCGTCGTTGTCCATCGACGGCAAGTCGTCGTGGATCAGGGAATAGGTATGGATGAACTCCAGTGAACAGGCGACGGCCATCAAGCCGGGCGGCGTCGTTCCCACCGCTTCGGCCGCCGCGATCGTTAAGATCGGGCGGACCCGTTTACCGCCTGCCATCAAGCTATACCGCATGCTCTCGTGGAGCGTCGTGGGCGGGGTGGCAGCCGGAGGGCTGACCCCATCCAGAAATCGGTCCACCGCCAGCCGGTTGTGTTCGAGATAGTCCTTAATGTTCATGGGTAGATAGGGCGTCGATCAGGAATGGTGTCGAACCGCGCGGAGAGTAGCAAATGGGTTGAAGGAGTGTCAATTGAGAGGGGCCTCATCGGTCTCCTGTGCTCGCGGAACACGCCGCTCAGAAGGACCTCGTTTAATACAAGGAGAGGGACCGCCTGGTGGCTCCCTCCCGTTCCCCCTTCTTGTTTTTGAACCGAGCCTCCCGCTATACTGCGCCCCCATGAGTATCCGAAAAGCCGGTGGTGACTGGGAGCCGATGTTGCTGGGGATTGAGCCCCGGATCTGCAAGGTCTGTCAGCAAGGGCTCTACCGCGATAAGACGATGTTCCGCGGCGGCTGGTCGCGCTGTACCGTGTGTGATGAATTCGTCCATTATAGTTGCCTCGCGAGCGGGAAAGTCAGTTTCCTCAAGCAACGCCCCCGGATCTGTAAGAGCTGTCGGACTGCGGAGGAGCAGGCGAGGCAGGCCGTCCCGTCCAGCCAACCCGCGCCCGTCGGGTCATGACGCTCCTTCTGGATCCCCAGCAGCGCTCGACCAGGCCGGCCTGGCACGTCTTCTTTTCCCACACGCTTCGGTATGTCCTGGCGCCGCTATTGTTCGTCTCCAGTGGATTTTTCACGGCGAATTTCATTGTGAGCGGCCATTACACCTGGCCCCGCACCAGCCGCGTGTTTGTCTTGACCCTGACGCTGCTGATTCTCGCCTACGAGTTCATTTACAAGGATCGCACCATTCAGTCGAGCACCCCCGATCGGGCATTCAATGCCGTGCTGTATTCCTGTATGATCCCCTATGCCCTCGGTGTGCTGATGATGCTGGCGTTGGCCAAATTGTGACAGGACGTTGAACACGACCGCCCGCGTTGTTCCCGCCTCTTTGCATCGCTGCGGCCTTGTTGGGCAGTCCTTTTGAATATCTTGTCGATCATGTTTTGAAGAAACATCCGACACCTCGCATCTCCTGCTTCTTCAATAGGTGACTATGGCACAGCGGTTTCAAAGCGGTGCATTCGTCCAGCAATGTTTTGCCGTCCATCCGTTGTGTCTCTCCCTGAAGCGTATCGATGAGCAGGGGCGTCTCGTGGTCGCCTGCACCTCTTGCCGCATGATGCATCTCATGACGGTCGGCCAGGTGGTGGGGCGGGTGGCGGCTGTGCCGCTCGGCGGTGAACTGGAGACTCCCAAGGTGATGCCGACCGCGAGAGAGTTGCTGGAAAGCTGTCTCCGTGCGCATCCGGTGTCGGTAACGATTCGGGAGTTGGATGTGATCCGCGACACGGTCGGGTTGCGTTGCGGCGAGTGCCGACGCATGTTCGATCTGCAGGTGTCGGCGTTTGAGTCCCACCAGAAATCTTAGCCGGATGCTGAAACGGTCCGCCAGCTGCGTTCTCGCCTCGACCAGATCCTCAACGTACCCAGAGGGTACGCCTCCGGTCTTGTCGTCGTTTGCGGCCTTGCTGGACGATCCGTTTGAGCATTCGCTGAATCCAATCAACGTCATGGTCCTTCAATCGATGAGCCGGCATGTCTCTCTCTTTGCATGAACGGTCTCTGACACCCACCGAACTCGCGTTGGTTGCGGATGGGGAACTGTTTCGCTCCAAGGAACGGATCATCCTCAAGGTGCGCGATTTGCTTGCCGAGCTCCGGACTGGGCTGGAGGAAGACTTGGCGCGAACGACGTTGTTGCTTCCGCCCGGGTTTGATCCGGCCAAATCGCAGTCCGTGAAGGGCGAACACCTCGAACAGTGTCCCTATCAGTATCTGGACTATCCGAAACATTTTCTGGGCGACGACAAGTTCACGTTTCGAACCCTGTGTTGGTGGGGCCATCACCTGGTATTGGCGATGATCGTCGAGGGTGGGCAGGTGAAGCAGTTTAAAAAGAACTTCGTCGACCGCTTTCACCAGCTGGCCGGTCATGGGCTGGAACTGTCCTTGGTGCCCACGCTGTGGGAATGGAAGCGAGGCGAAGGTTACACGCTGCCGATTACCCATGACCGGAAGGCTCAATTGGCCGCTGTGCTCTCCGGACGAGCCTGGTTCAAAATAGCCCGGTTCGTGCCGCTGGATTCCTCCGCCTTGCGTGACGGGCGCCTTGCGGAACTCGGGCGGGAGACCTTCAGGAGCCTCCTTCCCCTCCTGACACCCTGAGTCATCGGCCAGTCCCGACTTCGACCAGGGAGCCGCCCTCGACTATCTGCCATTTTCCTGTAAAAATGGGCGCCTTCCCGTTTGTTATCCGGCTGCGACTTGGGTAGACTGGGCGCGTTTTGATACGGCCACATACTGACAGGGAGGCATGTGTGATTGCACAGGGATGTCGAATCGCGGGTCAATGGTGTCTGGCGGTGGGCTTGGCGGTGCTCTGGGGCTGTGCTGGAACCGGAGAGATGGTATCGGTCAATGTGCAACCGCAACAACCGTTCGTGCAGAGCGGGCAGCCCGAGCCGTTGAAAATCGTGATTGAACCGTTCGAAGATTTGCGCGGGGACCGGTCGAAGATCGGGCAACGTACCCACCTGGGCGGCGGCGTGACCAATTTCAACGTCAGCGGCGGGTCACCCGGCGTGACGGTCGCCGAAGCCTTGGCCGAAGCCTTGCGGTGGCGCGGGTGGAATCGCCGGGGTTGGGATGCCCGCGTCGTGCAGTCGGGCGTCGAGGTGTCAGGCGCGGATATTGTGATCGGCGGAGAAATTGTGAATTTTTCGGCAAATGCCAAGAGCCGTGTATTCAATACCAAATTAACAGGCGAAAGCCGACTGATCGTCAAGGTGAAGAACGCCGCAGACGACAGCACCACACAGCGGAACATTCAGGGCGAACAGACCAAACTGGTGTTCTGGTTTACCAGCGAAGATGTCGAAACCCTCATGTCCGGCCTCTTGCAGGACGGCATCGAGCGGTTCATTGCCGATACCAAAATCGAGGGCCGCGCGCTGAAGTCCGTCAAGTGAGGTATCCCCGGTTCCAGAGCCGCGCGCAGCCTGCGGAGGCACGTCGTGCGTGAACGGCGATGGGAAACCTCCGGCCGGCTGACCTTTCAAGAAGTGCTGGCGGTCGGGGAACGTCTGGCCGCCCTCGGGCTGAAACCGGCGCATCCTGCCAAAGATGTCATTTGCTACGTGGAGGATTGGGCGGTCGAGTCTCCCGAGGCGATCGACCTGCTCGATCATTGGGCCACGGAAGATGTGACGCTGGTGCACATTCGCGAGGCCTGGAAGGGCGACTTTTTTCTGCTGGCGGGCGGGTACCACACCGTCTATCAGCGCTATCAGGACGTCGGCACCTATTGCTCGGTCAGTCATCCCTGGCGTACCAAACCGGGCCTCCGATTCCATCATCCCGTCTCCATGTTCTGGTTGGGGTTCCGGCATAACCACGCCTTCATTCGCGTGCGTCTCCAGACCCAAGAGGTGGTGACGCCAGGGGAGACGCGTGAGGATGCCCGGCGGACCGACTGGATCGACGAGCGGCGGGCCATCTTTCTCGATGCCATTGCCACGCTGGATCTTCCGGTGGAAACCTCGGTCGACAAAGACAACCTGGTCCTGACCCCGTCGGATCCGGCGACCCCGTTTTTCTGTTCCTGGCCGGATGCCTTCGGGCCCTGCCAGTTCGAATACAACTCCCTGGATGCCTATGAGTTTCTGGTGCCGGCCAGCCGATTGGCTGCGACGTTTGCGCCGCAAGCAGCCTCGGTGCGTGCCTACCTCACAGGATTTTCCGACCAGGCGCTCGAGGCCTTTGCCGCCGTGCAACTAGGCGCCCGGTCGGTCTACCGCTGCTCCGTGCATTGCGCGCTGGGGGAATTGCCGGAAGTGTTGGCGACTATCGAGCCACAGGGCCGTCTCTACAGTACTCTTTGTGAGTTCCAGACTCAGGAATTGATGCCTGAGGGAGAGGATGCCTCGGCCATTATCGGGATTGTGGGTACGGCCGGAGGGTTTCAACTCGAGGTCCGGCTCAACCGCGCTCCTCTCGCCGAGGAACACATGGCCGGATGGTTGGAGCGACTGGTGGGGATGCCGGTGGTGTATGCGCCGCTCCCTCCCTTCATGTGACAGGATGCTGAAAACGGTTCCCGGCGGCGTTCTCGCTTCGCTCCAGGGTTCGACGTACCAGACAACGTACGCCTCGCCCTCTCACTTGCTGCGGCCTGGCCGGACAACCGTTTTGAGCATCCTGTAGGGACGCCGGCAGCTGAACCTGGCCCCCAGCTGCGTTCTCAGGTCGAAAGAATCCTCGACGTACCGCAGAGGGTACGCCTCCGGTTCTTTCTCCCTTGCGGCCTTGCTGGATGATCATGTTGAGCTGCCGGCTAAACCGTGAATGCTAGGTCCTTTTGCTGTAGCGTGACCTGCGCATGCCTATTGTGACTCGATCGTGCCTTCCAATTTCATCGCCTGATTCCTCTCTTCGTTTGACAATCGCCTGCGTCTCCTGAAATCTAGCGCATGGTCTCATTGCAGCGTTTCCAGTCGGTCTTGGGTAAGCCCTACCTGCCGCCGCTATTTTTCTTCAGCGGGGTGACGTATGACACGCTGGTGCTCACCCGCATCGACCGGCTACGCGACAACCTGCTATTGCTGGCCTACCTGACGCTGTTGGGCTTTCTGATCGTCCTGACCGGCCGCTTGGGTACTCAGGAGGCCACGCTTGACGATCTTCCGCCGGATGCGCCGTTCTTCATGAAATGGGTGGTGCAGGCCAAGCCCTATGCCCCGATGGCCATTCAGTTCCTGCTGGGCGGCCTCTTCAGCGCCTACGCGATCTTTTATTCCAAAAGCGCGACCTTCGCAGGAACGGCGGTGTTTTTCTGCATGCTTGTGGCGTTTCTCGTGGCGAATGAATTCCTCCGCAGCCGGTTGACGAATGTCCAGTTGCTGGTGAGCCTCTACGCCCTCGTCTGTTTCGCGTTCTTTACCTTCTTCTTTCCGGTCATGACCGGCTGGATGAATGCGGTGATCTTTCTGGCAGGAGCCGCGGTGACGGTGCTGGTCGTCCTGCGGGTCGTGCAATTGATCTACTGGAACAACACCGATCGAACAAAACGCGAAGCGATGTGGGCGGCTGCGCCGGCTCTTGGCCTGATTACGCTGCTGGTCGGATTCTATTTCCTGAACTGGATTCCGCCGGTGCCACTCTCGTTGAAACATGGCGGCATGTATCACGAAGTGAAACGCTCGGGGGACCGGTACGAATTGAGTTTTGAGAAATCGTGGTACGAAGTGTGGAAAGTGTCGGACAATGTGATCCCGGCCGACGATCCTGTTTATTGTTTCACGGCAGTGTTTGCGCCGGTGGCGCTCAAGACCACGATTTATCATCATTGGTATTACCGGCCCGATGCCGGTCAGCCCTTCACAGACGCCGATCGCATTCCGCTCAAGATTTCCGGTGGGCGAGAGGGCGGCTACCGCGCCTACACCTTCAAAGAAGGACTCGATCCGGGCGATTGGCGGGTCGATGTGGAAGCGGAAGACGGGCGTGTCATCGGCCGGGTATCGGTCAAGGTATTGAACAAGACGGCGGTCGGGCCGCTTTCTTTGACGACGGTGGTGTACTAGCGGGATGTATCAACAGGTTTCCAGGGACGGTCTCGTGTCACTCCGAGGTTTCCCGTGCGGTTACGGTAGACTCTCCAAAAAGATAACGCCCACGATCGGTTATGACTTCCACCGTAAGCTGTCTTTCACCTTTTCGAAAGTGGGAAGATCCAGTGCAAAATAGTGGCGTTGAGGCGCATCGAACGTCAACGTGATGAGCATACCCTTGTCGAGGCAGCCGTACATGACGGATTGTCGACGCAATCCCGACTTGCTTCGATAGGCGTATTTGATTTTGAAACCTTGAGAGCCAGCCAGGATCGTGGGGCCATTTTCGATGATCGTAAAATCGACCATGTTGGAATCGGCACGGATGTCGTCGAGTAGAATCGCTGCCGCCTCTTGCGGTAGCATACCGACGGACAGTTTCTTTTGCGTATGTTTGAACTCCCCCTCGATTGATCGTTGGGCCAAGCGCATTGATTGCAAACTGAAGCCGTCGTGGGTCACTACGAACAGCAAACCCTGTTTGGCAGCCTCCTCATCTTTCTCCGCGGGTCGTAGCGTCATCCATCCTTGAGGCCATTCCGCTTCGAGTTGGTCCGTATTCAAGATTGTGTGCGATCCGACTGGGAGCAACTGGGCAGGCCGTCCCAAACAGCCGGTTAGGAGCAGCATCAGCATAAGCGCCATGGTTTTCAGCAAGTTCATGAGTGCTCCTTCAACGCTTGTTCAACATACCCGCGATCTGCAGCCTGGGGCGCGAGTTCCAAATACTTGTGCAGTTCGGATCGTCCTTCCGATTGGTCTCCTCGTTTCAAGAGGGAATACCCCAGCGCTCGATGTGGGTCGGCGAGGGTAGGGTCTGATTCGATCGCTTGGCGATAGGACGAGTCGGCCCGTTCCCCATCGCCAGGTGCATTACGTTGTCGAAACACTTCGCCCATCAGGAAGTGAGCCCGGGCATGGTTCGGTTGGCGCTTCAGGATTTCCTCGAGGTCCCGCTGCGCCAAGACGAGGCGACCTATCGCCAGATCCGTCTCAGCGTTCTCGACGATCACTGGTGTCATGATGTGATAGTAACGGTCGGCTTCCACCATTCCACCGACGCCGGCGTACTTATCGGCAACTAGTTCGTGAAAGTTGTCGATGCGTTCTTGTACGCGTGGGTGGCTGCCGAAAAAGAACGGTTCGTCGACTTTGCGAAACGTCAGATCTTCTTTCAGTTTTTCGAATAACTTGGAGGCTTCTTGAGGCGAATACCCGGCCTGGACCATTAAGCCGAGACCGACTTCGTCGGCTTCTCGTTCTTTCCCGCGCGAGTATCCGGTAACCGCCCCCATATACCCGACCGCTCCGAGCGCTGTAGCGGCTGCACCGAACACGCCGAATGGCAGCGTGAGCACTTGGAAGGTGGCGAGGGCCGCGCTGGTACGGCGAATGCCTCGGAGTGCCTGGATGGTATGGCGATGAGTCGCGTGGGTGAGCTCATGGCCGAGCAGGGTGGCTAGTTGCGCTTCGCTCTGAATGCGGGCCAGCATGCCCGTATGGACATAGACCTTGCCATTAGGAAATGCGAAGGCATTCAGGAGAGGATTTTTTAGTACCTTGACCTCGACAGACAAGCTGTGTTGTCCAGTTTCCGATGGGAACACCTTTGCCATGACTGAATTGACGTAGTTGGTGATAACCGGGTCGCTGTACAGCAGCCCACTCTGATCGAGCCGGCGTTCTTCTTCCAGGACGGATTTCCATAGTCGTTGTTCGTCTTCGTCCAGAGCTATGTCTGGCCGGCTTCCGAGTGGCGCAGTCGTGCAGCCTTCTATCAGGCAGGCGCAGAGGAAGAGAACCAGGAATTGGAATGCGCTCGGGCGCCTCATGGCGTCTGTCCCAGAACCGGCAGGTCAATCATGAATTCAAGGGCGAGCTTAGTGGCCTCTTCGGGCTCTCGCAGATCAAAGGGCTTCGGGGTTTTAGTAAACCACAGGACGTCGCCGGTCTTGGCGTCGATGAGTGCCGCAGTAAAGAGGTTGCCGCCTCCCTGTGGAACCGCAACGACGCCCAGAGCGGCGGCCACCAGCGTTCTCCCCACACCCAGGGCCTTCCTGCCGACGGACGATCGCTGGTCGAAGCCGCGTACGATCAGATATGCGTCCACGTCGGAAGCTAGGTCCGACAGTTCCTTCCCAAGGGAAAAGGTGAAATCTCGTGCTTTTTCGGGGAAAAACGGGGACAGTCTCTGCTGATGAGGAGCCTGCTGAACGTTAAAGGCGTGTCGAATGATTGAGCCAGAGACCAGCTCGTAGAGCAGGAGGGTCTCATTGTACACATCACGTTGAGAGCCCGACAGTCGCTCCGGATCAAATTCTGTCACCTGCAGATGCTCACGCTTGGCAAACTCGGCCGCCAATGCCTTTCTCACATTTGCAACGGCGGTTTGTCCCCAATCATCCATCTTTTCCTGGTTACCGCCTGCTCCGAGCTCAAACAGGTCGATTTGGGGAGGAAGCACAGCAATCCGTTTGATGAGAGGTGCGGAGGCGGCCAACTTCGGATGGCCCTGCATTTCTCCCTGGGCAAAAGCTGGAGTAAGGAGTAAGGCGATTGCCAGACCGAGTATGATGCGGGGAATTCTGTCTCGCATGGCTCCAGCCTCATTATCGGGGGGAAGTTGGTTGAAGGGTATAGAGAAAGCGTACCAGACTGATTCAGTATGGCAAGCCTGACTCGATTCCGAACTAATCATTTCCTATAGTTACGTAAGCCGTTAGACGTAAGTGAGAAGCCGTGGATTGTTTCTATGTAGGTCTCTGGTCTATGAACTTGGTGCTGAAGCCGACTCCGGCGTCCATTGTGAATGCACGAATCTCTTTCTTCGATTTGTCGACGACGGTGAATTCTTGTTCGAGGACGAGAGCAAAGCCGTTCATTTTCGCTCGATGCCTGTGTCTAATGGCGATTTCGGTTTGACGCATTGCCGTCGCGAAGGCATCTGGTTGCAGAGGAATGGTAAGCTGTCATGTCCATGCTTCGTAGGATTGCCATTCATGGAGGCCTGTGTATGATCCGTCGCCACATTGGGCTGTTGCTCATGTTGCTGGCCTTGGTTATCGGTTCCCCTGTCTCGTCGATACTCGCCGATGAGCCGAAACCGTCTGGCCTTCATTGGCTCGAGGGGCCCACCGAAGCGAAGCTAGGTGATCAAGCGTTGCTGAAGCTTCCCAAAGGCTACCAATTCCTTGGTGCGCAAGAGACCCAAGCGCTGTTGAAGAGAATGGGGAACTTCCCCTCCGGTTCCGAGCTGGGATTGATTACGGCGACCGGCGAAGGAGAACAGTGGTTCATGGTCGTGCGCTATATTGATGCAGGCTACGTCAAGGACGACGAGGCGGCCAATTGGGATGCCGATGCGCTGATGACGTCCATCAAAGAAGGCACGGAGGAAGACAACAAAAATCGCCAGGCGCAAGGGTTTCGACCGCTGATCATTCGCGGCTGGGAAGAGAAGCCGCATTATGACAAGGGGGCGAACAAGGTGGTGTGGGCGATTTCGGCACAGGAACCGGAATCGCCAGTGGGAGTCAATTACAACACGTTGGCCTTGGGTCGGCAGGGGTATCTCAGCATGAACATGGTGGGATCGCTGGAGCAGTTGCCGATGCTAAAACCGCATGTCAGCCAATTGCTGGCGAATGTGGAGTTTGTCGAAGGGAAACGGTACACAGACTTCAACAGCACCACCGACAAGGTGGCGGCCGTCGGCCTGACAGCGCTCATCGCGGGCGCAGCCGTCAAATCTGGTTTGTTGGCGAAGCTCTGGGCCTTCATTATTCCTTTGCTGGTGGCGGGAAAGAAGTTGTTGATGCTGTTGGTGATTGCGCTCGGCGGATTGGCTGCCAAATACCTCAAGAAAAAACCGCAGGTTGAACAGCCGGGCGGCGGCGGAGGATTGCCGTCGTGAAGATTCTCCTGCTGCTCCTCGGCGGTCTCAAGTTGGGCAAAATCGCGCTCACCGGCGGGACCATGCTGCTGTCGATGGTGGTGTACAGTTTCATCTTTGGCTGGTGGTACGCGGTCGGCTTCGTCCTGCTGATACTGTTTCATGAGTTGGGGCATTACGCTGCCGCCAAACAGCGTAACCTGGATGTGGGAGCTCCGACCTTCATTCCTTTCGTCGGCGCATGGATTCAACTCAAAGAGCAGCCGATGGACGTAGAAACCGAGGCCTATGTGGGAATTGCCGGGCCGGTCGCCGGGACGGTGGCGGCTATGGCCTGTTATTACGCGGCCGAATATACCCAAAGCCAATTGTTGCTGGCCCTGGCCTATGCGGGGTTCATGATCAATCTCTTCAATCTCATCCCGCTGTCACCCCTGGACGGCGGACGGATCACCGCCATTATCTCACCCAAGGTCTGGTGGCTGGGCGTGCCGATCCTGATCGGTCTCTTTATCATGAACCACAGTCCCATGCTGCTGTTGATCGCGATTCTCGCGATTCCGCATGTCATGTCCACCTTTCGGGGCGGCCCTCACGGCCTGCCTGACCGCTACTACGAGGTGCCGCTTTCGACCAAGATGAGTTATGGCCTGTACTATCTCGGCCTCGCCGCATTTCTTGGTATCATGAGTTATGAGACGCACCTGTTGCTGCCGTCCGGGCGAGGCTAATCGGATCTTCCGCTCCAGTCACATCTCTCCAGGTTGGAAACGATGAATACGTGTACGGCCGAAGTGAGCCGCATTCAGGATCTGACGCATGACGTACGGGCGATTGAGCTACGCCTTCTAGACCCATCGACGATGACCTGTAAGGCCGGACAGTTCGTTTCGTTCGAGGTGCCGAAGGAAGGGCAACCCCGTCCCGTGACCAGGCCCTACTCCATTGCGTCGCCGCCGGAGCAACAGGATCGAATCCTCCTTGTCCTCAATCTCGTGCAGGGAGGGCCCGGTTCGAGCTACCTGTTTAGCCTGCGTGAAGGGGAGCGAACGTCGTTCAAGGGACCAGCGGGCGCATTTTATCTTCGGGACGACGGGACGAAGGATCTGTTGTTCGTCGCAACGGGAACCGGCATCGCGCCCATGCGGAGTATGATCCTGGCGCAATTGCAGCGGCAGCCGGATCGGCCGGTCACGCTGTTCTGGGGGCTTCGTAGCCAACGGGATCTCTACTGGCAGGATGAATGGGCTGCGCTGGCCGCGATCCATCCCCACTTTACCGTCGTGACGACGCTGTCTAGGCCGGAGCCTGGGTGGCAGGGAGCGACAGGGCGGGTGACGGCGTTGATCGATGAACGGATTGGATCCGTTGGCAATCTTGCCGTGTACCTCTGCGGAGGGAGCGCGATGATCAAGGATGTGACGGCCAGACTCCACGCCAAAGGTTTGTGTCCGATCTATCGCGAAAAATACTACGACGAGTGACGGCCGATGAAAGAGGCCGCCAGCGGCGTTCTCGGGTCGTGCACTCCTTCGACGGACAAAGACAGGACGCCTCAGTCGTTCGCTAGCTGTGGCCTTGTTCACGGCTTCTTTGAGCGGCCTGCGGGATTTCTCCCCTTCAAAGGCAAGAGGCCTATACAGCCTGGGGCGTTCGCTTGATGGTGTGCTGAAAGACGCACTTGGGGCAGGTGTAGTGAACGAATTGGCCGCCGGCGACCAGGCGTTTGGTCATGGCCACCTTGCACCAGGTGCACAGGCGGTCGGGCAATTCAGCGGTCGGTGCGGTGGCAGCGGACTTGGGTGTGGATGTGTCACTCATGGGCGGCATTCTCGCTAAGGGCTCGCAAGTTTGTCAATGCGCGTGCGGCGCGAGAAATTTCGGAGATAAATATTTACAGTGTTTCAAACGTTGAGTATAGTGCAAATACATGCTTCACCACTCCCACCACCCCCAACAGAAAGGTCGTATCGCATATGCACAACGCCGAAGGTGCCACCTCCGACGACATCTCATCATCCTCAGCCAGGATTGCTGACTCCGCGGTCCATCCGGACTCCGTCGGACCCGGCAAGGCCTGGGGCATTTGCACCTCCGTTGACCTCCACGATTGCATTCCCGAGCGCATTCGCGACGCCAAACAGATCGAAGCCTACGTGGTCCAGCTCTGTGAATTGATCGAAATGAAGCGATATGGCACCTGCCAGATCGTCAATTTCGGCGAAGGGCGGGTGGCGGGCTACAGCATGGTGCAGTTGATCGAGACCTCCCTGATCAGCGGGCATTTCGCCAACGATACCAATAGCGCCTATCTCGACATTTTCAGTTGCAAGGGGTACGAGCCGACCGTCGTCGAAGAGTTCTCCAAGGCCTTCTTCGGTGCCCGTCGTTCGAGCCACCGGGCTATGTTGCGGTACTAGCCGAGTATGTCCGCCCCGGCGGGGACGTATGCTCGCCGGGGCGCCATCGCATGACTCACTCACAACCCAAAACAGTGCAGGCCTTCTTTGCCACGCTTCCTGGTAAGCTCGATCCTGAGGCGGCCGAGGGCCTGGATGTCGTCTACCAGTTCGATTTGAACGGGGCCGACGGCGGACAGTACCAACTCCGGATTCGAGACGGCGCCTGTCAGGTGTCTGAAGGGACCCATCCGGACCCGAATGTCACGCTGACAATGTCCGGTGAGGATTGTCTACGGGTATTGAACGGTCAGGTCAGCGGCACCATGGTCGCCATGACCGGTCGGCTCCGCATCAGCGGTGATATGGGGCTGGCGCTTCAGCTGGCCTCGCTCTTCCCCAGTCTTCGTCCCTAGCAAAACCGCCAGCGGCGCACGCCTTCCTGCGGTTTTGCTGGACAACCTTTCTGAACAGCCTGCAAATCCCAAAACATAGGGCCACGCGCTTTCGAGAAGAATGCGGCGGTGAACCGCTGAGGTTCACGACGATCTCAATACAGCGCGTCACGTTTGTGAACGCCGCCGAGATAGGGAGGCGGCAGTGTCTTGCGAGAACGCCGCTGGCGGACTTTTCCGCATCCTGCTAGGCCTGTTGTCCAGCCAACTCAGCCCCAGCCGGTGTCTCGCCCAGTTCTTCAGCCCGTCGTGGGAACCGTTCCTCCAGCATCGTATACACGGTCGGGACGAGGAAGAGCGTCAGGATCGTCGAGATGGTGAGACCGCCCACGACCGCCCGCGCCAGCGGCGCATTGGTTTCACTGCCGGTTCCAATTCCGAGCGCCATCGGGATAAGCCCCACCACCGTGGCGAGGGAGGTCATGAGAATCGGTCGGAGTCTGGTGCGAGAAGCCGTGACGACGGCGGTGGAGAGGTCGAGGCCGCGGCGTCGCAACACGTTGGTGTAGTCCACCAGCAGGACGCCGTTCGAGACGACGATGCCCAACATCATAATGATGCCCATTAAGGACGACGTGGAGATCGTGGTGTTGGTGAGATAGAGGATCACGATCACGCCGGGAATGCCCATCGGTACCGAAAACATGATGATGAAGGGATCGATCAGCGACTTAAACTGCGCAGCCATCACCATGTATACCAGAATCAGGGCCAGGGCGCTGGCATACATGAGTCCCTCGAAGGTCTCGCGTTGTTGCTGAATCTGCCCGGCCAGGCGGATGCTGAAGCCTGTCGGCAGTTGCAACTGGGCGAAT
>WBZN01000813.1_pt1 | contig 20740 bp, 17 predicted proteins | sample 5204281 | NCBI WGS metagenome assembly WBZN01 (sample SAMN12344347, study PRJNA552823) | activated sludge metagenome | biome: Activated sludge suspended growth; feature: Nitrification reactor; material: Wastewater; isolation source: activated sludge from nitrification reactor of wastewater... | reverse complement strand
AAGAGTAAGACATCTTCCGACCAGCAGGATGTGGCTTAGTCTGCAAAGAACAATCGCAAAGAACATCTAAACTCAACTTCTTGCCTGAGCAGAGAGCAATCCCATGCCGCTTCTAACCTGATCAGCCCAGTCTTCCACACGGTGCGCAGTCTTTTCCGGTTCATTCACCTCGTCCACTACCAGACCGACGAAGAATCCATCGACTATCGATTCCGAGTGCGAGAAATCGAAACACTCTGTGGTAACTCGATCTGCAATCACGGTTGCACCTTTACTTTTCACCTTGTCATAAATCTGACGCATACCACTGACAAAATTGTGCGCATAACCATACTGATCTCCAAGCGCGAACAAAGCAACTTTGGTGCCGCGCAGATCGATCTGATCGAAGAGTGGCCAGAAATCAAGCCAGTCGTCGGTAAGCTCACCGTCTCCCCACGTTGAACCGCCTAGAATCAAGAGATCACATCCGGCAAAGTCATCTGGTTTCGCCGTCCATATTCCTTGAACCTCACTTATTAGTTCGTTCAGAGCAGTTTGAATTTGTTGCGCGACGGCTGTGCTGGTGCCGGTTTGCGTTCCATAGAAAAGTTTACCCATTTGAATTCTCCCTGGACTCAGGTGCTACCACCCACGGTGCTCAGTAGGTTGTGCGCCGACAATTAATTGCTTCCTCACAATAGGAAGCGCAAGAATTATTCTCAATTATTTTGCCTCACAAGACAAGATTATTGAGAACAATTGTCGCAAACGGCGAATTTCGCGTAAAAATGGCTCCCAGCGAGCATTTAAGCTTCCGAGAGTGACATTCTGAGCGGTTTAATCAGAAATATTGTGTCAGTGCGTGCAGTTCGTTACGCTTAAATAGAAGATCGGCACAAGAACTGGCGTGCCCAAGTGTCGCAGAACCCGTTCAGGACTCCTTTTTGGAGCCCGTCCATACGAGAATGCACGCTCAGTATCGCTGAGCAAAGCGATATCGGTTTACAGTCCAAATTATGTAAACCGATATCGGTCTGCCAGAGGTGATCGTTATTAAAAATACACTATATGGCGCTATCCGTGAGACTTTGAAGCATTCACGACGGATTCGGTTTTCAAGAACAAGAATTGCGACTTGCAAGTCGACTTCACTATACTCGCGTACAACTAGCCAACAACGCAATGTCAATAAAGTCGACTGCCTTATTGCGAAAGTTCTCACGACAAACAACTACTGAAGCGTTGACGGCGTCGTTCTTACTTTTCTTTCCTTTTCGCTGGTTTAGGTTTTTCAACCGGCACGTCATGATTGGCTTGCATCGTCTCAAGCTTCTGCGCACAATCATTCAGCATTCCATTGAGCTTCAATTCGTCATCTGCGGTGACGACATCTGCGTGCGTTTCCCTCATACTGCGCTTGGTTCGATTGAATTCGTGCAAATCACGATCGATTTCAGAAGCCTGTTTTGACGATATTTGCTTGCTGTTTTTCGCCACGTTGAATCGACTGATAAATTCTTGATATTGCTGATCGATTGTGTCTGCAATTGCGCATGAACAACTAATTCCTAATGCGGCAAATGCTGCTAATCCAATAAAACCTGGTCGTTTCAACATGTGTCCCCTCTCCAATTCATGTAAAAGCGTTATATCACAATTCGATTTAGTTACTGCGGATTCTCTACCGCCTTGCAACGGTCCACAACTACTTCTACACGCCTATTCAGCTGTCGGCCAGCGGGATTATCACTGCCATCTTTTTTTGTATTAGGTGCAATTGGATGTTTCTTTCCAAATCCTGTAACGGTCGCAGCCTTTATGAACTTCTTGTCTACAAGCCAGTACTGAACTGCATTCGCGCGACGCTCACTCAAATCTTGATTGTATTCATCCGTTCCAATTCCATCGGTGTGCCCTTCGACTTTGATTTCATATTGCTTCTCTTTTGCCAACATGGGACCAAGAGCTTTCAATGTTTGCTCTGCCCGTGGATTTAGGAATGCTTTATCGAAATCAAACAGTGCATCCGCGCCCACGACATATCGATGTTCACACTTTCCCTCATCCGACTGCTTAATTGCCTTGATGCCGCGCGGTATCTGGATGTTGCCTGGCTTTTGAATCGCTCCAGGAGTCTGAATCTTTCCGGGCACGTTTTGCACAGCACCAGGAGCTTGAATTTGGTAAGTCTTGCCCTTTTGAGCATCGAACCACTTGTTGATCTTATCCACGTCCGTGGCGGAAGCAGACTGAAACGACGTGGCACCTAGAATGAGCGCGATAGAGAAGCAATTACCGATCAATGCCGTGGTTTTTGAGTGCATAGTTTGCTCCGAAAGAGAAAATCTGAATCAACAAGTGGTTTTTAAGTCTTTCCCCGAACACAGCCGTTGCACTCAACCAGAACGCTCTAATCTTGCTAAATTACCAACAGCGCGGATCTTCATTTGACAACCGGCGATCCGCGGAGCATAGTAGAGGCTGACCCCTCCAGACAATCAGGATTTATATGGCTGCCGACAAAATTGAAGGCAATAATTTTGATGCTGTAATCAAAGCGCCTACGGTATTTTCAAATTTCCTGCGCACCGCTTTCGACAGTTCAAATGGCGGCGATTCAACAGCCGCTATCAGATCGATGATGAACACTGGCGCGTCGCAGGGTACGGTAGACCAGTTGTTTGACCGTACCAATCCTCCATCTTTCGAATCCTGAGTTTGTAGCCAGTCAAGGCAAAGCCTGCGGAAACATCAACCGAGCTCGTTTTTGGGCGCGGTCGATATACTAAAGCAAATAGTACTAATCAATCTAAAAAAAAGCGTAAAGAGCTCACACAGACCAGCTTTGTGAGAAATAGCCAGAAACCAAAAGGCGAGCATCGAGGAGCACAGGCTCCATCGATGCTCGTCTTCCGGTGATGCTTACGCATCATTGGCAGTATCAGGCCGCTTACCGCCTACCTGGGCGAAGTAGCAGCAGTGCGCTCGGAGCGCAGGATGCCCAACTTCTCCATGGTGGCACGCACGGCAGCAGCAGCAGTCGGATTGTTCCACTCCAGAGCCGCATTGTAGCTCTCGAAATAGCGCACTTCGACCTCTCGGCCGACCGGAGCCCAGCCCGCAATGGTGCTGGGATAGTCGCTGACGACCTCACCGTTGCGAGACAGGAAGGCGTCACCAGTGATGATGTTGAGCGTGAACTGAACGTGGTCGTCGTCCAGTCGCAGCTTCTCCTTCGTCGCCTTCAGCGCGATGAAAGCGAGCCTCGCCTGCTTGCCGAGTTGCGCCCATTCGTTGATGGAACGTTCGGTTCCTTCGACGGTGAGCCACTGGTCGAGCGGCGTTTCCGCGCCGAGAGCAGGATTGCGGATGATGCGAGCACAGCCGCGATCTTCCGAAATCTGGTAACGAAATTCGCCGATGCTGACCTTGTCGCCTTTGGCGAGTTCGAGAGCCTTGATGTAAGGGCGAAGACCGTGGATGGCGTGTCCGACGATCTTGCGAGCGGGGTTGCTGGTGGTGGTCATAGGTTTTCCTTTTTCCAGTTATCTGGTTGTTTATGCCGAGGTCATTCAGCACCACGGGCAGTGCAAATTGAGACTTCCGGAGAAACCGAGAAGTCCGTGACGCAGCCCGAATGAGCTGACTGAATCCACCTGCAACCTGCTGACGTCCTTTCGTTCGTTCGAGCGCTGCAACACAGCCGTGCGAAGCATCGCGACAGCTGGTAACCGAGATCGCATGAGCAAACCGGTTATGGGTGGGTACCGTTCTCTTCTCCGCGCCTGAGCGAGGAGTTGAAGATGCTTTTGTAGACGCGTGCTTACTTGTTGAAGGAACTCGAAGACAGCGTTTGGGAAAAGAGAGAGGGTTAAGTTCAAACCTAAGGAAAAGATGTAACCAGATCAAGAAATAGACACTAAACCGGCTTAAGGGAGTTAGCTTTTGCTTCAGTACTCATGACAAAAGCATCGAAGAAAATTTGTGCTTGCAGGACTGAGACCAAACTGGTTTTGCCTTTAGCACTTTGGAACCAGCACCGATTAATGAGTAGCGAACCGCAACAACCACTTGGCATCAGCAGGCGTCGAGGGCACTACACATAGCGAGGTTCTGCCACCAGGTTGCCAAGCAGGACGGTAAAGCTGGTATCGTTAATGGCTGATTCAGCTATCCGAGGGAGCAACGTGCTCGAAGAATTATTCGCGACCAAAAAACCTGTCATCGGCGTCATACACCTTCTTCCCCTGCCTGGCTCTGCTCGCTTTGACGGGCATATCGAGCCTGTCTTGTTACGAGCCGAGCAAGAAGCCGCAGCACTTGCAACAGGTGGTGTTCATGGCATCATCATCGAAAATTTCTTTGATGCGCCCTTCGCGAAGAACCGCATAGATACAGCAACTGCCTGCGCAATGGCGCTGGCGATCAAGCGAATAAATGCAATTTGCGAGTTGCCAATCGGAGTCAACTGCTTACGCAATGACGGATTCAGCGCCCTCGCGATCGCGGCCACATGTGGCGCACAATTCATTCGGGTCAACATTCTCACTGGAGCGATGCTGACAGACCAGGGCATAATCGAAGGAGAAGCGCATGAACTGCACCTCTACCGAAGGCGGCTGCTGGCCCACAAGAACGTGAAAATTTTTGCTGACGTGATGGTGAAGCACGCATCGCCGCTTTCGGTCGACGCCGACATCAAGTTGATGGCAAAAGACACTGTCGCTCGCGGCTTAGCCGATGCCATCATAGTTAGTGGCACGGGAACAGGTTCTGCTCCCGACATGTCTGACCTCGAAAAAGTGCGACAAGCTGTCCCTGACACACCAATCTTGATAGGCAGCGGCACGGACACTGAAAACGCTGCATCTCTGCTTTCGATTGCTGACGGTGTGATCGTGGCCAGCAGCTTGAAGCGTCAGGGAATTCTCGAGAACCCCGTAGACGTGGAAAGGGTGCGCACTCTCGTCAAATCCATTCAAGATTCAGGCAAAAACTAAAATTCAACCGAAGGCTTGGTGGCATGCGGCATTTGCGTGCTCACATCAGGCGCAGCCACGTCAGAGGTACCTACGCCGCCAGGCATCGATTCACCGAAAAATGGACCCTGGTAGTCAGACGCATCCTGTCCCAGTTCTCTAAAAAAGTCCTCGTCAGAATCGATCGAGCCTTCACCTTTGGCAAGTTCAGCGATAATGCGCCCAAAATCGGAGTCCACCTGGTACATCCAGCACTTGACGCGATCAACCCAGATCACCATGTCGACAATTGCTTGAGAAATGTTGACGTTATCTTGTTTCAATCTAGCAATCACCCAGGCAGGCAAAGTAATTTGCTCCTGGTTCGGCTGTTGAACAGCCTCGACAACCACTGCCAGACCTTCTGCAAGACAGGCATAGACAGCCTGCACATACTCGCGCCGGCTGATAGGCAAATTCGCCAGCGCCTCAGCTAAAGTGCGCTGCCCATCTATCCTTTCGAGCACCGGTGCGGCAATGGCAAGCAACTGCTTGCTGGCGCGACGAGCCTGGTCAGTCATCTTGAGGATAGTTTGACCGCTGATGCGCAGCTGATCTAAGTACTTCTTCTGCTCCACATAAGCCATGCCCTCACGCAGCAGCCGGTCTGTGGATTCATCCGGCAAGAAAGGATTGAGCGTGCGACTGACATTGACGAGCGGATCTTCCATAAACGAAAACGACCCACCCGCCCACAGAAACAACTCCATCAGGGCGTCTTTGCCGGAAATGCCATCAGCTTCTGAATGAATCAGCGAACCGCGGTCAAAGTAAAGGGTGGCAGTGCGTGCCCCATTCAAAAAGGCGATTTTGCCGGTCAGCTCGCCATTCCGCACAAGCTGAATCAGGTTTGGAAGGCTAACTTTGGAAAGTTCACCAGTGAGTTGCATGTGTCTCCGTCGCCTACCGGGCAGGCAGCCCGGTGTAACTAGTGTATACTACCCCTTCTACGTCCGACTGCGAGCCGGACGATTTTTAGCAGTTTATACGAGGTCCGGACGGTCATGGAAGTCAAGGAAAATACCATGTCGATTGAAGAGTTGGGAATGGAAGAAGGCGATGGAGACAAAGATTCCAGCCGCGCCAAATGGTACACCGACACAATTATGCAATCCGAGCTCGCTGACTACGCCCCCGTCAAGGGATGCATGGTGATTCGCCCGTACGGCTACGCCCTCTGGGAGCACATCCAGAAGGCGCTGGACGGAATGATCAAAGAAACGGGTCACCAGAACGCTTATTTCCCGCTCCTCATCCCAGAGTCATTCATCGCCAAAGAGAAGCAGCACGTCGAAGGTTTCTCCCACGAATTCGCGGTGGTCACGCATGGCGGTGGGAAAAAACTTGAAGAACCGCTGATTGTGCGACCAACTTCTGAGACGATCATCAATCACATGTTTGCAAAATGGGTGCAATCATGGCGCGACCTGCCGCTGCTTATCAATCAGTGGGCCAACGTGGTTCGCTGGGAGATGCGCACCAGGCTGTTCTTGCGCACGCTGGAATTTCTCTGGCAAGAAGGTCACACCGCGCATGCCACCGCCGATGAAGCCGAAGAAGAAGCAAAGAAAATGCTCGAAGTCTATCGCATACTCGCCGAAGATTGGCTAGCCTTGCCGGTTTTGACGGGAGAGAAAACAGCGCGTGAAAGATTTGCCGGCGCCGATCGCACCTACTGCATTGAAGCTCTCATGCGCGACGGAAAAGCTTTGCAGGCAGGAACGTCACACTTCCTTGGTCAAAATTTCGCCAAAGCTTTCGACATCAAATTTCAGAGCCCTGAAGGCGGATTGGAATACGCCTGGCAAACCTCATGGGGCGTGTCAACACGGCTCGTGGGCGCGGTAGTGCTCGGTCACGGCGATGATAAAGGTCTGGTGCTACCGCCTAAAATTGCACCGACTCAGGTGGTGATCGTGCCTATCTACAAAACAGACGCGGAAAAAGAAACCGTTCTTGCAAAATGCAATCAGATAGCTCAAGAGCTAAAAGATGTGGCACGCGTTCATGTAGACAATCGCGACAACCTCACTCCAGGATTCAAGTTTAATTACTGGGAGCAGAAGGGTGTTCCGATGCGCTTGAATATCGGTCCAAAAGACGTCGCCAACAACGTCGTAGAAATCGCTCGCCGTGACACAGGCGAGAAAATCCGCGGCGTCAGTCAGGCCGGTCTGACTAATGAAGTGGCGGGTCTGCTTGTCGCGATACAGAAAAACATTTTCGACAAAGCGCTAGAGTTCCGCAAACAGAACACGTCAACCGCATCTGACTACACCGAATTTAAAAAGGTGATAGCGGAAAAAGGCGGCTTCGTTGAAGTTTACTGGGATGGAAGCGGCGATGACGAAGGCAAGATCAAAGAAGAAACGAAAGCAACGATTCGCTGCATTCCGTTTAAACAAGATCAGCCTGAAGGCAAGTGCATGCTGACAGGTCGCCCGACCAGTCGCAGAGCGGTTTTCGCAAAAGCGTACTAGTCTCTACGGCAGTATCGCTTTCGCCTTTTCATCGTAAACCGAACAGTTTTGCTTGCTCAAGACACGCTTGAATTCATTCTTTTGAGCTTGCGTCCAGTTCGTCATGGACAGAGTAACTCCCTTCAATTTGGGCAGCTTGCTCAAAGTTTGCACGCATCGGGGAGTTACTTTGCAGCCCGTGAACCACAACTGTTCAAGTTTTTTTGCGGGCAGCAAATTCTGAATACCCTGATCGTTAATGCTATTGCCTGAAATATCCAGAACTTTCAGCTTCGGTAATTGTGCGACCACTTTCAAATCATCATTCCTGAGCCCAGAATCAGCGAGCTTGAGCGCCTCTAAGTTCACGGCAGATGAAAGCACCGATGGCATGTAAATCACCTCGTTAGCATCAAGCAAGACCAGTTGATCGAGCTTAAGCTGGCGAAGCCCCGACGCACTTATGTGTGTTTGAGCGATGTGCAGAAATTTCAAATTCGGCAAAGTGCGAATGTTTTCAATGCTTCGATCGCTGACATCCGCCCAGGTCAAATTCAAATCGCGCAAGCCACGCCAGTTTCGGAAATATCGGGTGGCTTCGTCGTCGATAGACAGACCGCGCATCATCAGACGATCAATTTCGTCTGGGCGAAAACCCGCAAGAACACCCGCGTCTGTTCCAGTTACAAATGATACCGGAACGTTCAGCGTCAGGTCGCCACTGGCAGGTTGAAAGTTGTCTTCGTCCCCATAACCAACTCTGCCTACGCCATTTGATGGAAAGCGAAAGTGCCGCCTTGAGGCGCGAGCATCAGCACTATCAGAATAAAAACCTTTCGGAACCGCTCCTTTTATCGCTGACTTTGAAACGTCGTGCAAATCGGGCAGAAAGGGAATCTCCGGCGACAAGGACGATGAAGAAGCCGATGATGAAGACGATTGGGATGGCGACTGAGAGGGCGCTCCACTGATCGGACTTGTGGTTTTGGCATCGCCGGATCTCTTATCAAAAGACGATTGCACAATCACCCCTGCACCGATTCCTCCAAGCAGAAGAAACGCCAGTCCAAGGGCAACCACCGGCATCTTAGAAGGCTTCTCCGGACCTTTTTGTTCAGCGCCCGAACTACCTCGATCGAGGCGCTCACCGCGTTGAATCAGCCGCAAATCATGCTCAACCTGGTCTAAATTCTGATAGCGCGAATTCGGATTCTTCGCCAACAGGCGAGCCACTACATGCTCCAGATCCTCGGGAAACTCCCTCCCCAACGTCGCTTCTTTCAATGACGTCGGTGTTTCTGCCTGATGTTTCATCATGGTAGTGAGCGGATTGTCCGCCATAAACGGTGGATTACCCGTCAGAGCTTCGAACATGACGCATCCAAGCGAATAGATGTCGGACCGCTGGTCAATATGACTGCCAACACACTGCTCCGGACTCATGTAATACGGAGACCCGAACAGCTCACCAGTTTTGGTTGCAGAGTTGAAGAGTGTTTCATCAACCAGCACTTTGGCGATGCCGAAATCGAGAATTTTAACCTGCAACTGTCCATCGCTCAAAATTTTGATCATGATGTTGCTTGGTTTCAGGTCACGGTGCACAATCGACTGCCCGTGCGCATGTGCAAGCGCGCCGCAAATAGGAATAAAAATCTCCAGCACTCTGTTGTAAGCAAGCGAACCTTCGCTTTTAATCATTTCGGAGAGCGTCTCGCCCTCACAATAATCCATTACGAAAAACGGTTGCGAGCCGTTGATCAAGCCAAAATCACGGAATTGCACGACATTGGCGTGTTTAATCAAGCTTGTCGCTTTCGCCTCAATTTCGAATCGCTGAATCACACGCTCAGTGACGTTTTCAGCAGATACAGTTTTCATGGCGTACTTTGAGCCGGAGAGCCTGTCTCGCACCAGATAGACAAAACCCATGCCACCTTTTCCCAGGAGGTGGAGAATTTCATACCTGCCGGCGACCAGATCATTGCTCGACAATTCCTCTGCTGTGCCGCGACTCCCAGAGAATTCCAGATCGCGATTCAAAACAGGCGTGTCACGCCTGCCTCGGTCACCGCTATCGCTCTGGCTTTTCAAATTACTTACCCGCACGCCTCATAGATAACTATCTGCAAGATCTGCAGATAGAATTTTCTTGTCACTCAATTTTCGTTTTACCCATCTTGAACGCCGCATAGCCAGTTTTCGCCAATTTTGTATTTAAAGCAAAAACATTTCTCTGACTTTACCTGCATGGTTAATTCTCGTCGAAGCATGAAGCTTATAATCGACAGCGCAGCTGGACAGGTCCGCGCCGCGCAATGCTACTTGAGGTAGAAGAACAGTCGGCAAGGTTCAGCCTGATTTCGCCGTGCGCGTGCGAAAATGCTGAGTTTAATTGTGCAGAAAGCCCGGAATTCAAGAGCGCCAAAGGTTCGCGAACATGCTTCAATACAGTGATATTTAACGGAACCCCTTACTATGCTAGACCTAGCCAGACAAGCCGTCGATACCGCCACCGCATCTGGTGCCACCTATGCCGATGCTCGCATCATCGAAAAAGAATCGCAGAACATTCAAACCAAAGGCATGAATGTTTCCGGGTTGAATCTCGGAAACAGCTATGGATTGGGAATTCGCGTGCTATGCAATGGCGGCTGGGGATTTGCAGCAACGCAAGATTTAACTAAAGACGGCATTGATAAAGCGGCGCATAAGGCTGTCGAAGTAGCCAAAGCCTCTGCTCAGTGCATGGAAAAACCGATTAAACTGGCAACAGAACCGGCTCACAAAGCGACCTGGAAATCACCTTGCCAGATTGATCCTTTCACGGTAAGCATTGAAGACAAGCTGGCAGTCCTGCTGAAAGCGGCTGAACATATGCTGGCAGTCAAGGGCGTCACTCTGGCGCAAGCAGACATGACCTTCATAAAAGAGCATAAGCTTTTTGTCAGCAGCGAAGGCGCTGAAATCGATCAAACATTTATTCGCTCATCGTGCGGGCTGACAGCCAATGCCACCGACGATCACGACCGACAGAAACGATCGTATCCAAATTCATTTGGTGGGCAGCACGAGAACGCCGGCTGGGAAATGGTGCAACGCTGGGATTTGCCGGGCAACGCGCAGCGAATTGCAGAAGAGTCCGTGCAGTTACTCAAGGCTCCACAATGCCCTCACGGCGTTGGCACTGTCATCATCGGCGCCTCTCAACTGGGATTGCAGATTCACGAGTCGTGCGGGCATCCCAGCGAATTAGACCGAGCACTGGGGCAGGAAATCAACTTTGCCGGTGCCAGCTTCCTCACACCCGACTTGCTTGGACATCTCAAGTACGGCTCACCAATTGTCAATCTCGTCGCCGATGCCACCGCCACCGGTGCACTGGGCGGTTTCGCCTACGACGATGAAGGGGTCGAAGCTCAGTGCGTTCCACTGGTTAAAGACGGCATGTTTGTTGGTTATCTGTCGTCACGCGATACAGCCAACCTGATTGGTATGAAGCGTTCGGGTGGAGCGATGAGAGCCGAGTCGTGGCACCACCAGCCGATTATCCGCATGACCAATATTTCGCTGAAACCGGGCTCTGCCGGCAGTCTCGAGGATCTAATCGCGAACACTTCAGATGGAATTTACTTCGACACCAACAAGTCATGGTCGATTGACGACAGGCGTTATAACTTCCAGTTCAGCACAGAAGCGGGCTACAAAATCAAAAACGGCAAGCTGGCTGGGTTGCTCAAAAACGCCAGCTATGGCGGCATCACAACAGAATTCTGGAACTCCTGCGATGCCATTTGCAGCAAAGGTTACGTCGAGTGGGGCTTGCCCAACTGCGGCAAAGGTCAGCCCAGCCAGACCATGTGGACGGGACATGGTGCCGCTCCCGCCCGGTTCAGGAACGTTCAATACGGCATCGCGCACAGTTAGCAGACGGTAAGCGCGCGAAACGCGCACAGTTATAACAGTTTGACCAACAGACGAGGCATCGTGATCAGTCAATCGGAAAGCAAAAGACTTATAGACCTGGCTCTTGCACATGCAGGCAAACAGGCTGATGGTGTGGAAGTAACCGTCAACAGCTCGAACTTCGCCACCAGTCGATTTGCCAACAACAACATGACGCAAAATCAGGCACCGGATCGCGTCTCTGTTTCGGTGCGCGTTCTTTCAGGCAAACGCCAGATCAGGCTGAGCACGGATAACATCTCAAACACCGGCATTGAGCATCTGGTAGACAATGCCATCAGTGCGGTCAAACTTCTGCCCGAAGATCCAACCGTGTTGCCACTGCCCGATCTGACTTTGACGAAGCCGCTTGAGCAGTCGGTCGATCGTTATGACAGAAGCACTGGTGAAATGACCGCAGAAGAACGCTCACGCTCTGTCACTTCGATGATTGACGAAGCAAAGAAACACAGATTGAGCTGCGCCGGAACTTTTGGCGCCGGTGGCGATTCAGTGGCCATCGGCAACTCGAACGGAATGTTCCACTACCATAACGAATCGGCGTGCGAGTGCTCAGTCACTGCGGTTGCGCCTAACTCGTCAGGATGGGCGAAAGTGCACGATCCGAAATCTGCGCAGGTGAATGCCGCTGCTCTGGCGGAAACAGCAGCAAAAAACGCTTTGCTCAGTGCCGATCCCAGGGATGTGCCACCCGGCAAATACACAGTCATTCTGCCACCGTCGGCGGTGGTGGATCTGCTCGGCTTTCTCTGGGGCGACTTCAGCGCAACGAGCCACATCGACAAACTTTCAAGCTTGCTGGGAAAAGTCGGAACAAAAGTGTTCGGCGAAAATATCAATATCAAAGATGACGTATTCCATCCCCTGCAAGCTGGTGCGCCCTTCGACGGAGAAGGTCTGCCGCGCACGGTTGTTCCGCTTGTCGAACACGGCGTTGTCAAAAACCTCGTTTATGGCAGAAAAAGCGCGGTCAAAATGAACGCCAAACCAACGGGGCATGGTGTCAGCGAACCCAGCCCGGAAGGCGAGTTTCCAGTCAATCTGGTCATGGAAGGCGGCACCACTTCTCTGGCCGACATGGTGAAATCGACAGACCGCGGCATTCTCCTGTCTCGAGTATGGTACGTGAGACTGGTGGACCCTACCACTATTTTGCTAACCGGCATGACCAGAGACGGCACGTTCTTGATCGAAGGCGGCAAAATCAGTTACGGCATCAAAAACTTGCGCTTCAATGTCAGCGTTATCGACATGCTGAATAACGTTTTAGCCCTTGGACCGTCTGTAAGAGCGGCTGGGGAAGACAGTTTTCCTGCCGTCGTGCCGGCGCTCAAAGTGGCTAATTTCAACTTCAGCTCGTCTACCAAATTCTGAGCCGGGGCTCCCAAAATGGCTTATTTCAACTTCAGCTCGTTCACCGAATTCTGAGCTGGCGCTCACAATAGCTTTTCAATCACCGCATCTAGTGGCGTCCTGAAAGCCGCACCATCAGACGCAAAGCGGAGTGAACCGCGCTAATTACTGCGACGATCTTTGTTGCGTAAGATTGCAAAAGTGAGGTTGTTCGCAAAGCTTCGCGAGGAGACACCCGCGGAACCCAGTAGATCTTGATTCATAGAGTTACAGGTTATAGCCAAATAATTACTTCAGAACTCAGAATCTACTGCTTTCGTTGACTTTAATTCTATAGAAAACATAAAGTCCAGTCACCCGTTCTCTTTCCTTTCGACTCGACAAAAAACAAGCCCAGTCCAGCGCATAACCATCTTCTTCGGCACGAACATCGCAGACAAAGCGGTGTGGTGAATGTCGACTAGAAGTTGTCGATTGAAGCGAACGCAGTCTTTCTTCGGCTTAACTGACTAACCCACCCAATCACCTCAAAAAAGCGAGGTTACTGGTCTCTAACACAGGAGTTCACCATGACTCAGTCTCATTCCCCGACTGTCTCTACCTTGCCTGCTACCGACATCGAGCTCGTTCTCGCTGCCGGCGGCATCAAGGGTTTCGAACACATCGGTGTTCTGAAGGCGTTGCGCGAAGCGGGCATTCCCATCGGAAAAGTCACCGGTGTGTCTGTCGGCTCGATCATCGCGACCTTCTACACCAACGGCTACACGCCCGAGCAGATTCGCGAGATCTTCTTCGAGGGTCTCAACGGTCGCAACTCGCTCGCCACCCTGCTCAGCTGCCTGCGCACCATTCCGGACCCGATCACGTTCGCCATCGGCGGACTGCTCGACCTGAGCGGCGCTGTGCGTGACATGGTGGAGCGCTACAACCTGAAGCCCAACCACAACCTGCGCATCGTCGCCTGCGACATCATGCGCAATGCACCGGTGGTCTTCGAAGGCGTCGACTACGACCTGGCGCACGCCATCACTTCGTCGTGCTCGCTGCCAGGCGTCTTCCGCCCCCAGTGGCACCACGGCGCCAACGGAGTGCAGTTGCTGGGCGACGGCGCGCTGTATCACTACAGCCCGTCCGAGTTCTGCAGCGGTCCCGCCATCTTCAGCATCTTCAGCCAGGCGACGACGCTGCCCACGCAGTTCACCAACTGGCTCGACTTCTACTTCTCGGTGCGCGAGATCTACTTCCCGCTCGCCGGCAACCACCGCTACGTCGACCCGAACCGCCACCTCGTCATCGAGACCGGTCTGGCCGATGTCGCCGGTCTGAACTTCGGCATCTCCGCCGCCAAGTGCGACGAGATGATCGAAGACGGTCTGACCACCGGCCGCAAGGCGCTGGTCAAGGCTCGCGAGGATGGGCGTTTCAGCCACACGGAACTCGCGGCATGACGTCGATGAAGCAGCGGGAGCGTGCATAACGCTGCTCCTGCTGCCGATTCTCCGGAACTTACTAAAACTTCTTCTCACCCACTCTGCCCGACCGCACCACATGCGGTTGCAGCAGCACAACGGGAGGTATGTATGAGCACCAACATTACCGCCTCCGAACTGGGGCGGGGACTATATCACGCTGTCTGGCAGCTGATCAGCCAGAACTTCTTCGATACGGCTCGACTGGCGGACTGGGACTCTTACGAGCACCGCTTCGACGCTGAAATCGTTGACGAAGAGAGCGCCATGCGCTGCATCGACGCCATGCTCAAGTCGCTCAACGACGAGTTCACCTGGGGCGAGCGCGTTTCCATTCCCGCGTTCGATGCCACCATCGGCGCGAGCGCCGACACCACGGTTGTAGAGAATGTCCCGGCAGACTCAGCGCAGCCCATCGCTCCCCCGGCAGCCGCGACAAGCGCAGCCGAAGAGCCCGCTCCGGTCATGGCTGTGCTGCGTCCTGATGGCATCGGCTACATCGCCATCCGCACGCTCGACCACCCGAACATCCTCGGGCTGATCGAAGCAGGCGTGGAGAAGATCGCCGCCTGCGAGGGCGTCATTCTCGACCTGCGCAACAACGTCGGCGGAGACGTGCAGGTGACAGCTGCTGCGTGCGGCTTGTTTCTGGAAGAGGGGCTGGTCACAACGATGGAAATGCGCCATGCGAGTGGTGGCATCCATCGCACCCAGTACGCCCTCTCGGCAGACAAGTTCTTCGCCAATGAGCTCTCACCCGACGGCTCTAGCACGTGCAAGCGCTATCTCCGTTCGGCGCCGCTTCTGGCAGGCAAACCGCTGGTCATCCTGATCAACCGGCGCACCATGAGCGCCGCTGAACTGATGACGGCGGCGCTCGTCCAGCAGGGCATCCCGGGCGCAGTGCTGATGGTCGGCAACGGCCCGACGCCTGGTAAGGGCATCGGCCAGAGCAACTTCACCTACCTGGAGGGCAAGTACCGCGTGCGCGTCACCCGCATGCGCTGGTACGCCCCCGGTGGAGACTGGCTCGGCGACTTCGGTCAAACCGTACGCAACGGCATCGAACCGGACGTGCTCGTGCCTGAGGACCGCGGCATGGAGGGCTTGCAGGTGGCGTTCAAAGAGCTTCGCAAGATGCTCGAGGCGCGCGCCGCAGCTTGATTTCAAAACTCTTCGGCGCGCTTTGCGCTCCGTTCGACCCGTTCACAAGTTCGTGAACGCGACCAAAGGACGATTATGACGTCACTAAAGGCAGGCGATTCCGCCGCCGGCACTCGGCGTAAGCGCCGGGCCAGGGCGGCGGAGTCGACTGAAATTGTTCTGGGCGGCGGTGCCTACCGTGGCTTCAGTCACTGTGGGCTGCTGCAAGCGATCGAGGAGCTGAAGATCAGCACCGGCATGATTACCGGTGTCTCCATCGGCTCGCTGATCGCAACGCTCTACACCAACGGCTACTCACCCAGCCAGATCGAGGAGATCTTCGTAACCGAGCTGACCGAGATCCCCAGTCCGAGCCTCGTGCGTTCTCTTCTCATTCCGGCACCCGTCGGTCGCATCTTCGGAGGCACCACCGGTGGTGGACTCGTGGATCTGCCGAAGCTTTTCGCTCACCTGATCGAGAAGTACGACCTGCGCCCGCAACCCAACCTGCGCATCGTCGCCTACAACCTCTTCAAGCGCGAGCCTGTGGTGTTTGAAGGCACCGACTACGACCTGCTCACGGCGGTCAGCGCTTCCTGCGCGGTGCCGCTTCTGATGCGACCGGTCTGGTTCGGTCAGCCCAACATCATCGACAAGCTCACTTCCGTGGCTGCCATCTGGCTTGGGCTCTCCGACAAGGGAGTTCTCGTCGACGGCGGCGTTCACCACCCCTGCCCCGGCGACTTCTGCAAGGGCACGGCGATCATCGGCAAGCTCGGCTTCGCGACCTCGTTGCCGCGACGCTGGCTTTCCTCCACCGACCTCATCTTCCATGTTCTGGAGATGGTGGCAGCGCCTGTGCTCGACTGGTACTTCAACGACCCCAAAGAGCATGTGGTCATCGACATCGGTCTTCCCGACGTCGCCTGCATGAGCTTCGGATTGCCGCGCAGCAAGTGCCGGCAGATGGTCGAACATGCTTACGAGGTTTCGCTGGAGCCGCTCCGGCACGCCATCGCATCTGGTGTCGTACACACCAGGTCGTAATTCCCTGCGAAAGACGGTGAGCTTGCGCTTCGCAGGCAGGTTCACCATCATCCGCACAACAACAAAACCAAAGACGGGAGAGTTATGTATTTCAGACTACTCAAAACGGCTTCGGCCCTCGCTTACGTGTTTCTGATCTGGCTCACCTGGCAATTCGTGCAGGGCGACCTTGGCTGGAGCTTCAGCCTCGGCTGCACACTGGTCAGCATCGCCTGGCTGGTTCTCACCAGAATCAAGATGCACAGCCTTTTCCAGACCTACTTCGACATCTTCTCCAGGCTCAAGGTGTGTCTACCGCTCACTTGCGGCAGCATCCTCGCCGGACTGTCGTTGAGCACGGCCGGTTCGCTCTGGTTGCGCATCATCGCGGGCGGCACCTTGGTTGGCTGGGGCATCATCTACGCGCTCTACCGCCGCAATCGCAAGTTGTACATGACGCAGGGGCACGGTCCGCTGCCTGAAGGCACGTGGGTCTGCCCGCCGGCTCGCGCTCTGCTTCCTGGTGACCTGATTCTGACAAGCGGTCGCATCGCAACGCGACTGCACGAAAGCGTCGGGCACGGCGAGGTCGTCATCAAGGGCGCCGCAGGAGAACGGCTCTCCTTCAGCTCGTACATGGAGCGCGGCTGCGTTTCGAACCCACTCGAAGACGTGGCAGGCAGCAAGCAGAATCACGGACACTACGTGGTGATGAGACTGGTCAAGCCACTCACCGACGCGCAGATCAGGCTCGCCACTGAGCTCATGCAGGTCATGCTCGACCAGAACGTGGAGTACAGGCGCTACGCGTCTGTGCATCGCGAAAAGGTCATCGCTGGTCTGTGGCTGCCGGCGTTCGCCAGGAATTTCCTGCGCAAGAAGTTCCGAGTCACAGGCTACGACTGGATGGGGCTGCTCACCGGTCGTCGCGCTCCGGATCGCTGGACATGCATCGGTGCCTGCCTCGAGCTCTACTCGCGGCTCGGCATCAAAACGCACCAGTACGGCACGGGCTTGCTCGGTCTGGGCACGGGCTTGCTCGACCCGATCATGCCGGTTCGATTCCTCGCCGACCCAGCCTTCCGCCTGCTGACAGTCAAGGACCAGGCCGAGTTCTTGCAGCAGAATCGCTGACAGAGATGAGGCAGGATGGGGCAACAAGCCCCATCCTGTGCTCATTCTTTTTTTGCCTTATTGCTACATTTTATAGTACAAATCAGATGCACCGAACTTGCAGTCCCTTCGTTCTCTGCAAGTCCAGAAGTCCCCAGTGCTGCAAGTCCAGCGCACTGCAAGTCGCCAGTGCAGGTCAGCATGTTCAGCGAGGACTACGCCTGCTTCTTGCCTTCCGCCATTTTGCCGAACGCCAGCGAGCAAAGATAAAACACCGCCGAAATAATGAGCAGACTGCGAATGCCTGTATAGCTGGCAGTGTATTCAGTCAAACCACCAACCACTGAACCGAGCATGTTGAATGCCAGTCCGATGCTGGGCTGCTCTTCATCTTTGAAAGCGGTGGAGAAGATCATGCCTGCGAAAAACACAGGTATCGCCGAAAGCAGCGCTGCGATTGAGCCGCCGACCCACATTCCCATCGAATTGAAAGTCTGAATCGGCACTACATACAACACCGCCAATGTTCCCAGGAGACCTACGTACATCATCTCAGCTGGAATAATCTTCGGCTTTTGCATGATCAGAATGTTGGACAAAATGATCGCCGTCAAAACAGCAAAGATGCATATCGAGTTGACGATCCAGGTCGTGCCGAAAACTAGAGAGAGCCTGTCGATAATGCCCAACTCAAGCAGCATGAACGCGGCACCGAGGAAAAATAATTTCCACCGCTTCAGCGTTGAATTGGTTCGGATACTCTGACCACAGGCAAACCAGGACAACAAGAGAATCAAGGCAACAATAGTCAGGTAGAACGGATCGAAGCTGATCGGGCTCAGGTACAAAAACGGCCAATCGTCAGTCGAGGTGCGGATTCCCTCTGTATCGGTGTCAGAGTAGTCTTTGAAGTTTTGCGGGGCGAGCTCTGCCAAACGAGCTCTGGTCGCCGCTGTCGGAGGCGTGTAGAGGTGCCAGATGGCGCCATTTGATTTCTTAAAGGGCAACGGTTTTTCAGGAGACGCCTCTCTCAGATTGGCGATCAGCCTCTTGGAGAGAAAGTCGACCGGCGCACAATAGGTGATGCAATACAGCCCGCCCGGAGCAACGTGCGCGATCGCGTCTTTCATTCCATCAACGGTATACACATAATCGTCCAACCGCACAGACAGAGAGTTACCCGCAACAGCATGCGAGTCGAGGAAACCCGTGATAACAAGATCGTACTTATCGTGGTTTTGTCTTAAGAACGCTCTTGCATCGTTGATGTAAACAGTCACCTTATCTGAATCGTAAGGATGCTCGGGATGTAACCGTTTACCCAACTCGACCATCATCGGATCGATTTCGACGGCATCAATATGCTCGGCGCCAAGCTTCAAGGCAGAAGCAACGTCATTGCCCGTGCCACTACCCATGATGAGCACACGTTTGGCCTTGACGAAACTGTAAGGAATTTCGTACTGGTCGAACCGAAAGTCTTCCAGCTTCTGTCGCTCTGCCGGCGTCTGTGTCTTGAGAAATTCATCGGACAGGTTCAAAGGCTGCTGGAAAAATGCCTTATTGACCGCAATCTGGTAGCCGATTGCCTGCCCGGTGTCTCCAAGCTTGAGAGGGGCAACTTCGACACGATGATATGGAGACCAGAGAATCTCTGATTTCGTGGTCGCGTCGTTCGAATCACCAAGCGATTTTTTCACCGGCACCACTGCAGCAACGAGGATCGATGCCACCAGAAGGGCAATGCCGATCTTGTTTTTACGCATCGGATAAACCGCTGCCAGACAGCCAACACCCAACCAGACAGTGGGAGGCGTGCAAAAGAATGAGAGCACCGAGAACGCTGCGATTCCGAGAACCGAGCCGAAAAGATTGTAGAGATAGGACTTGAGGGGAGCCGTTTTATCAAACAAGCTTCCCAGTTTCTGACCAAGACCAGCCATCGTAGTCGCAACCAGAATGATGATTGCGAACAAAGCCACCAGCGACATCGCCGTGTAGAGCATAGGCTGCTCAATCATCTCTTTGGGCGGATGGGTCCAGTCCCACCAGTTAGCAAACAGACCACCTCCGACTCTCGTTGACGGCATCATGATGTCTGTCAAACCAGTCCAGTTGCTTGTAGTGAGGAGTGCGACAAGCACGAGCAAGCAAAGTGGAAAAGCTTTGAAGAGTTTTCCGGAACTCGACTCTTTCATGTAGCCGAAACCGAGCCCGATGTAGCTTGCAATCAGCGGAAAATTTTTGAAAATCGAAAAGGCGCGAACTTCAGACGATAACCAGCGAATGATTACAAGTTCCAGAAAGAGGGAGACCGCGCTCAGCCAGAACAGATCGAGGACCAGATTTTTATCGTTTTGCTTTTCTGAATTCATGGTTTTCAATCTCTTCTAGAAGCCAAGATGCAAGACCGTAAAGCGAGCTGTTGCACGCACTTCGACAATTCTACACGCGGATCAAGTCAAGCTGTAGCGGCTCTCACATACTCTCCCAGTGGCAGGAGTGCCTCAAATGTTCAGCCTGGCGCCTGCCAGGCGCTAGACGCGGTAAAATCAAACGAGGCGACCACAAAAACAACTAGAGGAGAAAAGTTTTGAAATCGCTTTTTGCTCTCGCTTTCGCAGCCGTCATTGCAGTCGGATTGCAACTACCCGTCACGGCTGATGATCAGCTCTTTGACAAACCACTGTTCATCATGGTTTTCGATGAAACGTGTCATGCATGGTGCAATAAAGTCAGACCAATCGTCAAGGAACTGCGCGAGACATACTCAAACCAGATCGACTTCGCCGAACTGGATATGACCGCATCGGTGCTGCCTGAAAGTAAGAAGTTAGCGAAAAGTCTCGGAGTTCTGCCATTGTTGCCAGACTTTGGAGACCAGATTCCGTGTTGCGCTGCCTGTGCCAAAAAACGCACAAACATCCTCAAAGAAATTGCCGGTCCCAAAACTAAAGAAGAATACGAAAAGCTGGTGACGCTTGCATTGAGCCACAAATAGCATGACCGGAAAGCAGTCATTCACACCGACAATCAAGGTAAGCGCGCCTGAGACAAACATCAGCGCACGGCACGTGAAGAGCTGCCAGCGAGCATCACTGATACTTTTCACGGCTGTTGCCGTCTTCTGTTTCACCGAAGCAATTGGTTGGGCACTTGGCATTGATTGGATCAAACGACCCATACCATACGAAAGCGCCACCCCGCCTGG
>WBZN01000812.1_pt1 | contig 20747 bp, 17 predicted proteins | sample 5204281 | NCBI WGS metagenome assembly WBZN01 (sample SAMN12344347, study PRJNA552823) | activated sludge metagenome | biome: Activated sludge suspended growth; feature: Nitrification reactor; material: Wastewater; isolation source: activated sludge from nitrification reactor of wastewater... | reverse complement strand
GCGGCGGGCGGCAAATCGGCGGGCCGTGGCTCAAGGGCCTGCTCAGTCGAACCGCCGGGGTGAGCCTGCGCTGGCTGGCGGGTCTGCCGACGCACGATCCCACCAACAGCTTCAAGGCCTATCGCGCGGATTTCCTGAGCCGCACGCCGATCGAGAGCCCGGCAGGATTCTGCCTGGCACTCGAGCTCACCGCGAAGGCGCACTTCTCCGGCGAGCGCGTCGAGGAGGTCCCCGCCACCTGGCGCGACCGCACCGCCGGCGAAAGCCGCTTCCGACTCGCTTCCTGGCTGCCGCTCTATCTGCGCTGGTATTTCTGGGCGGTCGGCCAACGTTTTCGCCGACGGCGGCCGACCGCACGGCGCCAGCCGTAGCCGCTCAGGGCCGGCGGGCGATCGCGAGCAGGCCCAGGCCGCTCCACGGCAGCAGGCGATCGACGTGCCGGAGGATCGGCATCAGACCGTTGAAGATCTTGAGCTGCAAGCGGCCAAAGTGACGCCGTTTGAGCACTTTGCCGTTCCACCACCAGCCGGGCACGCCCAGGCGATTGAAGTCGCGCAGGCTCTCCACCTCGAACCCGGCTTCGCTGAGCTCGGCTTGCAAGGAGGCGCGCGAGTACCGGCAGCGGTGCCCGAGGACCTCGTCGAGACTCGAGTAGAGCGACGGCAGCTGCGGGACGTAGAGCAGCAGCCGCCCGCCGGGCTCGAGCGCGCTCATCATGTTGGCGAGGGCCACCTTGGGGTCGCGGACGTGCTCGAGCACGTTGAGGCAGACCACGGTGTCGAAGCGGCCGCGCCAGCGCTCGAAGGCCGCCGGATCCTCGAGATCGATGCGATCGACCTCGAGATAGGGTTTGCCCAGCGCCATGTTGCGCAGGTAGTCGAGATAGTGCGGATTGATGTCGCTCGCGACGTAGGCGTCCCGCGGCACCAGCCACGACGTGATGTTGCCGATCCCGGCGCCGATCTCGAGCACGCGCGCCCGCGCCGCGGGCGCGATGGCATCCGCCATCCACCGGTTGTAGCGCTGCACCCGCTCCAGGCTGTGCAGGATGTGGGAGCCGTACTCGTCCTCGGCGTAGATGTCGTCGACGAGCCAGAAATGGATCATCGCCGCGAGCGCCTTGAAGCCGTCGCGCCAACCGATCTTCTTGCCTTCGCGGTACGTGCGGCCGAGATAGCTGATCGGCACCTCGAACACGCGCGCCTCGCGCTTGGCCACCTTGGCGGTGATCTCCGGCTCGACCGCGAAGTCGTTGGAGCGCAGCGGAATCGACTTCAGGAGAGGCGTGCGGAACATCTTGTAGCACGTCTCCATGTCGGTGAGATTCAGGTCCGTGAAGCAGTTGCTGAGCAGCGTGAGGAAGCGATTGCCCAGCGTATGGCGAAAGTTCAACACCCGGCGGCGGTCGGACGGCAGGAATCGCGAGCCGTACACGACATCGGCTCCGTCCTCCAGGAACGGCCGCACCAGGCGGGCATAGTCGCGCGGGTCGTACTCGAGGTCGGCGTCCTGGAACACCGTCAGATCGCCGGTGGCCGCGGCGATACCGGTGCGCAGCGCGGCACCCTTGCCGCCGTTGGTGGCGTGCTCGATGTAGCGCAGCCGCGGCTCGCCGGCGGCGATCTCCCGCAGGATGTCGCGGGTGCCATCGGTCGAACCGTCGTCGACCGCGATGACCTCGATCTCGCGAACGCCCTCGATGCGCAGCGCGAACACCCGTAGCAGCAGCTCGCGCACGAGAAAGCGCTCGTTGTACACCGGGATCACGACGCTGAGACGGAATTCGTTCATGAGATTCGGCGAGGGCGGCCGCGGCCGTCGAGAAAATAACACGGCGAGAAGGCCCGGACCGGCGGCCGAACCGCTTCCATCCGGCGGCAATGGACGGCGCCGGTCGCCAGGCGATGAGCCGCGGATAGTAAAGTCGCAGCGATGCGCACCGCAGAAGCGCCGATCGTCGTCGCCGGCATGCACCGTTCTGGTACCTCTCTCGTCGCCTCGTGGATCGAGGCGCTCGGGATCGACGTCGGTCCGGCGCTACTCGCCGCCGACTCCGCCAACCCGCGGGGCTACTTCGAGGATCGCGACTTCGTCGAGCTGCATCAGCGGATGCTGTGGGACGCCACGCCGGCCGACGACGGCGGCCACCGCGACTGGGGATGGACGGAGCACGGAGTTCTCGACCGAGCGGCGATCGCGCGCCACCGTCCGGACGCGGAGCGCCTCGTCGAGCAGCGCCGAGCGCGCGCCAAGGCGTGGGGCTGGAAGGATCCCCGTACCTCCCTGCTGCTGGATTTCTGGCACGAGCTCCTGCCCGAGGCGCGATATGTGTTCGTCTACCGCCGGCCCTGGGACGTGGCCGACTCGATGGAGCGCTTGGGCGCCGAGGTGTTCATCGGACGCCCCGACTACGCATTCAGCATCTGGAACGCCTACAACCGGGCACTGCTCGCCTTTCAGGACGCGCATCCGGACCGCTGCCTGCTGCTCAGCGTGCACGCGCTGGCGGCGGCCCCGTCCGCGACGGTGAGCGCGCTCGCGGAGAGCCTCGGCGCACCGCGAGCGGCGGCCATGGAGCGCGCCGCGGCGCGGCTGGAAACCTCGCTGCTCCAGACCAGAGACCCCGACGATCCGCTGGTGCGTCTCGACCGCGACCTGCATTCCGATGCCATGGCCCTGCTCGCCGAATTGGACAGCCGGGCCGCAGTGCCGGCGCCGACGCCCGTCCACCGCCCTTTCGTCGCCGTCGCCGCGCCGAGCGCCCCGCAAGTCAGCGTCGTGATCCCGTACCACGACGACCGCGAGCTGATCCTTCAGGCCCTGGCCAGCGTGGAGCGCAGCGTGCCCGTGCCGCACGAGATCCTGGTGGTGAACGACGGTTCCACCGAGTCGAGCTCGCTGCATGTCCTCGACTTCCTGCGCCAGCGCGGCGTGCGAGTCGTGGACCAAGCCCAAGCCGGTCTCGGAGAGGCTCGCAACACCGGCATTCGCTCCGCCAGCGGACCGTTCGTGCTGCCGCTCGACTCCGACAATCGCCTGCTGCCGGGTTTCGTCGTGCCGGCCCTGGAGGCACTGCGGGCCGATCCCCGCGCCGCGGCCGCATACGGCCACCGCCGGGAGTTCGGACTGCGCAATCAGCTCATCGAGGTGCCGGAGCCCGACGCGTTCGCGCTCCTGCAAGGCAACTACATCGACGCCTGCGCGCTGGTGCGCCGCAGCGCCTGGGAGGAGTGCGGCGGCTACAACGGCACGAACTCGGGTTGGGAGGATTGGGATCTCTGGCTGAGCGCCCTGGAGCGTGGGTGGCGCCTGGTGCGCGTACCCGTACCGGCATTCGAATACCGCGTTCGGCCATCCTCGATGTCCGCGCTCCTGATGGAGCCCGCCACCGGCCGGCGCTGGCAGACTCATCTGGTACGAAAGAACGAGGAGCTCTATCGACGCTTCCTCCCGGAGCTGCTCGAGCGCGCGCAGGAGGCCAAACGGCTGGAAGATCGGAACCGCGATCTGCCGGCACTGCGCGAGGAACTCGCGGCGCTGCGCGCGTGGGCGACCGCGCATACCCGCGAGTGCGCGGCAGCAAACACGCATCTGGACGCCGAGCGCCTGCGCCTCGAGGCCGAGAATGCCGCGCTCGCTGCCGAGATCGAGCGCTGGCGCGCCCGCACGGCCGCCATGGAGGGGACTCGCGCCTGGCGCTGGCGGGCCGCGTTCCTGCGCTTGCGCACGGCCCTGGATAGTAAGATCCCGCCCTCGTGAGTCCTCTCGTAGCCTGCACGATCGTCGCCAACAACTACTTGGCGTATGCCCGTGTCTTCGCGGCGTCGTTCCGGCGGCAGCACCCCGAGGCGCGGGTCTTCACGCTGATCGTCGACCGACGGCTCGGCGAGATCGACTACGACGCCGAGCCTTTCACCGCCGTCTTCGCCGAAGAGCTCGGTGTGCCGGGATTTGCCAACCTCGCGTTCCGCTATTCGATCCTCGAGCTCAGCACGGCGCTCAAGCCGTTCTTCCTGCAGTATCTGCACCGGCAACACGGTGCCGATCGCGCGCTCTACTTCGATCCCGACATTCTGGTGCTCGGCAACCTGTCGGACCTGATCGACCAGCTCGACCAGCACGACCTGGCGCTGACACCCCACGTGACGGCTGCCCTCGACGACGATCGCGTGCCGTCCGAGCAGGACTTCCTGCTCTCCGGGATCTACAACCTCGGCTTCCTGGGAATCGCGTTCAACGAGCGCACCGCGGACTTCCTCGACTGGTGGAGCCGGCGGTTGCACAAGCTCTGCCTGCACGAGGTGTGGCGGGGCCTGTTCGTCGACCAGCGGTGGATGGACTTCGCGCCGGCGTTCGTCGAACGCGTGGCGATCGTGCGCGACCCGCGGTTCAACGTCGCGTACTGGAATCTCGCCCACCGCACGCTGGCGCACCAAGACGGCGTCTGGCAGGTGAACGGTCGCCCGCTCGGCTTCTTCCACTTCAGCGGTTTCGACCTCGAGCAGCCGGGCAAGATCTCGAAGTTCCAGAATCGATTCACACTCGCGGAGCGCGCCGACCTGCAGCCGCTGTTCAGCGACTACACGACCCGGCTGCTCGCCGCCGAGCATCCTCGCCTCAACCGCCTCCCTTACGCGCTCGGCCGGTTCGACAACGGCGTCGCGATCCCCGTCGCCGCGCGGCGGGCCCTGCGCGCCACCGACGCCGAAGGCTCGCGCTGGCACGATCCCTTCGCCACCGTGGGCGACGACACCTTCTTCGAGTGGCTGCGCCGTCCCGCCGGCGGGGCGGCGCCGTTGCCGCGCATTGCCCTGGCGCTGTGGGACCAGCGAGCCGACCTGCAGGGCGCCTTCCCGCAGCCCCTCGGCGCCGACGCCGAGCGGTACCTCGACTGGCTCAAGGGCGATTCCGGCCAGGCCGAGTTCACGGGCGAGTGGTTGGCGGACGGCGGACGGCCCACGCGCAACAGCAAGCACGTCCGCGCCGAGCCACCCGAAACGACGACCGCGGTGGGCGGGACCGCGGTTCTGTCGCCGCTCGCTCTGGAGTTGCACCGGGCCCGTTTCGACCTGCAACTCGCCTTTCCCGAACCGCTCGGCTATTCACTGACCGCGTATGCGGCATGGTTCTCCACCTACGGACGCCTGGAATACGGCTTCTCCGCGGGGCAGATCCGCCCGGTGCGCCGACTGCTGCCGCCGGGCCAGAACCTCCGCGCTCGCCTGTGGTGGGCGAAACGCCGACTGCTCGCCTGGCGCAAAGCGACCCGCCGCCCGCGCCCAGGCCACGCGGGTCCCAAGGCCGCCGTGGCAGCGTTTCCGCCGCGTGCGCCCGCCGAGCCGAGCGGCTCCTTTGGCGTCAACGTGGTCGGTTGGGCTTCCGCTCCCACCGGCGTCGGAGAGGCCTGCCGCGGCACGCTGGCGGCGCTCGGCGCGGCCGGCGTGCCGCACGCGGTACGTGACCTCGCCACGGCCGCGGTAGCGCCACCGTCTCCCGCCGCCCACGGCGAGCCCGGAGGCATGCCGTACGAGCTCAACCTGCAGCACGTAAACGCCGACATGGTCCCGCACGTTGCGCGGCTGCTGCCTTCCAGCCTGCAGGCGGGCCGCTACCGGATCGGCTATTGGTTCTGGGAGCTGTCGCACTTTCCTCTGAGCTTCGCGCCAGCGTTCGACTATCTCGACGAGCTCTGGGCGCCGACCCGGTTCTGCGAGGAGGCGTACCGCAGCATCTCGACCATCCCAGTGCGGTGGATGCCGCCATGCGTGCCCGCGCCGAAAGACGTTCCGACACCGCGCTCCACTCTGGGCATCCCCGAGGACGCTTTCCTCTTTTACCATGCGTTCGACGCGCTGAGCGTTCCCGAGCGCAAGAACCCCTGGGCGGTGATCGCCGCGTTCCGCGCGGTCGTCGCCGCCGCCCGCCGGCCGGTACATCTTCTGCTCAAGGTGAACGGCACGCAGAGCGCTCCCGAGGTGCTGCGGCGGCTGCACCATGAAAGCGCCGGGCTGCCGGTTACCATCCTCGCCGAAACGCTGAGCCGGGAGGGCGTGAACGGTCTCACCGCGGCGGCCGACGCCGTCGTCTCCATGCATCGTTCCGAAGGACTGGGGCTCCTGTTGATCGAGGCCATGTACCTCGGCAAGCCGGTCGTGGCGACCGCATATGGCGGCTGCGCTGACTTCCTCGACGAGACCACCGGCTGGCCCGTCCCCTATCGGTTGGAAGCGCTGCGCGAGCCGCACGGCCCCTACCCGGCGGGCGCGGTCTGGGCGGAGCCGGACGTCGCGGCGGCCGCCCGGCACATGCTCGACGTCGCGTCGCGCGCTCCGGCGGTGTCGACGCGCACCGCCGCGGCCCGCAAGCGTGTAACCGAGCTCTACGGCATCGAAGTGGCGGCTCCGAGGCTCGCCAGGGCGCTCCACGAGATCTGGGACACACTGGGCGACTCGACTAGCCGGCCGGCCGTGGTCAATCAAGATGAGTGAATCGCCAAGCGCACAGCGGGCGCGAGCGGCCCGCCTCGGGACTCGCGAAGGCGAGCAGCTCGACGCCGCGCTGCGTGGCCTCGAGATCGCCGAAGGCGCGGCGATCCTCGGCCCGGCAACGGCATCTCCCGCACCGAGCTGCGAACACGAGGAGGAGTTGCGCCGCGTCCACCGCGAGTACCAGATCCTGCTCACCGCGCACGAGGAAAAGCTCGCCGAGCTCGCGGCACAGGTCGCCTTCAACCAGGCGATTCAGCGTTCCTGGGCCTGGCGCGCCCTGCAGTCGGCGCGCCGGCTCGTCGGCAGAACTTGGTGACCCGATGGATCACGCCGCCGACATCGCTCGTCTCGAGGCACGCATCGCCGCCCTCGAAGCCGTGCTCCGCCGCCGATCGGAAGAATTGCGCGAGATCCTGCGCTCCGCCTGCGCCGAGGACCGCCAGCGCATCTTCGCCGTCCTGTCACGCCCATTGCCCACCCAGGCAGAGGCATGGGACGCGGTCGGCGGCCGAGAAACCTACTGGCCCGTTCCGGCCGAGGTCCTCGCCACTTTGAACGACCTGTGGACGGCCACCGGCCGCGATCCGGACGGCGGAACCTAGTGGCCTCCACGACCATCATCGTCCTCGCCTGGAACAGCTGGCCGCTCACCGAGCAGTGCCTGCGATCGCTCCGTGAGACCGACCTCGGCACGGCCGAAGTCCTGGTGGTGGACAACGGCTCGACCGACGAAACGCCGCTGCGGCTGGCTGAGATTCCGTGGGTACGAACGCTCCGGCTGCCGGAGAACCTTGGATTCGTGCGCGGCAACAACGCGGGCATCGAGATCTCGCCGCGCGACGCCGACATCGTCCTGGTGAACAACGACACGGTGTTTCATCAGCACGACTGGCTGACGCGCATGCGCGCCACGGCCGAGTCCAGCCCCGAGATCGGCGTCGTGGGCTGCCGTCTCGTCACGCCCGACGGCCACCTGTTGCACGCCGGGACGTACGTTCTGCCGGACACTTGCTGGGGTCAGCAGATCGGTTCGAGCGAGCTCGAGCTCGGCCAGTACGCGGCGGACCGCGAAGTGCAGGGCATCGTGTTCGCGTGCGCCTATATCAAGCGTGCGGTCATCGAAGGCATCGGCGGGCTGGCGCTCGACTTCTCCTCCTACTTCGAGGACACCGACTATTGCCTGCGCGCGAAGGAAGCGGGCTGGAAGACGATGCACTGCGGCTCGGCGACCGTCGTCCACGACGAGCACGGCTCGAGCCGCACTCCGGAAGCCGACGCCGCGCGCGTGCGCACGTTCGAGACCAGCCGCTCGATCTTTCGCGACAAATGGGCGGCGCGACTCGAGCGTCACTACCGACGCACTCTGCTCTGGCAGTCGATCATGAACTTCCCCACCGGCTACGCGACCAGTTGCCGGGCTCTCGTGCACGGCCTGGAGGATTCCGGAATCCGCATGGTGTATCGCTACGTGTACGGCCTGGGCTCGGTGTTCTGGACCGAAGAGCCCGCCGAAACCGGCGACTACCTGCTCGACGTGGTGTCCCAGCGCGCCGCGCCGGCGGATCCCGCGGTCGCGGTGGTCTACGGCCAGCCCGACGTATTCGCGCGCAACCTCGGCCGCTACAAGATCGGCTACACCATGCTCGAGGTCGACGGCTTTCCGCGGGACTGGGTGCACATGGCCAACGGGATGGACGAAATCTGGGTACCCAGCGAATTCAACCGCCAGGGCTTCCTGCGCAGCGGCCTGACGAAACCGGTGCACTGCATGCCGCTCGGCGTCGACACGGACCACTTTCATCCCGGCATCCGGCGGGTGGCCAATCCGAACGGCGAGTACATCTTCCTCAGCTGTTTCGAGTGGGGCGAGCGCAAGGCGCCCGAGATTCTTCTGCGCGCCTTCAACGAAGCGTTCTCGGACGACGAGCCGGTGCGCCTGATCTGCAAGATCAACAACACGGACCAGACGCGGAGCGTCCGTCACGAGATCCAGCAGCTCGGCCTGCGCGCCTCCGGCGGCCGGGTGTCCTACCTCTTCAACCTCGAGTTCCCGTACTACCAACTGGCCACGCTCTACCGCTCGGCCGACTGCTACGTCTCGGCCAGCCGAGGGGAAGGCTGGAACATGCCGTTGATGGAGGCGATGGCCTGCGGCCTGCCGGCCATCGCGACGGACTGGGGAGCCCATCAGGAGTTCTTTCATCCCAGCGTCGGCTATCCCTTGCGCGTGCGTGGTACGGTACCCGCTGTGGCCAAGTGTCCTTACTACAAGGGCTTCTCGTGGGCCGACCCGGACCCGGAGCACCTGCGGCTGCTGCTGCGGCAGGTCTACGAAAATCAGGACGAGGCGGCCGCGCTGGGCCTCGCGGCCAGCCGAGAAATGCAGGAGAAGTGGACCTGGCGGCAGGCTGCGCGACGCATCGTGACCCACCTGGAGGAACTTTCGTGACTTTGCTCTCGACAGTTGCAACCGGGTTGTCTATACTTCCAACATATTTGGAGAGGTCAATATGGTGACGAGAAAGTCGGTCCTACTCGCTGCAGCCGCATTGGTCGTCCTCGCAGTCCCGTCGATGGCGCAGGGGCCATTCAAGTACCACGCGGTAACGCCCTGTCGGGTACTCGATACGAGGTCCTGTGCCGGCAATGGCAATGCCTATCAGTGCGGAACCGGCCCGAGCTTCGGCGTCAAGAACTACGCCATTGAGGGCAAGTGCGGAGTCCCGCAGGGTGCGACAGCGTTGACCCTGAACGCGACGGTGGTCACGCCGACCGGCGATGGCTACCTCACCATGTGGCCCTTCAATGCCACCGAGCCTCTGGTGTCGACCCTGAACTACGTAGCGGGAGACAGCGCGATCGCGAACGGTGCCATCGTTCCGTTGGCCACTATCGCGAACGTCGGTGACAACGACCTCTCGGTCCGTATCGCGGCGCACGCGGTCAACCCCAACGGTTCGGCGTACCTGATCATCGACGTGACCGGGTACTTCGCGACGAACTAAGCCATTCCGCCTCTCGGGGCGAGCCGACCGGCTCGCCCCGACCGCCGCTTCGCTTGCAGGTCCGTTTCCCCCCTAGCTGAGTCTGCAATCTCCACCGATGGTCAAGAAGCCGAACATCTTGTTGCTGATGGCAGACCAGATGCGTGCCGACGCATTGGGAATCGTCAATGGGTGGACACGCACGCCAAATTTGGATCAATTGGCGCGGTCAGGAATGTTAGTGCACGGTGTGACTACGAATTCCGCCGAGTGCATTCCAGCGCGGTTCAGTCTCGCCCTGGGCCTATATCCACATCAGACCGGCGTCTGGGAGAACGGCGCGCACACGCTCAACCCAAACTGCCCAAACTGGATGCAGGCGGTCGAGCGGGCCGGCTATCGTACGAGTCTTTTTGGCAAGACCCACTTGCATCCTCATGAGGGTGACCTGCGGGATCGCGTAGATCTCATGCACGCCTACGGCCTGCAAGTCGTTGACGAGACGACGGGGCCGCATGCGAGTGCCCACGTGCTCAGCAACATGACGCAGTCTTGGCAAGAGCAAGGTCTCTGGGAGCTCTTTCGAGCAGACCTCGCCGAACGGCGCAAGACGAAGGCACATGTCGCACGGCCATCTGTTCTCGGCCTCGAGCACCACTACGACGCATACGTCGGCCGGCAGGCGTCCCGACACCTCACCGAGATGCGAGGCTGCGAGCCGTGGTTCTGCTGGGTCAGTTTCGGAGGACCCCATGAACCCTGGGACGCGCCTGAGCCCTACGCCAGCCTTTACGATCACACCGAAATACCATCCCCCACGCCACGAATGTCGGGGGACGACAAGGTTCGTGGACTTCTTCGTCGAGGTTTCGATTCGCCGTACTACAGCCCTGCACTGGATCCGCAGGATGTCCGTGCAATGCGCGCCAACTACGCCGGCAACGTAACCCTTATCGACGAGCAGATTGGGATCATCATCGGCGTCCTGCGCGAACGCGGCGAGTTGGAGAGCACACTGATCGTCTTCACCTCAGACCATGGTGAGATGAACGGCGATCAAGGGCTCATCTACAAGGCCAATTTCCTTGACCCGGCGATCTCGGTTCCGCTGATCGTTCGGCCACCCCATACCGACAGTTCGAAGGAAGGCGGGACCATCCAGACGATCGCCGAGTGGATGGACGTCGGCGCGACCATCGCCGACTACGCTGGAGCCAGCCTCTCGGACTCCGCGCAATCCAAGTCGCTGCGTCCGCTGCTCGAGGGCTCGGCAACTCAGCATCGTGAATTCGCGGTCAGCGAGTTCATGCAGCAGACGGCGCTTATTGACGGGGACTGGAAGATCGAATTCGGACCTGACGACCGCGCGGATCTTCTCCTCAATCGCGTCGATGACCCTCTGGAACAGTTCAACCTCGCAGACGATCCAGGACGCGCCCCCACGATCGAGCGGCTGCGTCAGCGGCTGCACGACTTCCGACGCCGCTCGACAGCACCGCCGGTGAAAGCCACCCTTGACTGACCCACGGTCCGTTCTGTTCATCACTCTCGATTCCTGCCGCTACGACACGTTCGTCGATGCCGATGTGCCGGCGATGCGCGCCGTGGGACCCCTCCTCAAGGCACAGGCCCCCTCTTACTTCACCTTTGGGTCGCATGCTTCGATGTTCGCTGGCTTCACCCCTGGAATCGCCTCGATCGCCGCTCCGCTGGTGAACCCGAAGTTCGGCAAGATCTTCAAACTCACCGGCGCAGCGTCACCCGGCAAAGGCGGCGAAGGATTCGCTCTCGAAGGCAAGAACATCATCGAGGGCTTCAAACGTCTCGGCTACCGCACCGTCGGTTCGGGGGCCGTCGCATGGTTCGACCCCAGCACACCGGCTGCCCAAGTCCTGATCAGCGAGTTCGACGAGTTCTTCTACCCGGGCAACACGTGGTCCTTGGCTCGACAGCTCTCATGGGCGGATGAGCGCGCGGGGCGACAGGACGGTCCAGTGTTCCTCTTCCTAAACGTTGGGGAGACCCACGTACCCTACTATCACGATGGCGCGCCGTGGACTCCAGGCGACAGTCCCTGCGTACCCTTCCAGCAGGTCGACAGAGCGGCTGAGTGCCGACTTCGTCAGCGGGCTTGCGTGGAGTTCGTGGATCGCAGCCTACGACCACTGCTCGAACGGTTTGCGCAAGCGACGGTCGTGGTCTGCGGTGATCACGGCGACTGTTGGGGCGAGGACGGCCTGTGGGAGCACGGGATCAGTCATCCGATGACCCTCACCGTGCCACTCATGATTCGCCTGCGCGGGGAGAAGATCGGCGCGCCCCAGTCGGGAGATGCGTGACCGGCTTCCACAGGAGCGGTCAGTACGACGTCATCCCAAAGGGGCCGGTCGAAGATTTTCTAGCCCGTACGGAGGGCATGACCAGCCTGGACGAAGGCCGATTGCTCTACGAACTCGCTCGCGAAGTCGTCGACGGCTGCATTGTGGAGATCGGCGCATACCGAGGACGCTCGACGGTCGCGCTCGGGCGAGGATCACTCGATGGTCATCGAGCACCCGTCTTCGTTGTCGAACCCCACCTCCAGTTCACCGGCATCCTCGGTGGTCAGTTTGGACCCGCGGATGCCGGAGCTTTCTATCGCGCGGTTCTGGAGTCCGGTTGCTATCACGTCGTCCGGCTACTCAGCGTGACGAGCGCAGAGATCACGCCCAATTGGCACCGACCTGTGGGGATGTTGTGGATCGACGGCGATCACACGTACGAGGGCGTCAAGACAGACATCGACTGCTGGACCCCGCACCTGCTCTCAGGAGCGACTGTCGTGTTCGACGACGCGATCGACCCAAGCCTCGGCCCGCACCGCCTGATACAGGAACTTCTGAGCGGTGATCGATTCGAGCAGGTTCGGAACGTGGGCAAGATCGCAGTGCTGCGGGCCCGCTGAGACGGTTCGGCGTTGCCCCCCTGTTTCAGTTCAAGCTCAGCCCTCGGACCGGTGTCGCGATCCGAGGGCTGGCCCAGGAAACCGGGACGACTACTGCTGCGTAATATTGGGTCCGTTTGGCGTACCGCTGTCGGCGTTGTTGTTGTTGCCGAAGCTGACGATATGGCCGGTCGCAGACAGCCCCGTTGCGTTGCCCGCGATGGTGCAATTCGCGATGCGCAACGTCGCGTTGGGGTTGTCGGCCTTCATGCCAAATCCGTTGTTTGAGCTTACGCAGCTGTCGAGACCGAGAGTGACCGCTGTCGCGTTCGAGACCGCAATGAATCCGGCTCCGGCGTTCCCGGCCGCCGTGGACGACTTCACCACTACCTTGCTGTTGTCTTCGGCCCGCAGGCCGAACTGGTTGTTGCGGAGCTGAGTGTTCTCCACTTCGCCCGTCACGGAAACGTTGACGCCCGGCTTGATCCGGATTCCGCCGCTCGCAGCGCCCGTGTTGTCCCGGATGATCGAGTTGCTCACGTACAGCTGGCTCGTAGTAGCGACCGCGCTGGACGGGACGAAATCGATTCCGACCTGCGTGAAGTGATTGATCGTACAATTCTCGACATGCACGGCGCCGGCCGAGAGAACCTTGATTCCGGCGAGGCCCGTGCCCAGGCCTTCGATGTCCAGCCCGCGCAGCACGATCACGTCGCCGTTACCCGCGCTCACGACGATTCCGTTCGTGCCCGACACCAGCACGCCGGCCTCGAAGCTCTCGCTCGAGATCGTGATCGACTTGGTGATGGTCACCGCGCCGAAGCCGCCCGGGTCGAGGACGTTGATCTCGCCGCCGGGCGCGGTCTTCGAGATCGCGCCGGCGAAGGTCTTGCACGGCGCCGTGCGGCTGCAGGGATTGGCGTCGTCGCCCACACCCGAGACCCAGGTGCGGGTCGCCTGCGCGAACACCGGCGTCGTCGCCATGACGAGTGCGACAGCGAGGACGAAGAGTAGAACGAGCTGCTTGCGTTGCATGGGCCTCCTCCAGTCTTGCATTGGCCTTCCCGAGCAGGTTAGGAGCCGAAAGTAGACCCCTTTTCCGACTTCGTCAAGCTGACTTTCGTCTGGGTCGAAAGGGACCGAATTCCGTGCCGGCGGGGCTGCCGGAACGGCCTATTTCATGACAAGAATCTGGGCCTCCGCGAGGGCCGATTTCGGCCCGGAGTACCACTCGACGTTCTCGTCCACAAGGTCGACGGTAAGCACATAGCGTCCGGCAGCGTCCGGCACCGCGAATTCGAAGTGCTGATCGACATCCCGCCCAACCGCCTCGAAGGCCACCCTGCCGACACCCTTTTCCGATGCCGCCCGGGCCGAATTCTCCAGGTTGAAGCCGATGCGTACGTTGTTGGTGGGTGGAAACTCCGAATTCAGGTGGAATCGCAGCCTAGCCACCCCATGCTGGCCGGCACGCAAGACGCTTGGCGCGATCAGCGCAATGTCTTGGACCTCGTCGGGTCGTGGTGCCCACGGAATGCACCGGCATCGCCGCGTCTCCTCGAGCACGCGAGCAGGCAGGCCCTGAAATAGCGTGTACTTCGAGAAGCGCTCGGACTGCGCCGCTGCGCCGCGGCGTCGCAGATAGCGCTTGAAGCGCGCCAAGTCTTCCGTTTCGAGGAGGAATGCGGGGGCCGGAGCAGCGTCGACCGCCCGCCGTTGGGCGTCCCCGCGCAGAAATGCATTACTTCCTGAGCCAAAGGGCGCCGACAACAGTCGGCCGCCGGACAGGAACGTCATTCGATAGGCGGTCCAATAGGAAGAGTACGAGTGTCGTGCACCCTGGCCTGCTACCCACGCATTCAAGTCGCGGGGCCCCGGGACCGTGGAACCGAGAACGAGCCCCGCCGGCACTGTGGCAGTAAGCTGGCTGCCGAAGTTGAAGGCCAGGATTCCAACGAGGCAGGTCACCGAGGTCCGGCCCGACAAGCGGGCGAGCCCTCGACCGAGCAGAGGCGCGAGAACGACGAAGGCGGTCGTGAGATAGCGCGGCTCACCGAAGTCGGTGCGCTGCATCGACAGCGTCAAGGCCGGCACGGCAAGCAGTCCGACGAGCAGCATGACGGCCTTGCGGCGCGCGCCCGGGCTCTCGGGCCGGTGGGCATCGAGGACAGCGACCGTCACGGCAAATCCGAGCAGGGCCCAGACCGCGAATCGACCTCCGGGGAACCACTCGTGTTCGAGTTTCAGGGACTCGGCACCCAGCAGAATCGGGAAACCGCGCGTAAACAGTTCGACGATTCGCACCAGGAACCCGTCGCCCGCGACGACCTTGAGCTCAGAGGCATGCAAGCTGAGCCAGCCATGGCGAGCGTTGTGCCACCACCACGGCCAGCCGCCGACGAGAAACGACGCCAGTAGCAAGCCGATGTTGCCGAACCGGAGCCAGCGCCGCCCCACTGGGAACAGCAACCAGACGGCAAAGGGGGCCGCCAGAAAGACCGACGGCGAGTGTTGCCACCAGGCAAGCCCGGCGAAGAAGCCCAATCCCACGGTCGCCGGCAAGGCTGGTTCTCCGCGCTCGACCCGCCGATCGAGCAGCATCAGGAAGGCGACCGCGCACGCCGAGGCGAAGACCAGGGAGACGTACGAGCCGTCCGAGGTCATCATCTTGTAGAGATAGAACGCCGGGCCGATCGCGAGATAGAGCCCCGCGAAGAGCGCTGCGCGCTCGCCGTACGCGATCCGCGTCAGCCACCACACGGCGAGGACGATGCCTAGCACGAACAGACAGGTGACGCAGCGATACACGAGCACCGATCGCCCAGCCAACGCAAACCCCCCCGCGATGGCGTGCGCTTCCAGCGTGCCTCCGTACTCCGAGCCGTAACAGAACACCGGGTGCTTCCCGAGGTCCAGGATGTCCTCGGCCATCAGCGCGATCACCGCCTGATCGGAAGAGAACGGAACGTGGCCACGAAGCTGGAAACACCACATCGCCAGACCGGCGACGACGAGAAGACCCGCCGCAGCAACCGCCGGACGTTTGAAGAATCCCCCTTCGGCGCTCGCTGACATGCGGGAGCTAGGCGGTCGGCCGCGAGACCGCAGCGTCGGACGCACGCACGCGGGCCTCGACTAGTAACTGATAGGCGAACAGTCCCGGGAGGATCGCGATCGCAGCGCGCTGCAGGCGCTCGAGCAGGATCATCACGGCGCGTGGCGCCCGCGGCATCGCGAACGGCAGCGGGACGGACGAGAACGCCTCGCGCACCACCGCGTAGCCATTGGCCTCCAGCATCCCGCGCAACGAGCGGCGGGTGAAGAACGTCCGGTGGGTCCGGTCCAGGATTCCTCGGTCCGCATAGGGAAATCGTCCCCCGAGCAGGGACAAGCGCACCGAGCCGTGCGCTACATTCGGGACCGACAGAAAGACGGATCCGTGCGGGCGCAGGGCAGAAGAGGCGAGTCGCAACATCCGCTCTGGATCGACGAGATGCTCGAGAGTGTCGGCGAGGATGATCGCGTCACACCTCGGCAGCAAGCGCGTCAACTGCTCGGCATCGGCGATCACCCCTGCCGACAGCAGTCCGCGCATGGCGCCCAAGGAGGCCGGCGTGGCGTCGATGCCACACCAGTACAGGTCCTTGCGTGGGACCAACTGAACGAAAGGATTCGCGCCGACGCCGATCTCGAGAACCCGCGCGCCGGCAGGCAGGCCCTCAGCCCAGGCCGCCAGAATGCGATGGCTCGATCCCGAGAAATCCTTCAGCCGGTAGGTGCCGGATTGCATTTCCCTGCCTTCCTGAAAGGTTTCCCGTCGGCGATGCGGAGCCGGTCGCCAGCCACACGCTCGAGACTCGAGTTTTCGGGGCCATTCTATCCGGCGCCACGGTCGCCCAGCAGCCGCCAGCGCCAGATTCCCTTCTTGTGCAGCTTGTACCGCAGCAGCGTGCCGAGCACGCCGAAGCCGTATTCGCAGCTGCGCCAGAAGCCGATCTGCGACGCCTCGGCGAAGTACCGGGTCTGGATCGGCACTTCGCGGATCCGCATTCCGTGCCAGACGCCCTGGGCGATGATCTGGGTGTCGAACACGAAGCCCTCCGCGTTGGCCTCGAGGTCGCAGGTCTCGAGATAGTGCCGGGTGTAGGCGCGCAGGCCGGAATGGTACTCGGAGAGGAACACGTAGAACGTCGCGTTGGCGAACGCGGTCAGGAACAGGTTGGCCCAGTACTTCCAGCGCGGCATGCCGCCTTCGATCGGTCGACCGCCGAGCATGCGGCTGCCGAAGACCGCGTCGCATTCGCCGCGCATCAGCGGTTGCACCATGGCCGGGATGTGCGCCGGGTCGTATTGGTGATCGGGATGCACCATGACGCAGATGTCGGCGCCGCGCGCCAGGGCTTCGCGGTAGCAGGTCTTCTGATTGCCGCCGTAGCCGCGGTTCTTGGGGTGCTCGACCGTATAGAGGCCCAACGACCGGGCCAGCGCGACCGTGCCGTCGCGGCTGGCGTCGTCGACCAGCACGATGTCGTCCACCCAGCCCGCCGGCAGGTCGGCCAGCGTGCGCGCGAGCGTACGCTCGGCGTTGTAGGCCGGCATCACGACACAGACGCGGGTCGCGGTGTCCGTCCGGACGGTCGGGGCGGGGTTCGGGGACGAATTCGAGGGCACGATGCGATTGCGGCCGAATGCCGCGCCAAAAGTATATCGCTTGCTCCGGCCGGCGACTGCTGCGTCGCCGGCCCGCCTGATACGCTTGGCGGCCGGCCATCGTGCGTTCTCGGGCCGCCTGACCCCATGCGCTCCCTTCTCCGATACCGCGACCTCGTGCGCGAGCTCGTCGCTCGCGACCTCAAGGTGCGCTACCGCCGGTCGACCATCGGCTTCCTGTGGACCATGCTGCAGCCGCTGCTCTTCATGCTGGTGCTGCAAGTGGTGTTCAGCTCGGTCTTCCGCGGCAACGTCGAGAACTACCCGGTGTTCGCGCTCGCCGGCATCCTGTTCTGGAACTTCTTCAGTCAGAGCATTTTGGCGTCCATGAACAGCCTGCGGGGCAACGCGCAGCTGCTGCACAAGCTGCCCGTGCCGCACGCCGTCTTTCCGGTCGCGACCGTGGTCTCCGGCGTGGTGAATCTGCTGTTTGCCCTGGTGCCGCTCCTCGGGATCCTCCTGTACACCGGCCACGCGCTGAGTTGGGCGCTTCTGTTCGTGCCGGTCGCCATTCTGATCGCCGCCCTGTTCACGCTCGGCGCCGGCCTGCTGCTCTCGCCGCTCGCGGTCTTCTTCCACGACACCGTGGAGCTCATCGGCGTCGTCCTGATGCTGCTCATGTACCTGACGCCGGTGATCTACCCGATGAGCATCGTGCCGGAGCGCATGCGCTTCATCGTGCGCTTCAATCCCGTGCGTTCCATCCTCGAGACCTTCCGCGATCCGATCTACTACGGCAAGATCCCGCCGCTCAGCCACCTGTCGGTGGCTCTGGGCATCGCCGTCGCCGCCTTCTGTATCGGCGCCTGGGTCTTCCGCCGCAGCAGCGACCGGATTCCGTTCTACGTCTGACGCCGCGCCCATGTCGCCCTCTCCGATACCGACGATCGAGCTCACCGACGTCTCCCTCTGCTACCGGCTGGCGAAGCAGCGCATCCCGTCGCTCAAGGAATACGCCATCCACTGGATGAAGGGCTCGCTGGTGTACGAAAAGCTCTGGGCGCTCCAGGACGTCACGGTGGCGATCGACCCCGGCGAGACCGTCGGCATCATCGGCCGCAACGGCGCCGGCAAGAGCTCGCTGCTCAAAGTGATCTCGCGCGTGCTCAAGCCAACGCGCGGCCGCGCCGAGATTCGCGGCCTGGTGGCGCCGATTCTCGAGCTCGGCACCGGCTTCGACTACGAGCTCACCGGCATCGAGAACATCTACCTCAACGCCCTGCTCCTCGGCCGCCAGCGGCGCGAAATCGACCAGCAGCTCGCCGACATCATCGAGGTGAGCGGCCTCGGCGACTTCGTGCGCTCGCCGATTCGCAACTACTCGACCGGCATGGTCGCCCGCCTCGGCTTCGCCATCGCCACCGCCTGGATCTCCGAGATCCTGATCCTCGACGAAGTGCTGGCGGTAGGCGACGCCTCGTTCGCGCGCACCTGCGAGGAACGCATTCAACGCTTCCACGACGCCGGCGCGACGGTGCTCCTGGTGTCGCACAGCCTCGAAGCCATCCGCAAGACCTGCGCGCGCTGCCTGTGGCTCGATCGCGGCCGGCTGGTGGCGGACGGACCTGCGAACGACGTGCTCGAACGCTACGCCGGCGAGAACACGCCCGCGCGCCCGCCGGCGGTGGTGGTCACGCCGTGAGCCCCTCGCGCGCCGGGATCGGCGTCCGGCGCGCTCTGCCCGGCGTGCTGTTCGTCGGCGATCTCGTGCTTGCCGGACTGGCGCTCTGCCTCGCCTTCGAGATCCGCCTGCATCTTCGACTGCCCCTGACGCAGGCGCTGCTGCCCGCCGACCGCATGCCGATCGTCGCCGCGGTGCTGCCGGTCGTGCTGCCGGTTCAGGCGCTGCTGCTGTACTTCTTCGGTCTCTACGATCGCGAGCCGCTGCCGCGCTCGGAGCTGCTGCGCCGGCTGCTCAGCGCCCTGACCCTGCTCGGCTGCGCGCTCGTCGCGTGGCACTACTTCTTCGATCGCGCCCTGCCGCGATCGGTGCTGCTCGCCTTCATCGGTCTCGACGGCGTGGTGCTTTTCGCCTGGCGATTTGCCCTCCAACGCCTGCCTCGAATCCAGGACCGCCGGGTCGCCATCGTCGGCAGCGGCGCGCCGGCGCGCGAGATCGCCGCCGGCATCGTCGAGCGCCAGTGGCACGGACTGCGCGTCGCCGGCTGGGTGCCCGCGCCGGGCGAGGACGACGTCAGCGCGGCCGCCGCCGTGCTCGGACCGCGGCTCGGCGACATCCAGGACCTGCCGGCGCTGTTGGCGCGCGACGTGATCGACGACATCATCCTCGCCCCGACACCGGTCACCTGGCAGACGGCGCTGGTCGATCGCCTGGCATCCCAGCGCCCCGGGGACGCGAGCGTGCTGCTGCTGCCCGGTCCGTTCGACAGCCTGATCGGTCAGCTGCGCTATCGCTGGGTGCACGACATCCCGCTCATCGAGGTGGTGCGGCAAAGCGACTGGCAACGACGCCGGCCGGCCAAGCGGGTCCTCGATCTGCTCGGCGCAGTCCTGCTGTTGGTGCTCGCGGCGCCTCTCATGCTGGCCGCCGCGGTCTGGATCCGCATCCGCGCCGGCCGCGGCGTGCTCTATCGCCAGATCCGCGTCGGGCGTGCGCAGCACCAGTTCACGTTGATCAAGTTCCGCACCATGCGCAACGACGCCGAGCCGCAGGGCGAGGTCCTGGCGCAGCCCGGCGACGCGCGTTTCATCCCCGGCGGCGCGCTGCTCCGCCGGCTGCGGATCGACGAGCTGCCGCAGCTGTGGAACGTTCTCGCCGGGCACATGAGCCTGGTCGGGCCGCGTCCGGAACGGCCGGGATTCGTCGCGCGGTATCTCTCCGAGGTGCCGGGATACGCCGAGCGCTTTCTCGTCGCGCCCGGAGTCACCGGCCTGGCGCAGGTCAACGGCGACTACTACTCCAGCGCCGCCAACAAGCTGCGTTACGACCTCGCCTACATCGCGAACTGCACGATCTGGCTGGACCTGTCGATCCTCTTTCGCACGATCAAGATCGTGCTCACGTCACGCGGCGTCTGACGCCTCAGATCGCGATCGCGGCCACGGCGTCGAGCAGGCGCGCGCAGAGCGTCTCTTCGTCGTACTCGCCGAGGCGCGCGCGACCGGACCGGGACAGCCGGCCGGCGAGGTCGGCGTCGCCGAGGAGCCGCAGGATCGCGCTCGCGAACTCCTCGGCGCCGTCCGCCACCAGGAAGTCCTCACCGGCGGCACCGAGCGTGCCCGCCGCGGCATAGGACGTCGTCACCACCGGTACGCCCGCCCGCCATGCTTCGAGGACCTTGATCGGCACGCCCGAACCGCAGCGTAGCGGCGCCACGGACACCGCGGCGCCCGCGAGGATCGCTCCGACGTCCGGCGGCTCCACCACCACTTGCCCGCCGGCGGAGATGACGGCGTCGCGCAGGGCCCCCGGTGGACGCGATCCCGCCACGCACAGGCGCGCCTCCGGTCGCGCCGCGCGAACCCGCGGCCACACCGAGCGCGCCAACCACCGTGCCCCCTCCCAGGTCGGAAAGTAACCCAGGTTGCCGGTGAGCACGACCGTCGGCCCCCCGGTGCCGGGAGCCGCTCTCCTCATCGGCGCATCCTGCGCTCCGCCCGCCAAAGCCAGCGGCAGCACCT
>WBZN01000811.1_pt1 | contig 20753 bp, 15 predicted proteins | sample 5204281 | NCBI WGS metagenome assembly WBZN01 (sample SAMN12344347, study PRJNA552823) | activated sludge metagenome | biome: Activated sludge suspended growth; feature: Nitrification reactor; material: Wastewater; isolation source: activated sludge from nitrification reactor of wastewater... | reverse complement strand
TCGAGGGCGCCTTGATGCAGCACGCGGCGCTCGGCCTCGTTGGTGGTGCTGTAGACGCCCTCCTGCAGCAGCGCCTGGCGAAAGCTCCAGCCGCGGGCGGTCGTCACCACGATGCCGGCGGCGCTCAGCTCGCCCAGGCCCACGTCGACGTCGATCGTGGTGGTCGCGCCGCCGCGGCGCTCGACGGCTTCGCACACCGCGCCGAGCTCCTCGCGCTCGATGTCGTCTCCGAGGACCGCGCACACCCGGGCGAGGGCGACCAGCTCGACGCTGAGGTTCGACAGCTCGCGGGCGGCGAGCCACGGGCCGAGGGCGATCGGGGGGAGCGCGTCGAGCGCAGTGGTGTCGAGGAAGTGCTCGCCGTTCGGGCGCGTGCGGATCGCCCCGCGGTCGTGGATCTCGCGGGCGAGCGCGCGCAGGTGCATCGGGTTGCCGCGCGCGATCGCGGCGACCTGGCGGAGCGCGCGGAGCGGTGGGTATTCGGCGGGTCGAAGCAGCGCGGCGGTCATCGCGACGGCGGCGTCCTCGTCGAGCGGGGGGAGCTCGTCGCGGCGGTGGCGTTCGGCACGCTGCCCGAGACCGGGGCGGCGCTGCTCGAGCCGCAGCGAGCCGATCCCGAGCACCCACAGCGGCAGCGGCTCACCGCCGAGCGTGGCGTACTCGAGCGCGTCGAGGAGATCGTGCTCGGCGAGGTGCAGGTCGTCGAGCAGGACCGCGGTCGGCTGCGCCCGCGCGGCGGCGCGGAGCGCGTCACCCACGGCGCGCACGATCGGGCCTCCCGGCGTGCCGATCAGCTCGGCCAGGGCGCTGTGACCGGGGCGGCCGGAGCCTGGGGGCGGGATCGCGGCCATCACCACGTGGGCGCCGAGCTCGCGCAGCCGGGGCACGAGCGCATTCGCGAGCGCGGTCTTGCCGACGCCGTGATCGGCGATCAGGAGCGATAGGCCGGGCCCGCTGCCCGCGAGCGCCGCGGCCGCATCGGCGCAGAGATCGGCGAGCAGCGCGTCGCGGCCGAACAGCTCGGTGGTCTCGCCGGCCTCACCGAGCAGGACGAACCCGGGGCCGAGATCGCTGGCGCGGGTCGGCACCTGCGTGACGGCGGCGAGCGCGCGGGTCAGGACGACGCCGGTCCACGACACGCCCGGGATCCAGTCCTCTGGCCGCTCGGCCGAGGCGCCGCCGAGCGAGATCCCGCCGTCGCGGGGCGCCACCGTCAGCAGATCGAGGTGCAGCGCGACCCGCGCCCCGGCCGCGGCCAGATCTCGCGCGGCGGCGATCGCCGCGCCGGCGGGATCGGCGTGGTCCGCACCGACGACCGCGCCGAGGACCTTGCGCCCGCGCTGCGAGACGACGGCGATCTTGCGCGCGGCGAGCATGGCGAGCATGGCGCGATCGACCCGCGCGAGCTCCGCCCACAGCAGCACGACCGGCTGCTTGCCCTCGCTGATCACCGACATCGAGTGCTGCGCGCGGAGCATCGATGGCGTCGCGTCGCGCAGCGAGAGCAGGCGGGTCCGGACCTCGAGGGCCGTCTGGGGCCGGCGCGCGGGCAGCTTGGCGAGGCAGTCGTGGACCAAGGCCTCGAGCTTCGGCGGGACGTTCACCAGCGTGCTCAGCGGCGGTGGCCGCAAGGCGGCGTGGGCACGCTCGAGCGCGGCGGCGTCGCCGATGAACGGCGGGCGCCCCGCGCACAGCTCGTACAGGACGCAGCCGAAGGCATAGAGGTCCGCACGCACATCGACCGACGACGCGTCGAGCTGCTGCTCGGGAGCCATGTATTCGACCGACCCGACCTGAACGCCGGCACGCGTCGGATCCTCGGGATCACTCGGGATCTTGCGGGCAAGACCGAGATCCAGGATGACCACGCTGCCATCGGCGCGGCGGACGAGGTTGTCGGGCTTGATGTCGCGGTGGACGAAGCTGGCGGCATGTACGCGGGCGAGCGCGTCGAGCAACCCGAGCGCCAGGGTGAGCGCGCGCTCGACGCGCATCGGCCCGTCGGTGGTCAGGTCCGCGAGGCTGTGACCCTCGATCCGCTCCATCGCGATCCAGGCGCGACCGTCGGAGAGCACGCCGTGGCCATCGAGCCGCGGCACGGCGGATGCACCGATCGCGCCGAGGGCCTCGGCCTCGCGGGCGAGCCGTGCTCGCGCGAGCTCGTGATCGGCGTGTGCGACCTTGAGCACCCCGCCGGGGATCGCCCAGACCGAGGCGAAGCCACCGCTGCCGATCAGCGGCCCGACCGGTTGCGACCACGACGGCGCCGCCTGACCTTCACGCGGCTCGGAGGGCGCACCTGGAGGTCCGCCGTGCACAGGGCACGGCTGTCCGGTCGCCAGACGACGGTGACACGTAAGGCACCGAGCCACACGCGCACTCTAGCGGATCGATGCGCGAAGCACGCGGGCCAGGCCAACGATCATGTCGTGTTAGCATGGTCCTACGTGGTCGAGAACGTCATCGAGGCGATGGTTGATGCAGTGCTGGTGGTTGACCCCGAAGGACGGGTCACGCTCTGCAACACGGCGGCGACGCGCATCACCGGTTACTCCCTCGACGAGCTGAAGAGGACGTCGATCTCGACGCTCCTCGTCGACGAAAGCTCGGGCTTGCGCACCGTGGTCCGCCGGAGGATCGAGGACGGCGACATCCTGCGGCGCGAAGAATCGTGGCTGGTGACCAAGACGAGCCAGCGGATTCCAGTCTCCGTCACCGGCTCGCCGGTGCTCGGGCCGCAAGGGACGCTGCTCGGCATCGTCCTGGTGGCGCGCGACATCCGCGAGCTTCGCCAGCTGCTCGCGGACAAGGAAGCAGAGATCCTGCGCCGCCGCCGCGCCGAGGAGGAGCTCCGCGCCGCGAAGGCCTCGATCGAGGAGCAGCTCGAGCAGGCGCGCACGACCTTGCTGCTCGCCGAGCGCCGCGCGACGCTCGGCACGCTCGCCGGCGGTGTCGGTCACGAGCTGCGCAACATCGCGCAGATCCAGGTCGCCGCGGTCGACGAGCTCTCGACCGCGCTCGACGCGGGTGATGACATGACCGAGCTGACGCGGGCGATCCTCCCGGATCTCGAGCGCGTCGGCGAGCACATCACCCAGCACGGCCAGCGCCTGATGCAGCTCGCGCGGCCGGGGCCCGATCGGGTCGCGCCGATCGATCTGAACCTCGTGGTCCAGGACGTGATCGCGATGCTCCGGGGCGCCGGCAAGCTGCGGCGTCTCGAGGTCATCACCAACCTCGGGACCGACCCGCTGACCGTGACGGTCAATCGCACGCGGATCGAGCAGATCATGGTCAACCTCGTGGTCAACGCGGTCGACGCGATCGGCGACGCCCCGGGCAAGATCACGGTCAACGTTCATCTGACGCCCGACGGCACGCGGGTGGTCTGCGAGGTCGCGGACACCGGCAGCGGGATCCCGCCCGAGCAGCTCGAGAAGATCTTCGAGCCGTTCTTCACGACCAAGCCAGAGGATCGCGGGACGGGCCTCGGCCTCCCGGTCGCGCGCGAGATCGTCCAGAGCTACGGCGGCAACCTGGTCGTGAGGTCCGAGCTCGGCGCCGGGACCGCGTTCACGTTCGACCTGCCGCGCTAGCCTGAGCGTGGCTACGAGGCGGGAATCAACTCGACGATCCCGTCGCCGACCTTCTTGCCGCGCAGCACGCGGTAGTCGGCGCCCCACTGCTCGATCAGCAGCGTGTCATCGCCGGGCGCGGTGTACAGCCACCAGCGACAGCGCTCGACGTGGCTCGACGGTCGGTCCTTCTTGAGATCCCCGAGCGCGCCGACGTCACCCGCGAGCGTGCAGGTCGCCGCGCCGCGCTTGTCGAGCGCGTAGCGGACCTCACCGATCACGAGCGCCTCGGGCGGATAGCCCGTGATGGTCTGCGCATCATCCTCGATGAGGAGCCGCGTGGTGCCGCCGCCGGTGCGCTCGAGCCCGACGATCAGCCACTTGACGTCCTTGCCGTCGACGATCCGGCCGCCGATCCAGCGATGGCCGTCCTCGTCGTACGAGATCAGGCCCTCACACAGGAGGTCGTTCCCGTCGACGGTGACGACGTCGTCGACGCGAAGATCGCGCACCGTTCGCTCGAGGTCCTTGTCGCGGCCCGCGTTCAGCGATCTCTGTCCGGCACCCGGGAGGGCCTTCCTCCGCTCGGCCGCGGCGATCCCGATCGCGGCGACACCTCCCACGACCGTCAGCAGCACGAGCAGGATCCAGATCACGAGCGAACTATCTACGTGCCGAGGTCACAACGCAACGCAACGCAGCACCGCGCAGCCTCGGTCACGACGCGACGCGCTCAGGATGACGATTCATCAAGCCAGCCTGCGTGCCTTGACACTCCAGGGGGCGCGCACGTACACCGAAGTGGGTTCTTGGACCCGGGTTCACGCGAACACGCCACGCGCGACACCCCACTGCGCTTCGGAGGAGCCATGGTTGCCGTTCCAGCCCAAGACGATCTACGTCGGGTCCTCGATGACGATGGCGATCGGACCCAGTCATGCCGGTAATGAACATCATCGAGGCCGTCCGTAACGCGCTGCAGACGCAGATGCGTGCGGACCCGCGCGTCGTCGTGCTCGGCGAGGACATCGGGAAGTTCGGCGGCGTGTTTCGCGCCACCAGCGGGCTCCACGAGGAGTTCGGCGGCGATCGCGTGATCGACACGCCGCTCGCCGAGGCCGGCATCATCGGAACCGCGATCGGGATGGCGCTCTATGGCCTGCGCCCCGTGCCCGAGATCCAGTTCAGCGACTTCATCTTCCCGGCGTTCGATCAGATCGTGAACGAGCTGGCGAAGTTCCGGTACCGCTCCGGCGGCCAGTATCCGTGCCCGGTCGTGATCCGCACGCCGGTCGGTGGCGGCATCCGCGGTGGTCACTACCACTCGCAGTCCCCCGAGGCGTTGTTCATCCACACCCCCGGCCTCAAGGTCGTGGCGCCGTCGAACCCGTACGACTCGAAGGGCCTGCTGCTCGCGTGCATGCGCCAGAATGACCCCGTGTTATTCATGGAGCCCAAGCGGATCTATCGCGCGAGCAGGGGCGAGGTTCCGGAGGGCGAGTACACGATCGAGCTCGGCAAGGCCGCGATCGTGCGCGAGGGCACCCAGGTCACGCTGATCGCGTGGAGCGGCATGGTGTCGGTCGCCGAGGAGGCCGCGCGGAAGGCCGAGCAGGCCGGCATCTCCGTCGAGGTGATCGACCTGCGCACGCTGATGCCGTTCGATCTCGAGACGATCCTCACCTCGGTTCACAAGACCGGGCGCGGCGTGATCGTCCACGAGGCGCCGCGCACGTGCGGCTTCGGCGCGGAGCTGATCGCGTCGATCCAGGAGCGCGCGATGGCGTACCTCGAGGCGCCGATCCTGCGCGTCACCGGGTTCGACACCCCGTTCCCGTACAGTCTCGAGCACGAGTACATGCCCAACCCGGAGCGCGTCCTGAGCGCGATCCGCCAGACCCTGGAGTGGTGAAATGGCGTTCAGCTTCTATATGCCAGACATCGGCGAAGGCGTCGTCGAGGGCGAGATCGTTGGCTGGAAGGTCAAGGTGGGCGACAAGATCAAGCTCGACCAGCCGCTCGTCGAGGTGATGACCGACAAGGCCACGGTCGAGCTGCCGTCCCCACGCGCGGGGACGATCGTCCAGATCAACTACAAGGACGGCGACATCTGCCCGGTGGGCAAGGTCCTGGTCGTCATCGACGAGGACCTCGCGGCCGCGTCGCCCAAGGCCGGCGCCGCCGCCCACGTCGCCGAGGAGCCGGTCGAGCGCGCGGCGAGCGCCAAGGGGTCGACGCCGCAGCCCACGCGCGGGCCCGCCGCCTCGGCCTCGCAGCCCGCGCACCGCCCGATCGAGGTCGTCGATGCCACCGCGTCGCGGTCGCGCGTGCTCGCGACGCCAGCGACCCGCCGCCTCGCCCGCCAGCTCGGGGTCGAGATCGGCCGGGTTCCGGCGACCGGCAAGCACGGCCGCGTCACCACCGAGGACGTGAAGGGCTTCGAGTCGACCGGCGCCGTAGCGCTCGTCAAGCAGGCGGTCCAGCCGCCGATCGCGATCCCGCGCAACCCGCTCGGCTACGCGGAGGAGCGGATCCCGCTGCGCGGCATGCGCAAGAAGATCGCCGACTCGATGACGCGGTCGGTCCACACCGCGGCGCATTTCACGTACGTCGAGGAGATCGACATGACCGAGCTCGTCGCGCTCCGCGAGCGGGCGAAGGCGCGCGCGGCCGAGCGCGGCGTGAAGCTCAACTACCTGCCGTTCATCGTCAAGGCGGTCGTCTCGGGCCTCAAGAAGTGGCCCCAGCTCAACGCCAGCCTCGACGAGTCGACGCAGGAGATCGTCCGCAAGAAGTACTATCACGTCGGGATCGCGGCGCAGGGCCCCAGCGGCCTGGTGGTCACGGTCGTCCGCGACGCGGACATGCGGTCGATCTTCGATCTCTCGAAGGAGATCGATCGCCTCGGGGACGCGGTCCGCAACAACACCGCGACCCGCGACGAGCTCACCGGCTCGACGTTCACGATCAGCTCGCTCGGCAAGCTCGGCGGCGTGCTCGCGACGCCGATCATCAACTTCCCCGAGGTCGCGATCATCGGCGTCCACAAGATCGAGGAGAAGCCGGCGGTGCGCCACGGGCAGATCGTGGCGCGCCACCTGATGAACCTGTCGATCTCCGTCGATCATCGGCTCGCCGATGGCTACGACGGGGCGATGTTCCTCCAGGACGTCAAGTCTCTGCTCGAAGACCCGACGACGATGTTCATGGAGATGGTCTAGACTCCGGGCGTGCGCCGGCTTGATCGTACGACGACCAGCTTCGCCGTGTTCGAGGAGCCCCAGGCCTCCGCGAGCAGCTGGTATCTGATCGTCTCGGGCGGCGGCCACGAGCTCAGCTCGCGGGTCGTCCCGCTGGTCGACGGCGTCGAGCTCCGCTTCGGTCGCCTCGCCGATTGCGACGTGGTGATCGATCATGATGCGGTGTCGCGCCACCACGCGCGGGTCGCCCGTCACGGCGATCAGGTCACGGTCGAGGATCTCGGCAGCCGCAACGGGACGATGGTCAACGGGGCGGCGGTCACCGGGCTCCGCCGGCTCGCGCCTGGCGACGTGATCGTGGTCGGGCCCGCGAGCGCGATCGTCGCGACGTCGAGCGCGGCCCGGCACAAGCGGCAGGTCGCGACGGTCAACGAGCTCGAGGACCGGCTCGAGGCCGAGGTCGATCGTGCGGTGCGCTATCACCGGCCGCTCGGCCTCGTGATGCTCCGGTTCCAGGGCCCGGCCGAGCGGATGACGGAGCACGTCGAGGCCCTGCTCCAGAAGCTCCGGCGGATGGATCTCGTCGCCGAGTACGGCGCCGACGAGATCGCGCTGGTGCTTCCCGAGACCAACCAGGCGGCGACGCTCACGGTCGCGCAGCGTTCGAAGGCGGTCCCCGCCGGCCTCACGGCGACCGCCGGCACCGCGACGTTTCCCGAGGATGGCTCGCACGTCGGCGAGCTGATCGGCGTCGCCCGCGAACGGCTCCGCGGGGTCGATCGCACGGCCCAGCCGCACGGCGCGAGCGGCCAGCCGATCGTCGTGGATCCGCTGATGGTGCAGGTGATGGCGCTCGCCCAGCGCGTGGCGCCCTCCCCGATCACCGTGTTGATCGCCGGCGAGACCGGCTCGGGCAAGGAGGTCGTCGCGGAGGCGGTCCACCGGCTGAGCCCGCGGCGCGCCGGCCCGTTCGTCCGGCTCAACTGCGCGTCGTTGTCGGAGACCCTCGTCGAGTCCGAGCTGTTCGGGCACGAGAAGGGCGCGTTCACGGGCGCGATCGCCGCGAAGGCGGGCTTCTTCGAGGCCGCGTCGACCGGGACGCTGTTCCTCGACGAGATCGGCGAGCTGCCGCTCGGCACCCAGGCCAAGCTGCTCCGCGTGCTCGAGCAGCGTCGGATCCTGCGGGTCGGCGGCACCAAGGAGACGTTCGTCGACGTGCGGCTCGTGTGCGCGACCAACCGCGATCTCGAGGCCGAGGTCACGCGCGGCCGGTTTCGCGAGGATCTCTATTTCCGGATCAGCGGGTTCGTGATCCCCGTCCCGCCGCTCCGGGACCGCCGGACCGAGATCGAACCGCTCGCGACGCACTTCGCGCACGAGCTCGCCCCCGCCGGCCGGGTGACCACGATCAGCGCCGAGGCGATGGAGATCCTCGCGGCCTACGACTGGCCCGGCAACGTGCGCGAGCTCCGCAACGCGATCGAGCGCGCCATCGTGATGAGCGGCGGCACGTGCATCGATCCGCACCACCTGCCGGATCGGATGCTCGAACGGTTCGAGGTGGCGGCGACGAACGCACCCGCGATCGATGTCCGCCAGCGGGTCGCCGAGGTCGAGCGCGACGCGGTCGCCGACGCGCTCGAGGCCACGCGGGGCAATCAGACCAAGGCGGCACGCAAGCTGGGGATCTCGCGCTTCGCCCTGATCCGGTTGATGGAGAAACACGACCTCAAGAAGCCACGCTAGCCAGGCGGCGGGCCCCTCGTCGTCCGCGCGGCAGGCCCCGGGGCCGGTCGCCCGCCTGACCTGTCTCTAGATCCTTGGCGCCCGTGCGGCTAGAGTGCGCGCATGGCTCATGCCACCTCGGCGGCGCACACGGGCGCCTATGCGTACTTCGACGGCAACGATGAGGCCAAGGCGCGGGGACTGTTCCAGCTCGTGCGAGAGGACGGCACGGCGATCGACGACGCGGCGCTCGCGACCCTCGATCGCGGACTCGCCCGCCGGCTGTTCGAGGGCATGCTCCGGATCCGCGTCACCGATGCCCGCATGATGGCGCTGCAGCGTCAGGGCCGGATCGGGTTCTATGGCGAGGCGGTCGGCCAGGAGGCCGCGATCGTCGGCTCGGCCGCGGTGAGCCAGCCCGAGGACTGGATCGTCCCCGCGCTCCGGGAGGCCGGCGTCGGGCTGTATCGCGGGCTGACGCTCGATTCGTACATCGCACAGATCTTCGGCAACGCCGCGGACCCGACGAAGGGCCGCCAGATGCCCTGTCATCCCTGCGATCGCGAACATCACTACGTCGTGATGTCATCGTGCGTGTCGACGCAGATCCCGCATGCGGTCGGCATCGCCATGGCGATGCGGATCGCGGGGGATCGCAAGGTCTGCTTCGGCTACATGGGCGACGGGGGAACCAGCGAAGGTGACTTCCACGTCTCGCTCAACTTCGCGGGCGTGATGAAGGCGCCCGTGGTGCTGATCTGCCAGAACAACCAGTGGGCGATCTCGACGCCCGGCAGCCTGCAGACGGCGTCGGAGACGATCGCGCTCAAGGGCATCGGCTATGGTGTCGAGGCGCTCCGCGCCGATGGCAACGACGTCCTCGCGGTGCACGCGGCGGTCAGCTATGCCGCCGACAAGGCTCGCCGCGGAGACGGGCCCACGTTCATCGAGCTCCTCACCTACCGGGTGAGCGCGCACACCTCCTCCGATGATCCCTCGCGCTACCGTGACGAGCGGGTCACCGAGATCTGGAAGGGCCAGCGCGATCCGATCCGCCGTCTCGAGGCGTACCTGATCCGCCGCGGCTGGCTCGCCGCAGGCGATCGCGACGCGATGGCCCAGGCGATCGAGGCCGAGGTCCGCGATGCGATCGCGCGGCAGGAGCAGGTCGGCCCGCCCGCGCTCCCCACGTTGATCGATGATGTGTTCGAGCAGCCGACGTGGCTGCTGCGCGAGCAACTCGCCGCGATCGAGGCCGGTCCGCGCCCGAAGAACCCGCACCACCACGGCTAGTCCTTCCGGTCCGGCCGCGGGGATCGCGATGACGCCCGGGCGCGATCATGGCGGTCGCAGTGCTCGGCGTGCGCTGGCCAGCGCGGGGGTTCATGATATGACCCGCCCATGTCCGAGCAACGCTTCGATGCCGTCGTCATTGGTGCCGGTCCGGGTGGCTATCCCGCGGCGATTCGCCTGGGCCAGCTCAAGGTCAAGACCGCGATCATCGAGCGCGAGTACATGGGCGGCGTGTGCCTCAACGTCGGCTGCATCCCGTCCAAGGCGGTGATCCACGCCGCGAAGACGTTCGAGAAGCTGGGCCACGCCGATGACATCGGGATCACGATCGCGAGCAAGCCCACGCTCGACATGAAGAAGCTCCAGGCCTGGAAGGGCGGCGTCGTCACCAAGCTGACCACCGGCGTGCGCGGCCTGCTCAAGGGCAACGGGGTCGAGATCATCGAGGGCACCGCCACCCTGAGCAAGCCGGGGCCCGACGGCCACCGGATCACCGTCAAGACCAAGACCGGCGAGCAGACGATCATCGCCAAGAACGTGGTGCTCGCGACCGGCTCGCGGCCGATGGAGATCCCGGGCTTCCAGATCGATCAGAAGCGGGTCATCGACTCGACCGGCGCCCTCGCGCTCGACGCGGTCCCGGGCCGGATGATCGTGATCGGCGGCGGCTACATCGGCCTCGAGCTCGGGATGGTCTACGCCAAGTTCGGGACCAAGGTCACCGTGGTCGAGGCGATGCCGCGGCTGCTCGGCACGATGGACAAGGACTGCGTCGCCGTCGTCGAGCGCAAGCTCAGGAAGATGGGCGTCGAGGTCATGCTCAACACGAAGGCGAAGAGCTGGGAGGACAAGGGCGACCGCGCCGTGCTCACGGTCGAGCTCGAGGGCGGCAAGGCCGCGACGATCGACACCGACGTGATCCTGATGTCGATCGGCCGCCGCCCGAACAGCGAGAACCTCGGGCTCGAGGCCGCGGGGGTCACCGTCACCAAGGGCTTCGTCGTCGCCGATGACAAGCTGCGCACCAACGTCCCCGGCATCTACGCGCTCGGAGATCTGATCGGCGGCATGATGCTCGCCCACAAGGCGACCAAGGAAGGCGAGGTCGTCGCCGAGGTGATCGCCGGCCACAAGGCCGCGTTCGACGTCCGCACGATCCCCGCGGTGGTGTTCACCGATCCCGAGATCGCCTCGGCTGGCATGACGGAGGACGAGGCGAAGGCCAAGGGCCACACCACGCTCAAGGTCGGCAAGTTCCCGTTCGCGGCGCTCGGCCGCGCGCTGTCGGTCAACGACACCGAAGGCTTCGTCAAGGTCATCGCCGATGGCAAGACCGGCGAGCTGCTCGGGGTTCACATCGTCGGTAACGGCGCGAGCGACCTGATCGCCGAGGCGACCCTCGCGATCGAGATGGGCGCGGTCGCCGACGATCTGCGGCTGACGATCCACGCGCACCCGACCCTGTCGGAGGCGATGATGGAGGCGGCCGCGGTCGCGCTCGGCGAAGCGATCCACGTCATCAATCGGTGATCGCGGTCGACCCGTGGTGATCGGAGCTACATGACCCCGTGGAGCGTCGTCGACCTCGGCACCGAGTCGTACCGCGACGCGTGGGCGCGCCAGCTCGCGCTGGTCGAGCAGCGCCAGAAGGCCGAGGTGTCCGACACGCTGCTCCTGGTGGAGCATCCGCACGTGTTCACGCTCGGCCGGCGGCGTGAGGCGGAAGGCAACGTGCTCGCGGCCGGCGACGTCGAGGTCATCGGCATCGAGCGCGGCGGCGATGTGACCTATCACGGGCCCGGGCAGCTCGTCGCGTATCCGATCGTGCTGCTCGAGGGCGCCGAGCGCGATCTCCACAAGTACCTGCGCAACCTCGAGGAGGCGGTGATCGCGACGTGTGGCCGGTTCGGCCTGACCGCCGATCGCGAGCCCGGCAAGACCGGCGTGTGGACGACCACCCCCCTCGGCCGCAAGAAGCTGTGCTCGATGGGGATCGCCTGCCGCAAGTGGGTCACGTTCCACGGCCTCGCGCTCAACGTCACCACCGACCTCGCGTACTTCGGCCGGATCAACCCGTGCGGCTTCGAGTCGAGTGTGATGACCTCGATGGCCGCGCTGCTCGGCGCGATCGATCGATCCGAGGTGCGCGGCGTGCTCGCCGACGAGCTCGGCCACGCGCTCGGGCGAGCCGCGGTGACGTAGCAGCGCGCCGGACCGGCAGCCGCGCTGGCTGGCTCGACGCCCGCGCTACAGATGCGGGTTCTGCGCGAAGATCACGGTGCCCGGCTGGGCGGTGTCGACCGACCACTGGAAGCCGTCGATCACCGCGAGCGAGTCGAACTGGTGATCGCTGGTGTCCCAGATCGCGATCCGCAGCGTGATGATCTCGCCCGGCGTCACGTTGCCGCTGGTGACCAGCCAGCCGGTGGCGCCACCGTTGAGGCTGTTCGAATCACACAAGCCAGCGTTCGAGTCATCGAACCCGGTGCCCGCGAGCTGCGTGGTCCCGAGGCAGGTCGAGATCGAGCCGGCCATCCCGGAGCAGCCAGTCGAGCCGTTGACGCACTGGGTGAACAGGCCGGTGTTGCCATGGCCGAGGTTCACGCCGACCGGGACCTTGTTCATCGTGCCCATCGGCTGGAAGAACGCGAGGTTCTTGTCGGACGGGTTCGCGGGCATGCCGGCGTAGGTCGAGTCGAGCAGCACGACGAAGAAGTCGTTGAACGAGCTGCACGTCCACTCGGGGAACTCGGCGCTGAAGAAGTTGGTCGACAGCTTGAACGAGTGCGCGTTCGAGGGGACCCGGATGCGGAGGGTCAGCATCTCGGGATCGTTCGCGGCGGCGCCCGACGGATCGGGGCAGCCGGGAGCGTTGGGCAGCTTGTTGCCGTTCGCCATGTAGAAGTCCTGCGGGAACGGCGACGTGTTCGTGCCGACGTGCGTGTAGCTGACGAAGGGGTGGTAGCCGGGCATGGTATCGGCCTTCGCCGCAGCACCTCCGGTCGACAGGATCGCCAGGTTGACGCCGCCTTGGGGGAGCAGGCCGGCCCCGAAGCGCGGACGGATGGCGTGGCCCTCGGGATCCGGCACGCCGAGGCCATCGGTGAGCGTCAACGTCGCGCTGATCACGCCCCACTTCTTGTCGGTCTCGGTCGCGGTCTGGCAGATGTCGATCGCCTTCGCGTAGTCCATCGCGTCCTGGGTGTTCGAGGCGATGTTCTGATCGCACAGCAGGATCGTGTCGTCGACCGTGCCGTTGCAGTCGTCATCGAAGTTGTTGCCGAGCGCGTCGAACGCGCCGGGGTTGACGGCCCCGGGCTTGCTGCACTCGGTCGAGTCGCAGCAGTCGCCGCCGCAGGTCGTGTAGCCGTCTCCGTCGCGGTCTTCATCCTCGTCGACCGTGCCGTTGCAGTTGTTGTCGATGCCGTCCATGCAGGCGGCGCCGTTCTCGCCGGAGGGGACGACCTCGCCGAGGCACTGGCTCCACGTCCCGCCGTCCTCGCACGTGCGCGTGCCGCCGACGCACGGACCGACGCCGAGGGTGGCCGGGTCGCCGGAGTAACAGTCCTCGACGTCGCCGGGCTGGCAGTTGCCCTCGAGGCAGCGGCCATGGATGCAGGCCATCCCCTCACCGCACACCGTGCCGCAGGAGCCGCAGTTGAGCGGATCTGCCTGGAGATCGGTCGGGCCGCCGCCGCCGCAGTCGCGAGCGCCGCTGCTGGGGCCGCAGGCCGAGACGGTCGCGACCGCGCCGATCAGCGATAAGAAAACCAGTGATCGAAGCAGCATGGAAGGCACCTCCGCGCGCGAGACCATCTCTCACGCGGCCTCGCAAGAGCAAGCCCAAACGGCTGCGGCCTGCGAGCGGATGTGATGCCTACTTGCGGAAGATCACGGTTCCAGGCTGCGCCACGTCGACGTCCCACTGGAAGCCATCGATCACGGCGATCGAATCGAGCACGTGGTCGCTGGTGTCCCAGATCGCGATCCGCAGCTTCATGATCTCTCCCGGCTTGACGTTGCCGCTCGTCACGAGCCAGCCCGTGCCACCACCCTGAAGAGCATTCGCATCGCACAACCCGCTGTTGGGCGTGTCGAGACCGGTGCCGGCGAGCTCCGCGGTGCCAGTGCAGCTCGAGATCGAGCCCGGGTTGCCGACGCATCCCGTGGTGCCGTTCACGCACTGCGTGAACAGGCCGGTGTTCCCCGCTGCGAGGTTGACGCCGACCGGGTACTTCATCGTCGAGCCCATCGGTTGATAGAACGCGAGGTTCTTGTCGGTGGGGTTCGCGGGCGTGCCGGCGTAGGTGGAGTCGAGCAGCACGACGAAGAAGTCGTTGTACGGCGAGCAGGTGTACTCCGGGAACTCCGAGCTGAAGAAGTTGCTCGCGAGCTTGAACGACTTCGCGTTCGAGGGGACGCGGATCGTCAGGGTCAGCATGATCGGGTCTTCCGCCTTGTTGCCGTTCGGCTCGGGGCAGCCAGGAGAGTTCGGCAGCGTGCCGCCGTTGGCCGCGACGAAGTCCGCCGGGAAGTCCGATTCGGTGGCGTTGCCGAACGGGCTCGGCGTGTTCTCGAAGTCCTGGTACGCGGGGTTCGTGTCGCCCACGCCTGCCGCGGCGCCGGTCGAGAGCAGCGCCATGCTGGTGCCGCCCTTGGGCAGCACGCCGGAGCCGAAGTGCGTCCGGATCGACGAGGCGCGCGCGGCCGGGACGCCGCTACCGTCGGCGAGGGTGAGCGTCGCGCTGATCACCCCCCACTTGGTGTCGGCCATCGTCGCGGTCTGGCACAGGTCGATCGCCCTCGCATAGTCCATCGCGTTGAGTGATGCGGACGACAGGTTCTGATCGCACAGCGCGACCGAATCATCGACCGTGCCGTTGCAGTCATCATCGAAGTTGTTGCCGGGGGCATCGAACGCGCCCGGATTGACCGCGGCCGGGTTCGAGCACTCGGTCGAATCGCAACAATCGCCGCCGCACGTGGTCACCCCATCGCCGTCGGCATCGACGTCCTCGTCGACCATGCCGTTGCAGTTATTGTCGATGCCGTCGGTGCACATCTCTTGCACCGGAACGACCTCGCCGACGCACTGGCTCCAGGTGCCGCCCGGATCACACGTGCGCTTCCCCCCCTGACAAGGTCCGACGCCTTCCGTGCCGTTCTGACCGCTGTAGCAGTCCGCGACCGTGCCTGGGGTGCAGGGACCGTTCGGGTCGGGGTTGTCATCCCCGTTGGCGCGGACCGAGGGGCCACATGCGGCGAGCGCGAGGGCGACAACAACAAAACCGATCGACGACATGGGTACGGCCTCCGGCGCGCAGAATACGCCCCAGAGCCCCGCACCCGGCAAGCACGAACCGATGACGGCCCCAGCTCGCCCGTTGACACGATCTGTCATCAGACGAGGCGCGCGATTGTTGCGTGCGCTCCTGCGCGGCGCGTCAACCGGTGCGGACCGAGAAGTCGCGGACCGAGACGATCTGCTTGGTCTCGAGATCGGCCAGGAAGCTGCGCCCCGAGCCGATCCGCCCGTCGAAGGCGAGCAGGTACCAGACGTCGAGCGTCCAGCGCAGGTGGTCGGTCTCGCACGGCGGGGTCCACGACACCGCCTCGAGGTCACCCAGGTACGTCGGACGCGAGGGAGAAGAGGCGACCAGCTTCTGGTACTCGTCGCTGCCTTGGACCAGGGTGACCGCGCTCGTCGCGTCGCGCGATGCCACCGTGCGCCGCCAGGCCGAGGTCAGGCGGCAGCGCCCGATCTGGCCGGTGGGCGACAGCTCGATCTCGTACGCCTCGTCGGCTGCGAGGCCGTCGAAGTCGGGGACGTCGAACTCCGGGTACTTGTCACGCTCGGCGATCTGCTCGAGCCGATCATCGAAGGCCTCGTGGCCGGCGTCCAGCGTGTCCTCGCCGTAATAGCCGTAGACCCGGAGCACGAGGTTGGACGATGGCAGGCGATGGTCCCAGTCGACGATCGAGATCGCGCCCGCATAGTCGTGGCGGAACCGCTGGAGCGGAGGCAACGCGGCCGCGACGCGAGTCGCCGCGCCCTCTTCGGACAACAGACCTTGATAGGCGACCCGAGGGTGCAGCCGGATTTCCTCGGCGACGAATGGACGCAGATCAGACGACACCTTCGCGTCCGATAGTACACGCGGATGGCGCGTACGTGATCGTGGCGCGCTCGGAAGCGCATCGCCACCGTGACGAGAGCTCGAAGCGCTCTGGCTCCAATCCAGGGTCAGCGTGTCCGGCGATGGGGAGCGGCGCCTACGAACCGTGGACCGCGCGCTCGAGCGCATCGATCAGACCTCCAATCCGGTCGCCGTCGAGCTTGAGCCGTGCCGGGTTGACGACGAGCCGCGACGAGACCTGCGCGACGGTGTCGATCTCGATGAGGCCATTCTGGCGGAGGGTCTCGCCCGTCTGGGTGATGTCGACGATGCGGTCGCATAGCCCGGTGAGCGGGCCGAGCTCGATCGCTCCGGATAGCTTGATCACCTCGGCGGTGATCCCCTTGCGCTGGAGGTAGGCGCGCGTGGTGCGGGGATACTTGGTCGCGACGCGCAGGTGGGCCAGCGCGCGGTCGTCGATCCGCGCCTCGGCGCGCTCGGCGACGATCATCCGGCACTGGCCGATGCCGAGATCGAGCGGCTCGAACAGCTCCCGACCATCCTCATCCAGGACATCGCTCCCGGCGATGCCGAGGTCGGCGGCACCGTGGGCGACGTACGTGGCGATGTCCGAGCTGCGCAGGACGAGCACGCGCAGCGGGCCACACTCGTGCACGAGCCGCCGGTTGTCGCCGAACACCGGTGACAGATCGTAGCCGGCGCGCGCGAACACCGCCGCGCTCTCCTCGAGGATGCGGCCCTTCGGGAGGGCGAGGATCAAAGGTCGAGTCATGGATCGCTCACTGCTTGGCGCGCTTGATCTTCGCACCAACGCCGCGCAGCTTCTTCTCGATCGACTCGTATCCGCGATCGAGGTGATAGACGCGCAACACCTCGGTCTTGCCCGACGCGACCAGGCCCGCGAGCACCAGGCTCGCCGACGCGCGCAGATCGGTCGCCATGACCGAGGCGCCGGTCAGCTTGGTGCCGCCACGGACCACGGCGACGCGCCCGCTGATCTGGATGTCCGCGCCCATCCGGCCGAGCTCGGGCACGTGCATGTAGCGGTTCTCGAAGATCATCTCCTTGATCACCGACTGCCCCTTCGCCAGGCACGCGAGGACCATGAACTGGGCCTGCATGTCAGTCGGGAACCCCGGGTGCGGCTGGGTGATGATGTCGACCGCGTGGATCTCGCCGCCGCCGCGCACCCGCACGCCGCCGGCCTCGGCCGCGACGGTCACGCCACACCCGCGCAGCTTCGCGATCACCGCGTCGAGGTGCTCGGGCCGGGCGCCCTCGAGCAGCACGTCGCCGCGGGTCAGCGCGGCGGCCACCGCGAACGTCCCCGCCTCGATCCGATCCGGCATGATCGCATGCTCGATCGGCATCAGCTCGTCGACCCCTTCGATCGTGATGATCGCGGTCCCGCCGCCCTGGACCTTCGCGCCCATCTTGTTGAGCACGGTCGCGAGCTCCTCGACCTCGGGCTCGCGCGCCGCGTTCTCGATCACGGTGCGCCCCTTCGCGAGGACCGCCGCCATCATCAGGTTCTCGCAGCCCGTCACCGTCGGCACGTCGAGGACGATCGTCGCTCCCTTGAGCCGCTTCGCCTCGACCTCGACGTAGCCGTGATCGAGCGTGACCTTCGCGCCGAGCGCCTGGAGGCCCTTGAGGTGCTGATCGATGGGCCGGGCGCCGATCGCGCAGCCGCCCGGCAACGACACGCGCGCCCGACCGTAGCGGGCGACCAGCGGTCCGAGCACGAGCACGCTCGCGCGCATCGTCTTGACCAGATCGTAGGGCGCCTCGAGCTTGGGCTTGCGCTTCCCCGAGGGCGACTCGATCGTCAGCGTCTTCGTCCCTTCGACGTTCCACCCGAGCATGCGGAGCAGCTTCGCCATCGTGCGCACGTCGGCGAGCTGCGGGACGTTCTTGAACGTCGAGGTCCCGGTCGGCAGCAGCGCCGCCGCGAGCAGCGGGAGCGCCGCGTTCTTGGCGCCGCTGATCGGGATCTCGCCGACCAGCCGATTGCCACCCTCGACGACGATCTTGTCCATACTGCACCGACGGACCTAACACGGAACGTCCGCGGAGAGAACGCCGCGGGATCTCCTCCTATTGCAGGATCACCCAGGATCGAGCGCCGGCTCGAAGGGGCTGGCGAGATCGAGGCAGCCGTGTCCTAGTCGAACTCGACGGACAGATCGCCCTCGACGAGCTTCACCCGCACCGTGCCGCCCTGGTCGAGGCCGAACGCGCCGAACGCGACCTCCTCGACGTGGCGGGTCAGGGTCGAGGACAGGCCGCGCGCGCCGGTCTCGCGCTGGAGCGCGTCGGCGACGATGTGGTCGAGCACGTGTTCCTCGATCACCAGATCGAAGCCCTCGAGCTTGAACTCGCGCGTCATCCGGAGGACGACGTCGGTGCGCAGGATGTCCTTGAGCGTGCCGGCATCGAGCGAGCTGAACGGGACGACGCGGGTGAAGCGCGCGACGAGCTCGGGGAGAAACCCGTAGGCCTGGAAGTTCGCGACGTTCTCGACCTGCTCGGCGGAGAAATCGACGGCGATCGCGTCCGGATCGAGCCCGCCCTCGACCTGATCGCGGCCGAACCCGATCTGGTCACGCATCGCGCGGCGGTGAGCGATCTGCTGGAACCCGGAGAACGCACCCGCGGCGATGAACGCGATGTCGGCGGTCGACATCACGACGTGATCTGCATACGAGCTGTGCGTGAGGTCGAGCGGCACCACGACCTCGGACGCCTCGAGCATCTTGAGCAGCTCTCGCTGGACGCCCATGCCGGTGACGTCCTTGGTGGTGCCGGCGCCCGCGAAGATCGCGTTGTTCTGGCCCGAGGCGATCTTGTCGAACTCGTCGAGGCACACGATCCCGATCGACGCGAGCATCGGGTTCTCGTCCGCGGTGTGGAGCAGGCGGGTGAGGATCGTCGACGGATCCTGACCGACATACCCGGTCTCGGAGTAGGTGGTGATGTCGACGAGCGCGGTCGGGAGCTTGAGGATCTTGCCGAACAAGGTCTCGACCAGGAACGTCTTGCCCGAGCCGGTCGGCCCGACGCACAAGAAGTTCGACTTGCGTGGCAGCTCGGCGCGGTCGACGCCGTCGACGTAGATCCGCTTCACGCGCTTCACGTGCCGGTACGCCATCAGGCACAGCGCACGTCGCGCGTGGTCCTGCCCGCGATAGCCGAGCTCGTGCAACGCCTGGAACATCGCCTGAGGTGACGGCGAGGGCAGCTCGCGCACGAACTTGATGAAGTGCTCGAGTCCCTGCTTCCGGACCTTGCGGTTCGCCTCCATCCCCAGCTACTCCCCGGCGCTCCGCCCCGCCTGGCCCCGGAGCGTCTCCGGCTGGGTCCGCGCCGTGGCCGCGAAGCCGTCGGGGCCCCCACCCCGCAGATGCGCTGCGCTCATCGTCGGTGGAGCGTAGCGTATGGTGAATCGTTTGACCAATCGCCACGCGCGGTGGCCTAATCGATGACGGTGACCACGCAGAGCCTGGTGCGTCCGTTTCTCGATGCCGCGCCGGCGGCGGTCAGGCCGGTCCTCGAGACCGTGGCCGACCTCGATCGACGCCTGTGGGCGATGGTCGCAGAAGGCCGCGCAGCGTGGCCTGATTTCACGCTGGATGCCGGCGAGGTCGTGGCGTTCGTGGGCCGCCAGATCACCGAAGACCTCGCAGACGCGGTGCTCGATGGGCTCCGGCCAGCTGACCTCTACCTGGCGTGCGCATGTGCGAGGCAGGTTCCAGGGGCGATCCAGGCGTTCGACCGTGACTACATGCGCGAGGTCGATGTCGCACTTCAGCGCATGCGGATCGGCGGCGCCCGGCTCGCCGATATCAAGCAGCTGGTCCGCCAGCGCTTGTTCGTGGGCGGCGGGACGGCGGGGACGCCGACAAGCGCCGGCAAGATCGCGGAGTACGCCGGCCGCGGAGATCTGCGGCGGTGGGTGCGATCGGTCGCGGTGCGCACCTGTCTCAACGATCTGAGGAAGGGCAAGCGCGAGATCCTCGTGGACGACGATCATCTGATCGCGCAGCAAGCGGTGTCGGCGGACGATCCTGAAGTCGAGTACATGAAGCGGACGTACGCGAACGAGTTCAAGGCCGCGTTCTCGGAGGCGCTCGCCCAGCTCGGTGCGCGCGAGCAGACGCTGCTTCGCTATCACCACGTCGATGGGCTCAACATCGACGAGATCGGAGCGATCTACCGCGTGCACCGGGTCACCGCGTTCCGCTGGCTCGAGAAGGCCAAGGAGCTGCTGGTCCGGACGACGCTCGAGACCTTGCGCGCGCGGCTCAAGCTGCCGTCCGCCGAGCTCGACAGCGTGCTCCGGATGATCCGGAGCCAGATCCACCTGTCGCTGGTGCGCCACCTCGGGGGGCCGAGCGACAAGGTCGATGACGACGCGATGGAGCTCGACGCGAGCGAGCTCGAAGAAGTCGACCCCTCGTGAACGACGTCGGCGCCCGCGCGCCCGCGCGCCGATGGGCCGAGGCGGCGATCGCGGCGATCGTGATCGCCGTCGTGGCGATGCTGATCGTGCCGTTGCCACGGCCGCTGCTCGATGCCTTGCTCGCGCTCAACATCGGGATCGCGGTCGCCCTGCTGATGGCCGCGGTGTTCTCGCCGCGGCCGCTGTCGTTCACGTCGTTCCCGACCCTGCTCGTCGTGACCACGCTGTTCCGCGTCGGACTCGAGGTCTCGGCGACGCGGCTGATCCTCGCCGATGGCGATGCGGGCGAGGTGGTCCGCGCGTTCGGCTCGTCGGTGGTCGCCGGCAACCTGGTCGTCGGCATCGTGGTGGTCGCCGTGAT
>WBZN01000810.1_pt1 | contig 20759 bp, 21 predicted proteins | sample 5204281 | NCBI WGS metagenome assembly WBZN01 (sample SAMN12344347, study PRJNA552823) | activated sludge metagenome | biome: Activated sludge suspended growth; feature: Nitrification reactor; material: Wastewater; isolation source: activated sludge from nitrification reactor of wastewater... | reverse complement strand
TTCGAGCGTCGCGGCGCTCGCGCTCCTGAGCGCAGGGCTGCGCTCGCTGCGAAGGATCGTGATCGTCTCGTTGCGCTCGTTGTCCTTGTCGTCGGGTCGCCACGTCGTGGTCTTCACGTCAGTGGCCGTCGTGTCATCGGTGTGTTGCCAATCAACGGGCATGTCGAAGCCCAGCGACGCGAACCGCGCGTGTTGCCGCGGCGCTTCCTCTGCGGGGGAGCCGCCGCATGCGGCGAGGCTCGCGAGCGCGCACGCCGTGATGACGTCCACGGCCTTCACGGAATCACCCCGGTGTCACCGAGGTGATCGATCCCGAGCCGCTGCGCCGCCGCCTGGGCGCGTGCCTTCACGCTGCGCGCGCGCACGGCAGCGGCGTAGCCGTTGTTGATCGTGTCCCATCCGGTCGCCTCGGCACCGCGATCCGCGGTCCCTTGTTCTTCGGGCGTCAGAACCTCGTAGGCCCACGCGGCGTTGCTCGGGCCGATGTCATAGGGCCTGAATGGATCGTGCTGCGCGACCGCGGGGCCCGCCGCCGGCACCACCGGGGGCTCGAGCGTTGGCTCCGGCTCCGGCAGCGCCACAGAAGGTGCTGTCGTGGACGCGGGCGAATCGCTTCGCGACGTGGCTGCGACCAGCAGAACCGAACATACCGCCACTACCAACAAGATCGATCTCCACATCAACGCCTCCAAAATGGGAAACGTCACCCGATCAGGTGCTCCGCTGATCGGAGACCGCCCGTCGTTGACCACCTGTCGTTGACCGCCTGTGCTGTGAAGAAGCCACGGAGGACGAAGTGCCGCGCGACCGCGAGCAACTCCGCCCGAGCGTGTCCATCCACCTGAATGTCTTTAATGCGTACCCGCCACATGGTCGCCACCCAGCGACCCGGCGCACCTTACGATGCGCTCAGGTTTCTCGTACCGGATCCGATCGCGGAACGCAAGACCAGAATCGCAACACGATCGCTTCCGTCTCGTCTCACGTTGACGTCTCGCTGCGATCACGAGACGTCGTCGCACCACGTTGTCCTCGGAGGATCAACGCGTTTGCCAATAAGGTGAATCCTTGTTGACCGCGAATACCTTCGAAGGATTTTGTTGGATGCAGTTCCCGATCTGACGCAGAGAAGCGGGATCCGTTCCGATCAGCTTCGACCGTTCCACGGGCAGCCGCTCCACATGCGCGCACGGTGCTGCCGTGCCGAATGGCTCGCGCGGCAGAAGCTCGGTGCGAGGGGCCAAGGCGCTCGCGACTCGAACCATGCGTCCTCGCTCACGTCCGATCCGGTCTCCCGAACGGGAGGACAACGGGCCACGGGCGATCACGCGTCGCCGTTCGGGTTCACGGCGAGCCCGAAATCGGCGCTTCACGTCCATCACGAGCGCCGATGCGCGCGAGCACGCGGGGACGCGCGCCGCCGCCCGGAATGGCCACACGCTCCGTCGTGGAGTGGTCACATCCGCGCGGTACAGGAATTGCTGAACGCTGACCCATGAGGTCCATCAGGAAGATCGTCGTGCTCGGTGCCAACGGAACCATGGGTTCCAGCTCGGGTGCGGTGTTCGCTGCCGCCGGAATTCCCACGGTGTTCCTCGCGAGGACGGTGGAGAAGGCAGAGGCCGGCCGAGCGCGGGCCGAGCATCTCACCAAGGGGAAGCTGCCGCTGCGTTCGATCAGCTGCGGGACGTACGCTCAGGATCTCGGCGCCGCGCTCGCCGATGCGGACCTGGTGTTCGAGGCGGTGTCCGAGGATCCGGCGACCAAGCGCGAGGTGTTCACGCTGATCGAGAAGCTGCGCAACGTGGACGCGATCGTCGCGAGCGTCTCGTCGGGGCTCTCGATCGGCGGGATGTGCGCCGACCGCTCCCACGGCTTCCGCAAGAGCTTCCTCGGCATCCACTTCTTCAACCCGCCGACGATCATCGTCGGCTGCGAGCTGATCCCGCACGCGGGGACCGATCCCGGCGTCGTCGCGGTGATTCGCGAGTTCCTGACCGAGATCCTGGAGCGCGAGGTCGTCGAGACCGCGGATACGCCGGCGTTCGCCGGGAACCGCCTCGGCTTCAAGGTGCTGAACGAGGTCGCGCAGCTCGCCGAGGAGCACGGCGTCGCGTTCATGGATCGGCTGCTCGGCACGCACACCGGTCGCGCCCTGCCCCCGCTGGCGACGATCGATCTGGTCGGCTGGGACGTTCACAAGGCGATCGTCGATAACCTGTTCGCCAGCACGCACGACACCGCACACGACCACTTCAAGTTACCCGCCTACATGCAGCGCCAGATCGACAAGGGCCACCTCGGCCGCAAGACCCGCGACAAGGGCGGGTTCTTCCGCATCGAAGGCAAGGGCGAAGGCGCCAAGCAGTTCGTGCTCGACGCTCGGACCGGCGACTACAAGCCGGTCGCCGAGCTCTCGCTGCCCACGCTGGCGTTCGTCGAGAAGATGAAGGCCGCGATCCGTTCGGGCCGTGACCGCGGATACCGCGGTGCGATGGAGGTGCTGTGCACCGCCGAAGGCAAGGAGGCCGCGCTGCTGCGCAAGGTGGTGCTCGGCTACATCAGCTACGGGCTCGGGCTGGTCGGCACCGTGGTCGAGCGGCCGCGCGATATCGATCGGATCATGGGGTTCGGCTTCAACTGGGCGCCTCCCGGCGTGCTGGTCGACGCGATCGGCCCGGGCCGGACGATCATCCTGCTCGAACGTGCGAGGTTGCCTGTTCCCACCGTGCTCCTCGAGGCGGCGACTCATCAGCGCGCGCTGTTCGACGAGCCCGCCATGGATGGTTCCAGGTTCTTTGCGGCCGCCGAGTGATCGTCGCTCGCGCGTGACCACCGGTCGTCGTTCGGTGGCGTCGATGACGTGTGGTAGACACCGGGGGTGCCGGCTCCCCACGACGATCTCCGCCGCTTTCGGGCGAATCGCCAGGACGAGATCGATAGCGCGGCGCAGTACCGCGCGATGGCAGACGTCGAGCCCGACGCGGCGGTCGCGAAGGTGTTTCGCGATCTCGCCGAGGCCGAGGACAAGCACGCGGCGTTCTGGGAGCGCCAGCTCCAGGCGCGCGGCGTCGATCCGGGGCCGCGCAAGCCGAGCTGGCGCGCGCGCGTGCTGACGTGGACCGCGCGCCGGTTCGGCGCCCGGATGATCTTGCCGACCGTGGCGACGCGCGAGACGCTCGGGCGCAATGACTACATGAAGCAAGCCGAGTCCGCCCACACGCGGATGCCCGCGGAAGAGCGCTCGCACGCGCGCGTGCTGCAATCGATGTTGAAGCGCACGACCGGCGCGCTCGGCAGCGAGGTCGCGCGGGTCGAAGGCCGGCACCGCAACGTCGGAGGCAACGCGCTGCGCGCCGCGGTCCTCGGTGCGAACGATGGCTTGTGCTCCAACCTCGCGCTCGTGATGGGCATCGCGGGCGCGTCGAGCAGCTCGAAGCTGATCTTGGTGTCGGGGGTCGCGGGGCTGGTCGCGGGTGCGTGCTCGATGGCGCTCGGCGAGTGGCTGTCGGTCACCAGCGCGCGCGAGCTCGCCGAACGCGAGCTGGCCGTCGAACGCGACGAGCTCGCCGCGGCGCCTGAAGAGGAGCGAGAGGAGCTGCAGCTGATCTACGAGGCGAAGGGGATCCCAGAACACGAAGCGAAGCAGATGTCCGCGAGCGTCATCCGGAACAAGGACACGGCGCTCGACGTGCTCGCGCGCGAGGAGCTCGGCATCGATCCCGAGGAGCTCGGTGGCTCGGCACGGGTGGCGGCGGTCACGTCGTTCTTTCTGTTCGCCTTCGGCGCGCTGTTCCCGATCCTGCCGTTCCTGTTGACCTCCGGAGTGACCGCCATCCTCGCGAGCATCCTGACGTCCGGGCTCGCGCTGTTCGGGATCGGCGCCGCGATCACCATCTTCACCGGCCGCTCGGTGTGGGTCTCCGGCGGTCGCCAGCTCGCCCTCGGGCTCGCGGCCGCAGGCCTGACGTTCGGGCTGGGGCACCTGCTGGGCGTCGCGATCAGCTGACCGGGTGCCGTCCCCCCCGGGGAACAGGTGGGGAGTCGCATCCCCCGGTATACGCGGGAGGGGCTCGTCTCCCTCCGGATACGGCCGAAACCCCTGAGATCACGATCATCTAGACGTGGCATGTCGGCTGCTGTTGTCCTGGGTTGTCGTAACCCACCAAGGACATGCCCATGTCGAAGCCCAAGCAACCCGAAACCCTCGATGCCATCGATCCGGCCGCCCTCGCCCAGGTGACCGGAGGAACCGGCGGCGGTGATGGCACCCAGGCCCTCCTGTCCCAGCTCAACGGCATCCTCGATTCGATCAAGTCGATCTCCACGGCCGGAAGCGCCCAGGGGTTCAACACCAACGAGATGATGCTGATGATGTTCATGCTGCAGCAGCGCAACCAGCAGCAGGTCATTCCGATCGTCCAGGCCCCGCAAAGCGGCTACTGGCTCATCAACCGAAACCGCCGCTGACCTCGGTCATCTCATCAGGTGCCAGACGACCGCGACCTGACCAGCAAGCTCGGTGCACGACGATCTCGACCTCGACGCTGTCACCACCAGCGACGAGTCCGCGATCAGCGCGGCATGCGAGCGCATGACTCGCACGGGCCCCCCAAGGGTCTCGTGCGGAGGGCTGACCAGATCGCGAGCTACATGCCCGGATCGTTCCCACCTGCTGCCCAGCAGGTGGGAGCCGAGCTGCAAGCACGTCGACCCTGATGGCGTGGCGCCCGCATCGAGGGCGTGTGACGGCCGAGCGTGGACATGGGTTCGACGACGATCGACGACCCGGCCGTTCACAGCCCCATCGATCGGATAGCTGCTTCGTGCACGTCATCGGCGCGAACGTCGCGACCGCGGCGTGCGGCCCCGCGAACGACGGCGGTGCCATCAGGCGAGCGCGCGGCATGGCCGGACACTCCCGTTCGTGAGTCGGAACGAGCGGTGGATCGGAGATCGCCTGACCAGCGCGTGGGGTATACCCGCACCATGCTCAAGAGAACCGCATCTGCCATGTGGCGTGGGACCGGGCCCAAGGGAACCGGCGCGATTTCGACCCTGAGCGGCGCACTCAAGGATCAACCGTACGGCTTCAACACCCGGTTCGCGTCGGAAGACGGCAAGGCCGGGACCAACCCCGAGGAGCTGATCGGTGCCGCGCACGCGAGCTGCTTCACGATGGCGGTCGCGTTCCAGATCACGAACGCCGGCTTCGAGCCGACGCAGCTCGACACGGTGGCGACCGTGTCGATGGAGAAGCAGGACCCGGGCTGGACGATCATCTCGATCGCGCTCGATCTCAAAGGAACCGTCCCGAACGTCACGGCGGAGCAGTTCCAGAAGTTCGCCGACGACGCCAAGAAGGGCTGCCCGATCTCTCGCGCGCTCGCGGCCGTGCCGATCACGATGACGGCGAAGCTGAACTAGCGGCCGCCTGTCGGGATCGCCGGCAGCGGGCCGGTCGGCGACATCGGCCCGCGAACTCCGCGACCGCGGCGCCCCGAGTCATCGTCGTCGTCGTGGTAACGAAGGCCATGCGCACCGCTCTCGTGGCTCTCGCGTGGATGTCTGCCATGGCGTGCGCCGCGCCGCGGCCTCGTCCCGTGCTGGTGACCACGGCCGAGCGCTCGCGGTACCGCACCACCGGTCGCTATGACGAGGCGATCCGGCTGTGCCATGACTTCGCGCGTGCGTATCCGGGGGTCGGGTGTGACGAGATCGGGCGCACCGTCGAGGATCGGCCGATCGTCGCGCTGCGGATCGTGCGCCGCGCGGGCGCGCCGTTCATCTACGTCCAGGCCGGGATCCATGCCGGCGAGATCGAGGGCAAGGACGCGGGCTGGTGGTTCCTGCGCGATCTGCTCGAGGGCAAGGTCGCGCCCGGCGCGCTCGACGCCGTCAATGTCGTGTTCGTTCCGGTGATGAACCCGGATGGCCACGAGCGTTTCGGCCCCAACCAGCGCCCCAACCAGCGCGGGCCCGAGCAGACGGGGTTTCGCACCAACGCGGCGCGCCTCAACCTCAACCGGGACTACGTCAAGGCCGACGCGCCCGAGACCCGGGCGGTGCTGCGGGTGCTCGAGACCTACGCGCCCGTGCTGCTCGTCGATCTGCACACCACCGATGGCGCGAAGTTCGAGCAGAACATCAGCATCATCGCCGCGCCGATCGCGCCGCGCCCCGATGGCCTCGAGAAGGTCGCGGAGGCGATGTCCGCGGCGATCGTCTCGCGGTTGACCGCGCTGGGTCATCTCCCGGTCGCGTTCTATCCGTCGTTCATCGACCAGGACGATCCCGCCTCGGGCTTCGCCAAGAGCGAGACACCGCCGAGGTTCTCCCACTTCTATCACGCTACGCGCGGGCGGCTCGGGGTGCTGGTCGAGACCCACAGCTGGCGCACGTACCGCGAGCGCGCGCAGAGCACCTATCACGCGCTGCAGGCGATCTTCGAGGACGCGACGACGCAGGCGATCGCGTGGCGTGACGCCGAGGCGGCGGCGGCCCTCGCGAGCTCGCACCTCGCCGGCACCGCGGTGCCGCTGGTGTGGGACAGCGGCCCGCGCCATCACGAGATCGAGTTCCGCGGGTACGCCTACGACAAGCGCACGTCCGAGCTCACCGGCGGCGTCTGGCTCGTGTACGACGAGGCCAAACCGGAGCGCTGGAAGGTGCCGCTCTACGACGCGCTCGTGCCGAAGATCACCGTGATCGCACCCCGCGCGGGCTACATCGTCGATGGTGGGTTCGCGGCCGCGGTGGCCGCCGTGCTCGATCGTCACGGCATCGTCCACGCGCCGATCGCGGGCCAGCCGAGCGTGGCGGTCGAGGCGTATCGCGCGACCAAGGCCACGTTCGCGCCGCCGTACGAGGGCCGCACTCGCGTGACGATCGAGGGTGGATGGGCAGCGGAGACCCGCACGCTCGAGCGCCACGCGATGTTCGTCCCGATCGCGCAGCCCGCGGCGCGGCTCGTGATGCAGCTGTTCGAGCCGGTGGCCCCGGACTCGCTCGCGCAGTGGGGCGAGTTCAACGCGGTGTTCGAGCGCAAGGAGTACATGGAGGAGTACGTCACCGAACAGGCCGCGCGCGAGATGCTCGACAACGATCCGACGCTGCGCGCCGCCTTCGACGCCGCCGTCGCCGCGGATCCCGAGCTCGCCAAGAGCACCGCGCAGAAGCTCGATTGGTTCTACCGCCGCCATCCCGCATGGGATGAACGCGTGAACCTGTTGCCCGTGTTTCGCACCGCGGTCGATCCGCGCCACCACCCGTAGCGCACGCTGGCCGTCGCGAGCGGCAACGGGCGCCAGCCGCGCGCCGCCGGGCATCGCGCCGGCGTGGGCCAGGGTCGCCACGCCGGGAACGTCCGATCCATCCCGGTCGAGCCGCCGGCGACGATCGGCAGACCGGGCCGGCTACACGCGCAGGATGATCTTGCCAAACCCCGCGTTGCTCGCCATCCGGCGGTGCGCGTTGGCGGCGTCATCGAGATCGAGCACGCGATCGATCACCGGCTGGACCAGCCCGCGCGCGATCAGCGGTACGACCTGGTCCTCGAACGCGCGCATCGCGGTGATCTTCTCCTCGATCGGACGTGCGCGCAGCACGGTGCCGAACACCCGCGCCCGCGTACGCAGCATGGCGCCGAGGTCGATGTTCGTGCGCGCTCCGGCGAGCAATCCGACGAGCACGATCCGGCCGGTCGATCTCAGGCAGCGCAGATCCTCGTCGAGGTACCCGCCACCCACGAGCTCGAGGACCACCGCCGCGCCCGGCGGGTGGGCGGACCGCACCGCCTCGGCGAACCGTCCGTCGGAAGCAACGATGCCGACGTCGAGCCCGATCTCCTTGGCGCGATCGAGCTTGCCCGGCGTGCGCGAGGTCCCGATCACGTACGCACCGAGCGCGTGACCGAGCTGGACCGCCGCCGTGCCCACGCCGCTGCCGATGGCGTGCACCAGCAAGGTCTCGCCACCCGCCAGATGAGCCTGTCCGATCATCGCGTCGTGCGCGGTGACGAACGCCTCGGGGACCGCGGCCGCTTGCTCGTAGGACAGCGCGTCCGGGATCCTGGCGACCGCGCGTTCGTGCGTCACGAGCTGCGCGGCATACGCGCCGCCCCCGACGAGACCGAACACTCGGTCGCCGAGGGCGAAGCGTTCGGCGCCTGGCCCGAGCGCTTCTACCTCGCCGGCGAACTCGAGCCCCGGGATCTCGGCGGGTGAATCCGCCGGAGCCGGGTATGCGCCCATCCGCTGGAGCAGATCTGCGCGGTTGACGGCGGTCGCGCGAACGCGCACGCGGATCTCTCCGCGGGACGGTTCGGGTGATGGCCGCTCGACGACCTCGAGGACCTCCGGTCCGCCCGGCTTGGTGATCGCGATCGCTCGCATCGTCATGCGGGGACTATCCCGCACGACGTGCGGGGATCACCAGCAGCTGCGGCGACCGACGTAGACGACGCCGGGAGCCGCGGGGCGGCTGAGCGCCATCGCCATCGCGAACATCATCATCGTGTTGGTGTTGTTCTGCTGCGGCCGGGCGAGGTCCTTGATGGAGTCCGACAGGCCGGAGAGCTGCGCGGTCAGCGCAGCGTCCGTGGAGGAGCCATAGCTCCGGGTGGTCGGCGCGCGGCCGGTTCCGCCGGTGACGGTCTCGAGGGCAACGGTTTCGATGGACGTGAGCGTGAGGGTGTTCGACATGGTGGGTTCCTTTGTGGTGACGGACTTCCCCTAGAGCAGGGGCCGTGCCACCGCGTAACCCCGTAGATCACCGTGGATCGGGCCGATGGACTTGTTTTGATCCGGGTTACAACACGGAACCCCGAGGTGACAGGCGATCGGGGCGAGACCAGGGCCTCAGCGATTGTGCATCTCCGTGCACTTCACGCGCACTTGGGGACGGCGCTCTTCGGCGACCTCGGCATCCCTTCGCGACAAGGCCGAATTCTGCCCAGGTTTCGCACGACTGGATGCAGGGGGAGCTCACGCGTAGTTCACGTCGAGGCCATGGGGGCCTCACTCGTCGCTGCGCGACAAGGGGCCCATGACCCACAAAAAGCCACGGACGAAGCTCCGCACCGCGACGATCCTCCTCACCGCGGCCCTGGGCGCCACCGGCTGCACCGACGACGTGTCCGACCCGCAGGCCGCGGTCGATGGCGACGACGCCCAGAAGGTCGAGCTGTCCGCCGTGTTCGGTCCCCATTGCAACCAGCAGGCGCATGACGGCCACGAACGCTGCGTCCCATCGTCGCTCCGCACCGACATCGCCTGGTACGGGAGTAACCGCGAGACCCTCACCGGCTGGCTCGACTCCGCCGGATGTGCCAGCCCGGGCTACCGGGAGAACAGGAAGCCGGTCGCGCTGTTCGACTGGGACAACACGATCATCAAGAACGACGTCGGCGATGCCGTGACATTCCACGCGATCGCGCACGACCAGGTCCGCCAGCCGCCCCACCAGAACTGGAAGGCGACCAGCAAGTTCATGACCGACGCCGCGGCGACTGCGCTGACCACCGCGTGCGGCACCTCGGTCCCCGCTGGCGAGCCGCTCAGGACGAGCGTCAACGTCGCGTGCGCCGACGAGATGCTCAGCATCTACATCGATGGCAAGACCACCGGCGGCGCGGCGGCGTTCGCGAACTGGAACTTCCGTCGGATGGAGCCGACGTATGCATGGACACCGCAGCTGCTCGCCGGGCTCACCCACGCCGAGGTCAAGCAGCTCACGCTCGACGCGGTGCTGCCGCAGCTGGTCGCGCCGATCGGCACGACCCAGACGATCGGCACCCATACGGGGCTCAACGGTTGGCTGCGTCTCTACGATCAGCAGCGCGATCTGATCAAGGCCGCACAGACCCGTGGCTACGATGTCTGGGTGATCACCGCGTCGCCGCAGGACGTCGTCGGCGCCCTCGCGCCGCTGGTCGGGATCCCGGCAAATCGCGTGATCGGGATTCGCTCGCTCACCGATTCGCTCGACCGATTGACCTACAGCTTCGAGGGCTGCGGGACGATCCCTGATGGCGAGGACGCCATGATCTCGTACATCGAGGGCAAGCGATGCTGGGTCAACAAGATCGTGTTCCACGATCACTCGCCCAATGCGATCAATCGCCGCCCGATCGGTAGCCGCCAGACGTTCGCGGCCGGCGACTCGGATACCGACATCGAGTTCCTCCGCGACGCGAAATACAAGTTCGTGCTCAACCGCAACAAGAGCGAGCTGATGTGCTTCGCGTATCGCAACGAGCACGACTCGTGGCGGGTCAACCCGATGTTCATCTCGCCGAAGAGCGAGAAGACCTCGCCGTACCCGTGCGACACGACCGCATGCAAGGACGCGAGCGGCGTCGGCCAACCGTGCATCGACGAGGGCGGCCTCGTGATCCCGCCGCAGCTCGATACCGTTCACCCCTGAACCGGGGGCCTTCCCTCACCTCGATGAGCCGTGATCCTCGGCGCTGCGACCCCGTGATCCGCAGCCACCGCGTCCTGCTAGCGTGTCGTGCTGCGATGGGTGAACACGCGCGACCATCGGTCGAGCGTCTCGCCAAGCGCACGCCAGCGACGGAGCGGCTCCGCGGCGAGGGCGCGCAGCTGCTTCACGATCGTCGCGTGCTTCGGCGGCCTCGGCTCGGGCATCGCCGGGCCGTGGATCGCGCGCGTGGCGGCCATCCAGCGCGTGATGACCTGCTTGATCATGTCCTCGACCGAGACCGTCTCGCCCACCGCGAGGAGCGCGGTGCAGGCGGCGGTCAGCGCGTCGTGCTCTTCGGGGGACAGCCGGACCAGCACGCTACGTGCGTGCTCGACGACCTCGGCGGCGATCGGGACGGCGCGCTTGGTGCGGCGCGCCTCCTTGCCGGCGGGCTTCGCGGTGGTGAGGCGAGAGGTCGCGGGCGGCTTGACGAAGTTCTCGGGGAGCTTGGCCATGGGATTCGCTTTCTGGGGGTGAGCGGCGATGAGGGTCAGGCGGCCGCGCGCGCGCCGACGGAGAGCTGGAGACGCTGGGCGACCTCGGCGGCGAGCGCTCGGTAATCCTCGGAGCCGCGCCGCGGCGCACGCTCGGCGCGCTCGATCTCGAAGATGTCGCGATGCCACGCCGGGCACACGATGAAGCTGCTGTTGGTCCGGATGCAGGTCTCGAGCAACAGGTCGCCATAGGCAGCCTGGACCTGATCGCGCGACTGCTTGGTGACCGCGAGGCGGCGGTCGTAGCCCATCTGCACGCAGCCGAGCACCACGGCCACACCAACCTCCGCCGCGGCGATCTCCGCGAGCGCCGCGCTGGTGGTCGACAAGCCCTCGAGCGCCTTCGGATCCGGCGTGAACGGCATCAGCACGTGCGTCGCGGCGACCAGGCTGTTGATGGTCGCGAGCTGCAGCTCGGGCGCGGTGTCGATGACCACGATGTCGTAGCCGACCAGGTTCCGCAGCGCGCGGCGCAGGATGGTCTCGCGACCCGTGCGGCCGGCGATCGCGAGCTGCGCCTCCGTCAGATCGGTGGTCGCCGGCGCGAGCCAGACGCCCTCTCGGTTCGACGGCCGCGCGACCTCCTCGAGGCTGGCGGTGCCGAGGAGCACCTGCGTCGTGGTCGGGACATCGTCGTCCGAGGGATCGGTCAGCACCGCGGTCGCGCTGGCCTGCGAGTCCATATCGATGACCAGGACGCGACAGCCGGTCTCGGCGAGGCCCGCGGCTAGATTCGTCGCGAGTGAAGACTTACCGACGCCACCTTTGCGATTCGCGATCGTGACGACATGCATGAATGCACTCTAAGGACCGAGCGATCCCAGGCAACTTTTTTGACGCAGTCCGTCGACTGCCTTTCATTCGCCCATGACGCCGCCAACGCGTCCGCTGTCGTCCGCGATGTTTGGCGCCCGAAGCTCGACCACGCGCGTCGACGAGCGCGCCGCCGATTCGGGAGTGTATCGTCCCGCGATGACGGCGACCGAAGACATGCTCGCGCGAATCGCCGCGCTCGAGGTGATCGTGCAGGAGCTCCAGACGGAGCTCGCGCGCCGATCGACGATGCATCGCACGCTGCGCTGCCGCTGCGGCGGCACGACGATCCTGCAGTTCACGCGGGTCGACGAGCTCGGCGCTCATAACCTTCCCGTCAAAGGCGGGCTCGCGTACAACGCGCGATGGGCCGGCCCCGAGACCGTGGCGCCGCTCGAGGCGTACGCCTGCTTCTCGTGCGGGCTCGTCGAGTGGCATGTCAGCAGCTTCGAGGGCGTGCATATCGACGGCAAACGCGTGATCCGCCACGAGGCACCGGCCGATCGCGCCGACCCACCAGGGCCATATCGCTAGCCGGACATCGCCCGCCGCATCACGTGCCGCTGCGGATCCTGCCGCTACGCGAGCGCATAGCGGACAGTCCGGGAACACACGTTCCCGCGGGAACATGTGCTCTCGGAGCTTCGTCGCCGACCCACTCGGCGGAGGGTTCGAACCGGCCGGTGCGCTAGCGTCCTCCGTACCCGATGACGTTGACGTTCGTCTGGACCTCGGGCCCGCCATCCTCCGGCTGCGGCTGCGGCTGCGGCGGTGGGGTGCTCTGGCCGCATCCGCCCTGGACCGAGGTCAGGGCATCGAGCGGGATCGATTCGAGGGCGGGGGCGGGGGCGGGGGCGGTGGTGGTACGCATGTCAGCGTGAATGTGCAGTCGATGTGCCACGGAGAACTCGACCTCTATTCACGAGCTTGAGCCCGCCGGCGCCGGGCTGGGGCGTCTCCCGCGGGACGCAAGCCTGGATCGCTCGCCACCACCCGCGGTGCCATACTCGTGGCGTGCCCATCAGCTGCGTCGCGTGTGGTGGACCGGTCCACGAGGCCGTGGTGACGTGCCCGCACTGCGGGAAACCGAGCGGCGCAGCGCCGAACCGCGCGGTCGCCGACGCGGCCCTCGCGCTCGCCATCCTCGACGAGCACCGGTCGCGAGACCAGCGCGAGGCCGCGAGCGAGGCGAGCCTCGGCTTCGACGATTCGCTCCCCTTCGGGCTCCTCGACGTGGTCGCCGGGGTCGTGGGCGCCGCCATCCACGCCGCGAGCGAGCCACGGCGACCGCCCGAGCCCGTGCTCCCGCGGGCGGTCGCCCGGGAGCGCCCCCGTCTGCCGACGGTCGATCCGATCGCCTCCGAGGCGCCCGAGCCAGCGCCTCCACCCGGCGACCAGCCGCGTTACCTCAAATAAGCCCCCGAGATGACACGAACGGTGCGGGTCGTCGCGCTCGGCGCTGTGTCAGGATCGTGGACCTGGACCCCGAGGCCATGACGACGTGATCAACGCCCCAGGCATGACCTCGCGCGGCAAGCGCATCGCGTTCCTGATCGCCATCATCATCGCGTTCTTGCTGCCAAAGCATGTCGAGTGCGGGTTCCCGGACGGCCGGTGCGGCCGCGAAGGCGTGTTCCACCAGGTGTGCAAGTCCTACGAGCTCGAGCCCCTGGGTGTGTACCTGCTCGAGGTCGTGGCCAAGCAAGACGTGGGGTTTGCGTACAAGTCCGGGGAAGACTGCCGGTGAGCTGAAGTGTGTTGCACGCCGCCCGCGTTTGCCCAACACTGGAAGAGATGTACCGCGACGCTGCGACCACCCTGGACGAGCACGATCGCGCGATCGGCGCGATCCTGATCGGCGAGGAGCTCGTCGCCCAATGCGAGCGCTTGGTCGAGGTCATCCACGATCCGCAAGCACCCCAGCGATGGCGCGCGATGCGCGATATCCACGATGACTATCCCGAGATCTGGCGCCATCTCGATCGCGCCAAGAGCGTGCTCGCGACGCGCGGCGTGAACACGATCGGCTACGACGAGCTCCGCCCGCACGTGCGCCCGTCGCTGGCCGCGTCTCCCGATGATCCCACCCAGGTGATCGATCCCGATGCGCTCGATGATGCGCGCCGCGCGATCGACGAGCTCAAGCTCTCGGTCCACGGTGCGGACTGGAGCGCGATCGAGACCCGCACGCGTGGCCTGGTCGAGACGCCCGCGCTGCGCCGCTGGAATCGCCTCGCGCTGGCTGGGTTCCTGATGCTGTGCGCGCTCGGCGTGCTGACCTGGTTCCTCGCGATCACGCCGGTCCGCAAGCCGGATCGCAGCGAGCTCATGCGCAAGGAGCTCGCCGAGATCGCCGAGCAGCGCCGCGTGCGGATCAACACGCTCAGCATCGTGATCGGCGAGCGCTGCGACCCGCCGATCGCGCACGAGCTGACCAGGCTGCTCGTGATGGATGGTCGTGGGGAGGACGCGGGCCGGTTCGCGGACGTCTACGTCGCTCGCTGTGGTGCAGATCGGGTCGTCGAGCACTGGGCGAACGCCCCGCGCGCGCCGCGGCTGTGAGCCTGGCTCGCCGCGCGGACGCCGGCACGCGTTGAATGGCATCCGCGAACCCACCGGCCGGGATCGTCGCGCGGGCATGGATCAAGGGCCGCCGCGTGCCATGATGCCGTCCGTGAAGCTCGGGATGCTCGTCGCCCTCGTCGCCTGGCCGCTCGCGGCACGCGCAGACGAACCGATGGACGATGCCGGTCGCTCCCACGCCGAGCACGCGCCGATCGAGAATCGGATCAACTTTCGCGTCGGCGCCGCGACCACGGACACCAACGGCCACCCGACGATCTGCCTCGACGTGCGCGTGATCCGCGGGTTCGGGATCGAGTCGTGTGGGACCGGACAGGCGCTGCTCCACAACGATCCGGGCTACGAGATGGCGCACATTCGCGGGACGTACTCGTTCCTCGAGGGCCCGGTGTGGAAGGGCACCGGCCACGTGCGCGGCGGCCTTGGCTTCGCCGAGATGCAGGTCGGCATCGATCATACGGGCTTTCAGTTCGGCTCGCCGGACGCGGACAAGGGCTCGGTCGCCGGGCCCGAGGCATCGGTCTCCGGTCAGCTGTTGCTTCCGCTGTACAAAGGCGTCGATTTCGTGATGACCGGGACCGCCGGCCTGGCCCTGTTCCAGCACGCGGATGAGCTCGTGGAGACCCGGAGTAATCTTCAGTCGTTCGTCTCCGTGGAGGCCGGCATCGGCTGGTGACGAGCTGCGTCACGAGGGCGCCCGCGCAGCTGACTCTCACCCGAAAGCATGCTCCAGTGCGCGCACGATGGAGCTTCGACCTGCCGCCCAGTACGCTCGCGAGGTCCGGCCGGGGTTACCGGACAAGGTGTTCGTGCCCGCGTGGTCCCGCGTGTTCTGGCTGCCGTTTCACATCGCGGTGATCAGCGCGCTCGCGTGGAGCATGGCGACCGGACGGCTCCCTGCGCCGCTGTGGCCGGTCGCGTCGATCGTGATCGGATGCTGCATGGCCGGCGGCGTGTTCCTCGGCCACGAGACCATGCACGGTGGCGTGGTCCGCGGCGGCCGCGCCATCCGCACCGTGGGCCTGATCGCGTTCCTGCCGTTCTGCCTGTCGCCGACGCTGTGGACCGCGTGGCACAACCGGGTGCACCACAACAACTGCGGCAAGGCCGGCGTCGATCCGGACATGTATCCGACGTTGCACGAGTACCAGACGCAGCCCACCGCGCGGATCATGGCGGACTACTTCGGGATCGGTCGCCGCCGGCTGATGAGCCTGCTCAGCTTGCTGTTCGGCTTCACGGGCCAGAGCTCGCAGATGCTGTGGAAGGCGCGCATGCGCGGCATGCTGAGCCCCGGCCTGCACCGGCGCGCGATCGCGGAGTGGGCGCTGGCCATGGCGTTCTGGCTCGCGGTCGCCCTGATCGTCGGGTTCGTGCCGTTCATCTTCATCTACCTGCTGCCGCTCGTGGTCGTGAACTCGATCGTGATGATGTTCATCATGTCGAACCACAACCTCAGCCCGCTCACCGATATCAATGATCCGATGGTGAACTCGCTGAGCGTGACCCTGCCCGGCCCGCTCGAGTGGCTCACGCTCAACTTCGGCTATCACGTCGAGCACCACATGTTCCCGACGATCAGCCAGCGCCACGGCAAGATCGTGCGGCAGGCCCTGATCGCTCGATATCCCGGCCGCTACCAGTCGATGCCGCTGGGCCGCGCGCTGGGTCAGCTCTATCGCACCGCACGTGTCTACAAGGACAACGTCACGTTGATCGATCCGCCGAGCGGCGAGACCTACCCGACGCTCGTCCCGCGCGAACCAGCCTGACCGCGCGGTGGCGAGCGGTGCGAGCCTAGCGTGGTGGGCGCAGGCGCAGGAACCCACGCGACCAGGGGCAGGCCGGTAGGTTCGCGGCTCGCACACCTGGTCTCCCCGCGGCCGACTTCGTTCGAAGCGACCGGCAGACGTGATCGCGGGCGCGACCACCGTCGCGTGCCATGCTTGCGCCGTGCGGCTCGCCCTCGTCATGCTCGCCTCGGGGTGCTGGACCACCCCGCCGATGCCCGCGGCGCCGGCCACCCGGACCGAGCCGCTCACGCTCGAGGCCGAGGGTCCGGAGCGGACGAGCATGCTGCCGAGCTACAGCGTCTGGGACGGACGATACACGTGCAGCCAGGGCCTGACCGCCGTGCATCTCGTGCTCGATGCGACGCGCGCGGGCGAGGTCGTGGCGACCTTCGCGTTCGGCCCGCTCGACGAGAATCCCGGCGTGCCGTCCGGATCGATCCGGATGATCGGCTCGCTCCGGATGGTCGCGCGCAGGCTCGAGCTCCAGCTCGCACCCGATCGCTGGATCGTGCAGCCGCCGGGCTGGCTGATGGTCGGGGTCACTGCCGAGAGCGACCTCGCGCAGCGGGTCATGCGCGGGCGGATCATCGAGCCGACCTGCGGTGACATCGAGCTCCGCCGCAGCGACTGAGCCGCGCGCGGCTCGAGGTCCGCGTACGCCCGGGTCGGCGCGCCTCGACGTCCGCTCAAGTCCCGCTGCCCGCCGCGAAGTGCGCCGCGATCCGCTCGGACGATAACGCGGCGCCGTACACCGCGACCTCGTCGATCCGCCCCGCGAAGCTGGCCTCGGTGACCCCCGCCGACCCGATCAGCGCGTTCTCGACGATCGACGGCATGGCACGCGAGTCTTGCGTCTGGGTCACCAGTAGGCCGTTAACGTAGAGCCGCAGGACCGCGCTATCGTACGTCGCGACGAGGTGCACGAACGCGCCGGGCAGCGGCTGAGGAACGAAGTCCGCCATCTCGACGTCGTCGACGGTCCGCTCGAGCTTCACCCCTTCCGGATCGTGGTACAGGAGCGCATAGCCTTGCCGGGGCATCACCCGGTGTTCGCTCGTGAACACGTGGCGCCACGAGTTATCGACGACCGCCGGACGGACCCAGGCTTCGAGGGAAAACGCCGCGGTGCCGACAAAGTCGAAGCCGCTGGCGAGCGTGATCATGCCGTTCGTACCGTCGAAGTCCACCGCCGTGCTCGGGTCGCCCGCGAGCGCACCGGGCACCCCCAGGGTGACCGCACCCGAGTAGAGCCCCGAGTGACCGTTGCCCGTCGCGTCGACGGCGATCGTCCCGGCCGTCTCGTCGAGGCGCCAGTACGCGAGCGGCAGATCGGCCAGGACGACGGTCGCGTAGGAATCGCTGGCCCCGTCGGGAGCCTCCCCGAAGCCCAGTCTTCCGCAGCCCGCAACGAGCGCGGCACACGAGACCACCCAGCGCCGAATCACCCATCGAGCTTACCCCACCCGTCGCAGATCGCTCCGACGTGACCGGCGATGGATCGAGCGACGACCGCGTAGATCGACCTACACCGGCGCTCGTGGGATGAGCGCCTCTCGTCAGAGGGCCATGCTACCGATATCGGTCATGGAACGATTTCCGCGCGGCAGTCTTCCGCCCTCGGCCTTCGTCGCCCTGACCCCGGGCACCCCACAGACCGTCGAGGCCCCGCCATCGACGATCGATCGAGGCAAGGAAGCGTCCCGAGCCGCGATCCAGGCGCCGCGCGGCACGTGCGATCTCGCGTCGACCTGCCCGAACTGCAGCACGTTGATGCAGCCCGAGCACGCGCACTATCGCTGCGCCACGTGTGGCTACCGCGACAGTTGCTGCTTCTGAGCAGGCGCGCGCTGGCACGCCGGACGCCGACCTGTTCTTACACGGCCGGACGATGAGATCTCGATCGTACGAGGCTCCCTGTTGCGTGGCGAAGTGCGCCCAGGACATGGCGATTTCAGCGGATGGGGCACGCGAGGCCGGCCGGTCGCCTGCCACGACGGCGGTCATCGTGCGCGACCACGCGATGACGAAGACCGGCGCCAGAGCTACGCTCCCTGGGTGAAGTCGGCTGTGCTAGGCGTGTGCGAGCTCGGGTTCCCGTGGGAGACCATGGATCCGTTTCTGTTCTGCGTTCACCACGACGACCGGTATCCGGCCGGGAACGAGCGGATGGGGCCCGCCGCATCGCTCGCGGGTCGCGAGATCGGACACGACTTCGCCGGCAAGGATGGCTGGCGCATGTATCACGGTCAGGAAGTCCCCGGCTTTCCCGGCCATCCGCATCGTGGGTTCGAGACCGTCACGATCGTGCGTCGGGGTCTCATCGATCACGCGGATTCGCTGGGCGCGGCCGCGCGGTTCGGACGCGGCGATGTTCAGTGGCTCACCGCGGGCAAGGGCATCGTCCACTCCGAGATGTTCCCATTGCTCGACAAGGCAGGCCCCAATCCGGTCGAGCTGTTCCAGATCTGGCTGAACCTGCCGCACGCCGACAAGATGGTGGATCCCTACTTCACGATGCTGTGGGACGACGCGATCCCCCGGCACGTCGCGCGCGATTCGATGGGGCGCACCACCGAGGTCACGGTGATCGCCGGCGCGCTCGAGTACGCCAGGCCGCTGTCGCCGCCTCCGCACTCGTGGGCTTCGAGACCCGAGCGCGATGTGGCGATCTGGACGATCCGCATGGCGCCGGGTGCCACCTGGACGATGCCGCCGGCGCGTCCCGAGACCAACCGCGTGCTCTACGTGTTCGTCGGCGAGGCGCGGATCGCCGCTCGTCCGGTGCCGCGCGCGCACTGCGCCCAGCTCGCCCCCGAGGCCGCGGTGGAGCTCGTCGCGGGCTCGGGAGAGACCGAGCTGCTGCTGCTGCAAGCTCGGCCGATCGGGGAGCCGGTCGTGCAGCACGGCCCGTTCGTGATGGGCTCGCGCAGCGAGATCCAGCAGGCGTTCGCCGACTATCAGCGCACCAGGTTCGGTGGCTGGCCATGGCCGAGCGAGGCGCCCGTGCACCCGCGCGAGGAAGGCCGGTTTGCGCGCCACGCCGACGGCAGGATCGAGCGCGCGCCTCAGACCGTGCGGTAGTTATCGACGCTGCGATAGCGGCTCGCGTAGAAGCCGAACGCGAGCGCGGCGAGGACGGCGAACACCGCGAAGAAGAACATCAGGAACGCGGTGACGCTGATCCCGGTGCTGGCGATCGTCGACGTCACGTGGTCGTTGCGCACCGCGATGTTGGCGAGCAGCACCCACAGGTTGCCGACGGTGACCGACAGGTTCCAGAAGCTCATGATCACGCCCTTCATCGCGAGCGGCGCCTGGCTGTAGGCGAACTCGAGGCCGGTCGCCGACACCAGCACCTCGCCCATCGTGAGCAAGGCATACGGCAGGATCTGCCACGTGATCGACAGCGGGTTGCCGCCGTCGATCACGAGCTGGAACACGCCGACGACGATCCACGCCGCACCCGCGAGCGCGATGCCCGTGGTCATCCGGCGGAGTGGCGAGGGATCCCAGCCACGCGCGCGCAGCGCCGGGTACAGCACGATGTTGTTGAACGGGATGAGCAGCATCACGAGCGCGGGATTGATCGCCTGCATCTGGGCTGACGAGAGCCACCTCGGCTGCGTCATGTCGTTCGCCTGGAGCACCCAGGTCGACGCCTTCTGATCGAACAGCGACCAGAACGGGGTCACCAGCGCGAACACGACCAGGACGCGCAACACGGACCGCACCCCATCGACCGCCTCATCGGGGTGCGCACCGCGCGCACGATCGAGCTGGATCCAGGTGCCGAAGCCGCCGAACAGCAACACGAGCACCAGGCCGAGGCACACCGCCGGGACGATCTCCATCCACGGCGTGAACGTGAGCGAGAGCGCACCGATGCCGAGCAGCAAGCCGATCGTGGCGAGCACGAAGCCGGGTCGGCCGCCATCGGGTGAATCCGCCAGGAGCGCGGTCCGCACGACCCGCAGGAACGAGCTCGGATTCGCAGGCGCGGGCGGGATCATCACGTAGCGGCGGCGCCCGAGCCACAACACCACCGTCGACACGAACATCAGCACGCCGGGGATCCCGAACGCGATCATCGGCCCGAGGTGTTTGAGGAAGATCGGCAGCAGCAGCGAAGCGAAGAACGAGCCGAAGTTGATGATCCAGTAGAAGCCGTCGAACACGAGCTTGGCGAGGTGCTTCGTTCGCTGGTCGAACTGATCGCCCATGAACGAGGCGACCACCGGCTTGATCCCGCCGGAGCCGAGCGCGATCAAGAACAGCCCCGCGTAGAATCCGCTGGGGTTGTTCCAGCACAGCGCGAGGCAGGCCTGGCCCGCGGAGTACAGCAGGCTGAACCAGAAGATCGTGTGGTACTTGCCGAGGAAACGATCCGCGAGCCAGCCACCGAGCAGCGGGAAGAAATATACGCCGATCACGAACGTGTGAAAGATCTCCTTGGCCTCGGCATCGGCGGCGGCCTGGGGCAGGTGCAGGAAGAAGCTCGCGGCGAGGAACGTGGTGAGGATGTTCCTCATCCCGTAGAAGCTGAACCGCTCGCAGCCTTCGTTCGCGATGATGAAGGGGATCTGCCGAGGCA
>WBZN01000809.1_pt1 | contig 20763 bp, 12 predicted proteins | sample 5204281 | NCBI WGS metagenome assembly WBZN01 (sample SAMN12344347, study PRJNA552823) | activated sludge metagenome | biome: Activated sludge suspended growth; feature: Nitrification reactor; material: Wastewater; isolation source: activated sludge from nitrification reactor of wastewater... | reverse complement strand
CGCCGACTACGTGATCGAGGCGACCGGCGTGTTCCGCTCGCGCCAGCAGCTCGAGGGGCATCTCGTGGCCGGCGCGAAGAAAGTGATCCTCACGGTGCCGGCCAAGGACGACATCGACGCGATGATCGTCATGGGCGTGAACGACGACGCCCTGCGGCCCGAGCATCGCATCGTGTCGAACGCTTCGTGCACCACGAACTGCCTGGCACCGATCGCCAAGGTGATCGACGAGGCCTTCGGCATCGAGGAAGGCTGCATGACCACCGTGCACGCGTACACCAACGACCAACGCCTCGCCGACGTGCCGCACAAGGATCTGCGTCGCAGCCGCGCCGCGGCGGAGAACATCATTCCCACCACCACCGGCGCGGCGCGCGCCGTGGGCAAGGTGCTGCCGCGGCTCAAGGGCCGGCTGGACGGCATGGCGATGCGCGTGCCGGTACCCGACGGCTCGATCGTGGATCTCTCGCTGCGCCTGCGCAGCCAGCCGACGGCGAGCGAGGTCAACGCGGCGGTGCGCGCCGCGGCGGCGGGACCGCTGGCCCGGATCGTCGAATATTCCGAGGTGCCGCTGGTGTCGAGCGACATCATCGGCAATCCGCATTCGTCGATCTTCGACGCGCTGTCGACGCGCGCCATCGGCGACGGCTACGCCAAGGTCGTGGCCTGGTACGACAACGAGTGGGGCTATTCGCAGCGCGTGGTCGACCTGCTGCTGGCCATGGCGCGGCTCCAGGCCGCCTGAGCAGCGCGCCTCAGGTCTTCGGGCGGCGCTGTGGGCGGCGCTCGGCGCGGGCCGTCCAGGGGTCCTCGGGCCAGGCGTGCTTGGGGTAGCGTCCGGCGAGCTCCTTGCGCACGGCCCGGTAGGCGCCGTCCCAGAAGCTCGCCAGGTCGGTGGTCACCTGCTGCGGCCGGCCGTTGGGGGCGAGCAGGTGCAGCAGGACCGGCACGCGCCCACCCGCGAGGCGCGGCGTCTCGCGCAGCCCGAACATCTCCTGGATGCGCGCCGCCAGCACCGGCGGCCGGTCCGCCGCATACTCGATCTTGAGCTCGCTGCCGCTCGGTACGCGCAGCCGTTCCGGCGCCTCGCGCTCGAGCGCCTGGCGTTGGCGCGCGTCGAGGGCGCCGAGCAGGATCTCCGGGACCGGCAGGGCCGCGAGATCGGCGAATGCGCGCCGCCCCTCGGCGAGCGTCGGCAGCGCCTCGCGCAACGACGCGGTGGGCTCCGGTAGACGCAGCTCGGGCATCGCGTCGGCCAAGAACTGCCAGCGCGCCAACAGTGTCGCCGCGGGTGGAGCGGCGAGCGCGAACGCGGTCTCCAGATCTTGGGCGGCGGCGGCAGCGAGCAAGGAACCCGCGTCCGCCAAGGGGGCCGGGATCTCGGTTTCCGCGAGCAGCAGGTCGCCGTCGAAGAGCTCGCGCCGGCGGGCCAGCACGCGACGCCTTCCGGCATCGAAATACGATGCGACTTCGGTAGTGACGCGCTCCGCCGGCAGCTCCCCGCGATCGACCGCGGAGGCGAGCCGCACCAGGGCTTCGGGGTGCGAGCCGCCGCCGTCGACCGTCACCGCGACGAACAGCTCGTCCTCGGTCACCGCGCTGTCGTTCGCGAGGCGTACGCCGCGACCGCCGAGCATGAGCGCGCGCGGGCTGCCGCGCTCGCGGCGGCGGGCGAGTCGATCGCTGAATGCCGCGAACAGCGCTTGGCGCACGGCGTCGGCCGCCGCCAGGCCGCGCGCCGCCGACGAGATCGTCGTGCCGGCGGCGGTCTGCGAGGCATCCGCTGGAGTCGCGCGCCGCACGAGGTCGAGGATCTGATCGCGAGCTTGGAAGATCTGGCGGGCACCCGCGGCAGCCTGGAGGTCTTCGAGGCGATCGAGCAGGTCGGACCGCGAGCTCGCGCGATGCCGGACGCGGCCGCGAAGCGGGTCGCGATCCGAGAGCAATGCGGCAAGCAGCGCGCACTCGGGAGCCACACCGCGGACGGCCCCGGCGAGGACCAGGCGGCCGAGACGCGGATGCAGCGGCAGTCGAGCGAGGGCCCGGCCGGTGCTCGTCACGCCGGTGCCGTCGGTCGCGCCGAGGGCGCGCAGCAATCGCGCGGCCTCGCTCAGAGCCGCGGGCGATGGCGCCTCGAACCACGGGAACGCGGCGAGATCGCGCTCGCCCCAGGCCAGCAGTTGCAGCGCCGCCCACGCCAGGTCGACGCGCCGCACTTCAGGCTGCGCGAACGGCTGCAGGGCGAGGTCCTCGGCCGCGGTCCACAGACGCAGGCACCAGCCCGGACCCTGACGCCCGGCGCGCCCGGCGCGTTGGGCGGCCGAGGCGCGGCTGCAGCGCACGAGCTCCAAACGATCGATCCCGGTGCCGGGATCGAAGCGCATCTCGCGCACCAGGCCCGAGTCGACGACAGCCGAAACGCCGTCCAGCGTGACGGAGGTTTCCGCGAGATTGGTGGCGAGCACCACGCGCCGTTCGGCGTGGCGGGCGAGGGCGCGGTCCTGCTCCTCGGCCGGCAGGTCGCCGTAGAGCGGCAGCACCCGGATCCCCTTCCGGTCGAGCGGCGTGAGCAGCTCGCCGGTGGCGCGAATCTCGCCGGCGCCAGGCAGGAAGGCGAGGACATCGCCCGACTGCGCGACGAGAGCCCGCGTCACTCCAGCGGCGACGCGTTGCGGCAGCGGCCGATCGTCGTCGCGCTCGACGTGCTCGATCGCGACCGGGAAGGCGCGCCCCGGGCTGCGCACCACCGGCGCGCCGCCCAGGAACGCGGCGAGCGGGGCGGTCTCGAGCGTCGCCGACATGACCACGATCCCGAGGTCGGAACGCACCTCGCGCTGCAGTCGCCGCACCATGGCTAGGGAGAGATCGAGGTAGAGGCTGCGCTCGTGGAACTCGTCGAAGACCACCGCGGCGATGCCGTCGAGGAACGGGTCGCTTTGCAGCCGCTGCACGAGGACGCCCTCGGTCACGAACAGCAGGCGGGTGTCGGCGGAGGCTCGGCGCTCGAAGCGGACCTGATAGCCGACGGTGTCGCCGAGGCGCCAGCCCTGCTCGTCGGCGATGCGGCGGGCGGCCGCGCGGGCAGCCACCCGGCGCGGTTCGAGAATCAGCACCCGTCCATCGCCGCACAATCCCGAGGCGAGGAGGGCCGGCGGCACGCGCGTCGTCTTGCCGGCGCCGGGCTCGGCCTGCAGCACCACGCTGCCATGCCGGCGCAAGTGTTCGAGCAGCTCCGGCAGGAGCGCGTCGATCGGTAGCGCGGGGAGGGTCGATTGCGGCGGGGGCACGGCGGACCTGCGACGAGAGGGCGTTGCGCTCACGGGCGCCGGAGGATTCGCCGGCGCCCGCGAGGAGACACGATCAGGAGGACGGCGTGGGTTCGTTCGAGATGACGCGTTGCGCGGCGTCCTTGGCGTCGCCGACGACCTGCGCGGCGCGCTCGGCCATGTTCTTCATCACGCCGGTGACGCTCTGCGCCATGTCGGTTGCCATGGTCTTCGCGGTTTCGACGGCCTGCGTCGCCGCCTGGCTCGCGGCGGCCACCGCCGGACGCTTGGCGATCCGCTTCGCCGCCTTCTTCACCGTGGCGATGGCGCGCGTCGCCGTGCTCTTGCTCGCGGCCTTCTTCGCCGGGGCCTTCTTGGCGGCCTTTTTCGGCGCGACCTTCCTGACGACCTTCTTTGCCACCTTCTTCGCCGGCGCCTTCTTCACTGCCTTCTTCGGCATCGCCTTCTTGACGACCTTTTTCACGACTTTCTTGGCGGCCTTCTTGGCCGGCGCCTTCTTGGCCTTCGCCTTCGCGGCCTTGGCGATTTCGGCCTTCGACTTGCGCTTCTGATCGGCCCGCGAGGCGCGTTCGTAGGTCTGGATGTCCTTGAACTTGCCGCTCTTGTCGCGTACGGCGTAGAGCTTCTTGCCCCGGCTGCTGCGAAGCGTGGTGCGCTTGCTCGGCATCGCTCGTCCCCCTCAATGTACGTCGTTGGGCGTCACTCGGCAGTGTAGCATCGCGTGATGTCCGCACGCGCCACCCGCCGGGCCCGCATCGTCGCCACGCTCGGCCCCGCGAGCTCCGAATCCACGGTGCTGCGGCGCCTGCTCCAGGCGGGTCTGGACGTCGTGCGCTTGAACCTGTCGCATGGCAGTCACGCCGATCATCGGCGTCGCATTCGCGCCGTGCGCGCCGCCGCGGCCGCGATCGGCGAGCACGTGCCGATCCTGGTCGACCTGATGGGGCCGCGCTACCGTCTGGGCGTGCTCGCCGAGCCGCGCCTGCTGCGCAAGGGCGAACGCGTCACGCTGGGCGCCGACCGCAAGGGTGTGGACCTGCCGGTCGACGGCGTGGAAATCCTCCGCCACGTGCGCGCCGGCGAGCGCCTGCTGATCGACAACGGTCTGGTCGAGCTGCGGATCGAGGCGGCCGGTCGCGGAGTGGTGGCCGCGCGGGTGGTCTTCGGCGGTGTGGTGTCGACGCGCAAGGGCATCAACCTCCCCGACAGCGACTTGCCATTCTCGATCTCCGCGAAGGACCGCGGCGACATCGTTTTCGCGGTGCGCGAAAACGTCGACTTCCTGGCGCTCAGTTACGTCGGCCGGGCGGCGGAGATCGAAGCGCTGCGTGCCGTGTCGCGCAGCGTCGGACGCGAGCTGCCGGTGATCGCCAAGCTCGAACGCGCCCTCGCCATCGAGCACCTGGACGAAATCGTCGAGGCGTCGGACGCCGTCATGGTGGCGCGCGGCGACCTCGGCGTCGAGGTGCCCCTGGATCGCGTGCCGGTACTGCAGAAGCTCATCGTGGCCGCCGGGCGGCGGGCCGGCAAGCCGGTAATCGTGGCGACGCAGATGCTCGAGTCGATGATGACCCAGCCGCGCCCGACTCGCGCCGAGGCCTCGGACGTGGCGAACGCCGTGTTCGACGGCGCCGACGCCCTGATGCTCTCCGGAGAAACCGCGGCCGGCCAATTTCCGGTCGAGTCGGTGGCGACCATGGACCGCATCATCCGCGAGGCCGAGCGCTATCGCTGGTCGCCCGCCGGCCGGGTGGGATGGTCGCCCAATGCGGCGGTCGAGCCCTTGCGGCCGGCGCGCGGCGAGCGGCTGAACCGCAGCCGCGACGTCCACTTCGAAATCCCTGACGTGGTCTGCGGCGCCGCCGTCGAGGCCGCCGGGCGTCTCGGCGGTGGCCCGATCGTGGCCTTCAGCCAAGGCGGCTTCACGGCGCGCATGATCGCGCGCTACCGTCCGGCCGTGCCGATCCTGGTGTTCACGTCAGAGGCCCGCACCGCCCGACGTTTGCAGTTGATCTGGGGGGTGCGACCGCTGCTCGTGCCGTCGCGCTTGCGCCATCTCCACCAGGTGGTCGCGCAGGTCGACCGCGAGTTGCTGGAGCGGGGGCTCGCGAAGGCCGGCGAGACCATCGTGATCTTGATGGGCGATCCGATCCGCGAGCGCCCGCTCACCAACCTGCTGCGCGTGCACCGCGTGCGGCGCGGCGGGCGCGAGGCGTCGTGACCGAGCCTGAGGACCCAGCCGCCGGCGAATGGCGCTGTCCCAGCTGCGGCGCGGACGCGCGACGGGACTTTTGTGCCGCTTGCGGCGAGCGGCGGCCCGATCCGCATGCGCTCACCCTGCGGCATTTCGCCGGTCACGCGGTCGAAGCCTTCACGCACGCCGATTCGCGGCTCTGGCGCACGCTGCGCGCCCTGGTCCTGCGGCCGGGCAGTCTGACGCGCGACTACCTCGCCGGTCGCCGCGTTCCCTACATGGCGCCCTTGCAGTTGTTCCTGGTCCTCAACCTGGTGTTCTTCGTGGCGCTGCCGTGGGTGGGATGGAACGTAGTGACGACGCCGCTCGCGGTGCACCTGCATCAGGAACCGTACAGCGATCTCGCGCGGCAGCTCGTGGATGCGCGAGCCGCCGGTCGGGCTCCCGCCGACTATGCCGCCGCCTTCGACCGCGTCGGTCATCTCGAGGCGAAGTCCCTGGTCATCGTCATGGTGCCGTTGTTCGCGCTGGTTTCGTCGCTGCTCCTGTGGCGCTGGCGCCAACCCTTCGCAGTGCACTTCGTCTTCGCCCTGCATTTCTACGCCTTTTGGCTGGCATTTCAGATCGTTGCGCTCGGCTTGGCGGCGCACGTGATCGTGTGGCTGGTGCGGCGCGGCGCCGAGCTCTCGAATTCGCGCGTCGATGACGCCGTGACGGTACTCACCGTGGCGGCCCTCGCCGTCTACCTTGGGCTCGCCTTGCGCTCGGCCTTCGCGCGGCGCGGCTGGACCGTGGCCGTTCAGGCCGCGGTCTTGGCAGCGTGTACCCTGCTCGTGCTGCAGGCATACCGGTTCGTTCTCTTCCTGGCCACCTGGCTGGTGGTCTGAGCCCACGGAGCGGTTTCCGGGCCCGGAGCTCGGCGTCCGCTATCATCCACCAGGGGCGCTCGAGCGCTCCGGACTCTTCATGACCTTCGTCGTTCTGCACGGCCATTTCTACCAGCCTCCCCGCGAGGATCCCTGGACCGGCGAGGTGCCGCCCGAAGCGGGCGCGGCGCCGTTTCGGGACTGGAACGAGCGCATCGACGCGGAGTGCTATCGCGCCAACGCCTTCGCTCGGGCCGGCGAGGACGACGTGGCACACAACAACTACGCGCGGCTGAGCTTCAATTTCGGCCCCACGTTGCTGCGCTGGCTCGATCGCCACGATCCGGCGGTGGTGACCCGGCTCCGCGAGGCCGACCGCGCGAGCCTGGCGCGCTGCGGTCACGGCAACGCCATGGCGCAGGGCTACAGTCACGCCATCTTGCCGTTCTGCGACGCGCTCGATCGCTTGACCGAGATTCGCTGGGGCCTGGCCGACTTCGCGCGCCGATTCGGGCGCCCCGCCGAGGGCCTCTGGCTGCCGGAGACGGCGGCCGACGAACCCACGCTGTGCGACCTGATCGACCACGGGTTGCGATTCGCGGTGCTGTCGCCGCGCCAGGCGTCGCGCGTGCGACCGCCGGGGGAGGACTGGCGCGGGATTACGCCGGAGAGCCTCGACGTCGGTAGACCGTACCGGTTTCTGCATCGCGACGGCAGCGGGCGCTTCCTGACCGTGTTCTTCTACGACGGCGCCGCGGCGCAGGCGATGGCCTTCGATGGCGCGGCCAGCGATCCCGTGGCGCTGGTCGATCGACTGGTCGACTCGGCGCTCGGCAAGCCGTTCGTCACCGTGGCCGTCGACGGCGAGACCTTCGGACACCATCATCGCTACGGCGACCGCGCCCTGGCGCGCGCCCTGTTCGAGGCCGCCGAGGCGCGCGGCCTGCGGCCGGCCAACTTCTCGCTGCTGCACCAACGCTTTCCCGCGACCTGGGACGTCGAGATCGATCTCGGGCCGTTCGGCGAAGGCTCGAGCTGGAGCTGCTTTCACGGCGTGGGGCGTTGGCGGCGTGACTGCGGTTGCCGCTTCGCGCCCGGCACCCATCAAGCCTGGCGCGGACCGCTGCGCGCAGGTCTCGACGCTCTGCGAGATGCCGCGCGCCTGTACTACCTGGAAGAGGCCGGCCGCCTCCTGCGCGATCCATGGGCGGCCCGCGACGCGTACGTGCAGGTCCTGCTCGATCCCGGGCCCGCGGCGCTTGGGCGGTTCCTCGGCGAACACGCGACGCTGCGCGGGCTGCGCGAGGAGGGTCGCGTCCTGGCGCTGCTCGAGCTGCAGAGTCACGCCCTCCTCATGTACGCGAGCTGTGCCTGGTTCTTCGACGACATCGGCGGCCTCGAGGCCGGTCTCGCCTTGCGCCGCGCGGCGCGATTACAGGACCTGTGGCGTGAGCTCGGGGGCACGCCGCCGGAGCGCCGCCTGCTGGAAATCCTGGCCGAAGCGCGCAGCAACGACGGTGCGCTCGGCAACGGCGCAGACATCTACCGCCGCCTGGCCTCGCGCCCGGGCGCGCTACAGCCGCAAGGCGTGGCATGAGCCCGCCGAAGGGAGTGAACGTGGACGACAAGAAGCCGGCACCCAAACGCCGGCGCAAGCCCGCACCGCGCGCCGCCGCGCCGAGCGGCGAGCAGTCGCGCTGGAACCCGGAGACCGACGATCTGATCGTGGCGCCGTTCTCGGCCGCCCGCCCGGCGGGCAAGGCGCGCTGCAAGAAGGCGCTGCAGGCGGAGCTCGGTCTCAAGCAGCGTTCGCGCACGCCGCTCTTGGCCTATGTCGGCGAGCTCGACCGCGCCCACGGCTTCGATCGTGTTCTGGCGGCGATGCCTGCGCTGCGCAAGATCGCGGCGCAGATCGTCTTCCTGGCGCCGAAGACGGGACCGCTCGCCGCCGCTGCACAGGCCCTGGCGGCCGAGCAGCCGGAGCGCTGTCTGCTGTTGGTCGAGGACGACGAGGCGTTGCTACGTCGCCTGCTCGCGGGGGCCGACATGCTTCTGGTGCCGGCCGCAAACCCGGGCGCCGACGCGGTGGCCTGGCGCGGCTTGCGCTATGGCGTTGCGCCGGTGGCCTTCGCGGCCTCGGGAGTACCTCGCCTGCTGCCGGCGCCGGCGGATCGTCGGGCGCGCTCGGCAAGCGAATCCGCCGGCTTCCTGTTTCGCAGCCCCACGGGCCTGGCCCTGGGCCGTGCGGCGCTGAAAGCCGCCGAGGCCTACGACGATGCGGTGCGGTGGCGTCGGCTGCGTCGCGCCGGGATGTCGGTCCGGGAACTGCCGGCGAGCGTTCTGGTTCCCGGCGCTGCCGCCGAGCCGGTGCTGCCGCCGCGGCTCACGCCGCCCGTGATGACGCTCGCCGAGACCGCGCACCGCGCTCCGCAAGAGTCCTTGGCGCCTCCCTCCGAGCCTTACATCGACTGGGGTCCGCCGCCGCCCGCCCGCTATGGCGAGGACGCGTTGGCCCTCCTGGTGCAGTCGCCACGGCGGCTCTACGGTTACTGGGAGGTGGCCTCCGAGCCCGGGCTCGATCTTGCCGCGGGCGCGGGTCTCCGGCTGGTTCTGCACGAGGATCGCCACGAGCGCGAGCTGTCGCGCGAGGCCCGCGACCTCGGAGAATGGTGGATCGACGGCGAGCCCGGTCGTTCGTACCAGCTCGAGCTGCGCGCGCCGGACGGCAGCACGCTGTTGCGCAGCGACCGCGTGCGCACGCCGCGCGAAAACAGCAGCGCGCACGGCGAGGCGCAGTTCGTGGAACGCCGCGTGGCGGGGCAGGTGGTCGGCGGAGCGGCGGGCGCTGCCACGGCGAAGTCCACCGCGAGCCGGTCGAAACCCGTGCGCGGCGGCGCGGCCGGTTCGGTCGGCACCCGAGCAGCGGCGTCCTCGGGGACGGCGTCGGCAGCCGCGCCGTCTGCAGGACCGGCCGCGGCGGAGCGCCGTAGCTCGGCGTCGCGCGCCGCCGCCGGCTCCCCCGTCGCGACGGTCGCGCCGGACCTCGATGAGCGTCGTGCGCCGGCGAGCGAGGAACGGCCGCGCCGCGGCCGAGAGGGCGGGAGTCCCGGCTCCTCGGAGCACTCCGGCCGCCGCCGCCGTTGAGGACGCGAGCATGCCGATGCCCGTCATGAGGACGCGATGAGGAAGCCGGGACGGGCTCCTGCCGGCTATCTCTGCCTGGTGCTGCACTCGCACCTGCCGTACGTCCGGCATCCCGAGTACGACGATTTCCTCGAGGAGGACTGGCTCTTCGAGGCGATCACCGAGACCTACGTGCCCATCCTGCGCGCCTGCGAACGCATGGATCGCGACGGCGTGCGGTATCGCATGACGATCGGCGTCACGCCGCCGCTCGCGGCGATGCTGGGGGACGACCTCCTCATCGGGCGCTATCGGCGCTATCTCAGGAACCTGCGCGAGCTCGTCGAGAAGGAAGTCGCGGGCCATGCGGCCGGCACGCCGCTCGGCCGCCTGGCGCGCTTCTACCAGCGGTTCCTCGCCGAGACCCACGAGTTCTTCGACGAGCGCTGGAAGGGCGATCTCCTGGCGGCCTTTCGTGACGCGGCGGATCGCGGCTCGATCGAGCTCATCACCTGCACCGCGACGCACGGCTTTCTGCCGCTGATGAGCAATGACGCGGCGCGGCGCGCGCAGGTGCGGGTGGGTGTAGAGGCCTACCGGCGGGTCTTTCAACGCGCTTCGCGCGGCATCTGGCTGGGCGAATGCGCCTATCAGCCGGGCGTCGACGAGCTGCTGGTCCAGAACGGCATCGACTACTTTTTCCTCGACGCGCACGGTCTACTGAACGGTGAGCCGCGGCCGGCCTTCGGCGTGTTCGCGCCGGTCGAGACGCCGGCGGGCTGCCACGCCTTCGCGCGCGACGCGCAGTCCTCGCGGCAGGTGTGGAGCAGCCGCGAGGGTTATCCCGGCGATCCGCGGTACCGCGAGTTCTACCGCGACCTCGGTTTCGACGCCGACTACGCCTACATCCGTCCGCATCTGCACAGCGACGGTGTGCGCAGGAACACCGGCCTCAAGTACTACCGGGTGACCGGCGACGTCGAGCTGCACGAGAAGGACTACTACGATCCCGAAGCGGCGATCGAGCGCGCCGCGCTACACGCCGGCCATTTTCTGTTCCACCGCCAGGCGCAAGCGCGGTACCTGGCGTTCGGCATGGACCGTCCGCCGTGCATCGTGGCGCCGTACGACGCCGAGCTATTCGGACACTGGTGGTTCGAGGGGCCGATGTTCCTCGAGTTCCTGTGCCGCAAGGCGGCCTTCGACCAGGACGAAATCGAGCTCATCAGCCCGGGCGACTATCTCGACCGCCATCCGCGCATTCAGCTGCAGGAGCCGAGCGCCAGTACCTGGGGCGCCGAGGGATTCAACCGCGTCTGGCTCAATCCGCAGAACGCCGAGCTCTACCGCCATCAGCATCGCGCCGAGCGCCGCATGCTCCGCCTGGTGGAACGCTTTCCGAGTGCCACCGGAGCGGCCAAGGAGGCTCTCGACCAGGCGGCGCGGGAGTTGCTGTTGCTCCAGAGCTCCGACTGGGCCTTCATCGTCACGACGGCGACCTCGGTGCCGTACGCGATGCGGCGCGTGCGCGAGCACCTGCAGAAGTTCAACGAGCTCGCCGATGCCCTCGAGGCGGATCGCGTCGACGTCGAGGCGGTGGCGCGGATGCGCGAGCGCGACGCCATCTTCCCGTGGCTCGACTATCGCGTGTACACGGAGCAGGGGCCGCCGCGTTAGCCCGCGTGACGGCGAAGGCGCCTTCGCGTGCAGCGCGCCGAGTCGAACGCGCGGCGCGCGCGGGCCGCCGTTCAGCATTCGACATCGCTCTCTCCGGCCGTTAAAGTGGCGCGGTAAGGTCCTGCCGCAGCCAACCAACGCGAGGCGTCGTGTCCATGGAGTTTTCGCAATCCCAGTTTTCGCAAGCCCCCATTGTCGTTCCATCTCTGCACATCGCCGACATCGAGTTGCCGCGCCCGGTAGCGAAGCTCTATGACCTGGCTTACAACCTATGGTGGAGTTGGAGCCGGCCGGCCCGCGCTCTGTTCACGGCCATCGACGCGCCGGCCTGGGCGCTGTACCGCAATCCCGTTCAGCTCCTGCTTAACGTCGAGCCGACGCACTGGCAATCGCTCCTGGGCACCGAGACCTTCCTGCGCGCCTATTCGCAGGTGACGCGCGAGATGGAGAGCTACATGCGCGACACCTCGACGAGCTGGTTTCAGCGCGCGTTTCCGGGGTACGACCGCGGCCCCGTGGCCTACTTCTCGATGGAGTTCGGCGTGCACCAGTCGTTGGCGCTGTACTCGGGCGGCCTCGGTGTGTTGTCGGGCGACCACTGCAAGAGCGCCAGCGATCTTGGCTTGCCGTTCGTGGCCGTAGGGCTGCTCTATCGGCACGGCTATTTCCGGCAGACCGTCGACGTCGACGGTCGCCAGCAGCACACCTATCCCGAGTACGACTTCCATCGTCTGCCGCTGCGTCCGGCCGCGACCCACACCGGACGCGAAGTGCTGGTACGCGTGCCGCTGCCGGGACGCGAGGTGCTGGTCAAGGCGTGGGTGGCGCAGATCGGGCGCGTGCCGCTGATCCTGCTCGACACCGACATCCCGCAGAACGATCCCGCGGACCGGCCGATCGCCAACATCCTCTACATCCGCGGCCGCGAGATGCGGCTGGTGCAGGAGCTGGTGCTCGGCATCGGCGGCGTCAAGGTCCTGCGCGCCCTCGGCATCGATCCGGCCGTGTGGCACATGAACGAAGGCCACAGCGCGTTCCTGCAGTTCGAACGCCTGCGCGAGCACGTCGAGGAGCGCGGCCTGCCGTTCGACGCAGCGCGCGAGCAGGTGGAGACCGATTCGGTGTTCACCACCCACACGCCGGTGCCGGCAGGCAACGAGCAGTACGACCGCGAGCTCGTGCGGCGCTACCTCGAGAGCCTGTGCCAGCGCATCGGCATCCCGACCGAGTTCGCGCTCGAGTACGGCAACGCCGGCGGCGGCGACACCAACTTCAATCTCACCGCGCTGGCGCTACGCACCGCGAGTTTCGCCAACGGCGTGAGCCGCCTGAACGCCGAGGTGGCGAGCCGGATGTGGCGGCCGCTCTTTCCCCAGACGCCGGTCGAGGAGCAGGTCATCCGGCCGATCACCAACGGTGTGCATCCGCAGACCTGGGTGGGCCCGGAGATTGCGGATCTGTTTCAGCGCTACGTCGGGCGCGATTGGCCCACGCAATTGCTGCAGCCGCAGGCATGGGAACGCGTCGAGACCATTCCGGACGACGAGCTGTGGGCGGCGCACACGGAGCAGAGCGAGCGCCTGGGGCGATTCCTGCGGCATCGGCTGCTCGAGCAGTTCGCTCGCCACGGCGCTTCGCCGGACGAGCTGCGCGGCGTCGAGCAGCTGTTCCAGGCCGACTCGTTGACGCTCGGCTTCGCGCGCCGCTTCGCCACGTACAAGCGCGCCAGCTTGATCTTCAGCGATCTCGACCGCCTGCGCGCGCTGCTTGCCGATCCTCTGCGCCCGGTGCAGATCCTGTTTGCCGGCAAGGCGCATCCCGCCGATCAGCCCGGACAGGAGCTGATCCGCAAGATCTTCAAGATGAGCCAGGAAGAGAGCTTTCGCGGCCGCGTGTTCTTCGTCGAGGACTACGACATGCGAGTCGCGAGCATGCTGGTCCAAGGCGTCGACGTGTGGCTCAACACGCCACGGCGGCCGATGGAGGCGAGCGGCACGAGCGGCATGAAGGCGGCGATGAACGGCGCCCTCAACGTGAGCGTGCTCGATGGCTGGTGGCCCGAGGCGTACGACGGCAAGAACGGCTGGGAGATCGGCGACGGCGAGGTGGCGCTCACCGAGGCGCAGCAGGACCTCGAGGACGCCGAGTCGCTGTATCGGACTCTCGAGCAGGGGGTCATTCCGGCCTACTACGAGCGCGATGCCGCCGGTCTGCCGCGCCAGTGGCTGGCGCGGATGAAGCGCTCTATCGCCACCGTGACCCCACATTTCTCGTCGACGCGCATGGTTGCCGACTACGCCACGCAGGCCTATCTGCCGGCCTCTGGCTTTCGCCCGTGAAGGCGCGGTGCGATGGCTCATCGCTGCGGCGGCGCGCGCCGCGCTAGGACGCTCGGAGGCGCGCGATGATCGACGCACCGTGGCGTGATCTGGCGGCTCGCCTGCGGGCGACGCCGGCGTACCGCATGCTGCGCGACCGCTTCGGCGACGCGGTCCGCCTGCCCCTGCCCGCGGCGGCTTGGGTCAGCGAGCTGCTGGCCGAGGACCTGAAGCGCCCGCTCCTCGTGGTGGTGCCCCACGAGTCGGACGCTCTGGTTTGGGTCGAGGCGGCGCGCACCTTCGCGGGACAGGAGCGCAGCCTTCACTTCCCGGCGCCTTCGCTCACGCCGTATCAGGAATCCGAGGTCTCGCTGCAGGTCCGGGCCCAGGAGGCGACCGCGATCGACGCCATCGTCTCGGGTACGGCGTCCACCGTGGTGTGCACGCCGCGCGCGCTGTTTCGCCGGCTGCCCGTGCCGGAGAAGTTCGAGAGCTGGGTGCTGAAGCTCGCCAGTGGCGAGGAGCGGCCGATCGACGAGCTCGCGACGGCGCTGGTCGAGCGCGGCTATCAGCGCGTCGACCTGGTCGCGGAAGTGGGCGACTTCGCGGTGCGCGGCGGCATCGTCGACCTGTTCCCGCCGGGATCGGAGCGGCCGCTGCGGCTCGACTATTTTGGCGACACGCTCGAGTCCATCCGCTCCTTCGAGGTCGATTCGCAGCGCTCGCTGGATTCACAGGCGAGCGCCCGCGTGCTGCCGCTCGGTCTGTTTCCGGCCGGTCCGCGCGATGCCGAGCGGCTGGCCGGGCTGCTGCCCGGCGAGGAAGGTTGGAGCGAGGAGATCGGCGATCTGCGCCGGCGGGGTGGTTTCCCAGGCTGGCATCACCTGCTGCCGTTGCTGCAGGCGCGCACCATCGGGCTCGCCGATCTGATGCGCGTCGGATTGCGCATCGCGGTCGAGCCCCAGACGCTCGACGCCGAAGCACGGCAGCACGGTGCCCGCCTGCGCACCGACTACGAGGCGCGCATCGATGCCGGCAAGGCGGCGGCGCCGCTCGACGCGCTCGAGCTGCCCGAGGCGGCGGTGCGCGAGGCGATCGGCCGCGCGGACGTGCGGATCGGCGATCTCGCCGGCACGGCGAGCCGCGGCGCGGCGGACTTCGAAGGCGGCAACACCGACATCTTTCACGGACAACTGCCGCGCTTCCCCCGGGAAGTGGAGACCGCCAGGGCGCGCGGCGAACGGCTGGTGATCGTGGCCGCCGAGGAGCGTCTGGCGCCGTTGCGCGAGTTCCTCGCCGGCCGCGACGTCGAAACCGGCCCGGGCAGCGTCGAGCTGATCAAGGGCGATCTGCAGCGCGGATTCCGGATTCCGCCGGCGCGGCTGGTGGTGTACGGCGAGCCGCAGCTGTTCGCGCCGGTGTCCGCGGCGCCGCGCCGGGCGCGCCCCAAGTACGGTCCGTTCCTGTCCGGGATGCGCGATCTGCGGCTCGGCGATTTCGTCGTGCACGCGGATCACGGCATCGGTCAGTTCCTCGCGCTGCGCACGGTTGGCGGCGCCGAGCCCTCGGCGGCGCACCTGCCGCCGGCGATGCGCGCGAGCGCTCCCGCAGCGGCCGGCGACAGCGAGGTGATGGAGATCGCGTACGCCGGCGGCAAGCGTCTCCTGCTGCCGCTCGCGCGGCTCGATCAGGTCCAGAAGTACAGCGGCATCGAGGGCGTCGCGCCGAAGCTCGACCAGCTCGGCGGCTCGTCGTGGAACAAGACCAAGGCGCGGGTGAAGAAGGGCATGCGCGACATGGCCGACGAGCTGCTCAAGCTCTACGCCGCGCGCCAGATGGCGACCGCTCCGGCGCTGCCGGCGGAATCCGACATGGTGCGCCAGTTCGCCGACGCCTTCCCGTTCGACGAGACGCCGGACCAACTGGAGGCCATCGCCGCGATCGGCGAGGATCTGCAGAGCGAGCGTCCGATGGACCGCCTGCTGTGCGGGGACGTGGGCTACGGCAAGACCGAGGTCGCCATGCGCGCCGCGTTCAAGGTCATCGACGCCGGCTACCAAGTGGCGGTGCTGGCGCCGACCACGATTCTCGCCGACCAGCATTGGGAGACCTTCAAGCGCCGCTTTCAGGGTTTCCCCGTCGAGGTAGAGATGCTGTCGCGCTTCCGTTCGCCGGCCGAGGTGGCGGCGGTCAAGAAGAAGCTGTCCGACGGCAAGGTGGACGTGTTGATCGGCACCCACCGTCTGCTGTCGAAGGACATCGAGCTCGATCGCCTCGCGCTGGTGGTGATCGACGAAGAGCAGCGCTTCGGCGTGGCGCAGAAGGAGCGGCTCAAGAAGCTCAAGAACCAGGTGCACGTCCTGGCCATGTCGGCGACGCCGGTGCCCCGCACGCTGCAGTTCTCGCTCGCCGGCGTACGCGATCTCTCGGTCATCGAGACGCCGCCGAAGGACCGCATGGCGATCGAGACCGCCATCCTGCCGCACTCGCCGCAGGTGGTGCGCGAGGCGATCGAGTACGAGCTCGAGCGCGGCGGACAGGTGTACTACGTCTACAACCGCGTCGAGTCGATCGAGGAGATGACCGCCGAGTTGCGCGAGCTGGTACCCGGTCTGCGGATCACGGTCGGCCACGGCCAGCTCGAGGAACGTGAGCTGTCCCGGCGCATGCACGCCTTCACCGCGGGCGAGTACGACTTGCTGCTCGCCACCACGATCATCGAGAACGGCATCGACATTCCGAACGTCAACACCATGATCGTGCATCGCGCCGACCGCTTCGGCTTGGCGCAGCTCTACCAGCTCCGCGGCCGGGTCGGACGGTCCAATCAGCTCGCCTACTGCTACCTGCTGGTCGAGGGCGATCGCGTGCTGTCGGAGGATGCGCGCAAGCGTCTGCAGGCATTGCGGGAGTTCTCGGACCTCGGAGCCGGCTTCCGCATCGCGGCGCGCGATCTCGAGATCCGCGGTGCCGGTAACCTGCTCGGCGGCGAGCAGAGCGGGCACATCATGTCCGTGGGTATCGAGACCTACCTGAAGCTGCTCGAGGAAACCGTGCGCGAGCTGCGCGGTGAGGCCGTCGAGGAGGCCCCGTCGGCGGCGATCGATCTCCCGGTTGCGATGTCGATACCCACGGACTACGTGAGCGATGCCAACCTGCGCATGGAAGTCTACCGGCGGGTGGCGTCGGCGGACGTTCCGGCGCAGGACATGGCGGCGGAGCTGCGCGATCGCTTCGGCCCGCCACCGGAGCCGGTGCTCACCCTGATCGAGGTCGCCGGGCTGAAGCGTCGGGCCGAGGCGCTGCGCGTGCAATCGGTGTCGCTCGCCGGCGGCAAGCTGACGCTGCGGCTGCGCCGCGACGCCCGCATCGCGGTGGATCGGCTTATCGCCATGGTGGCCGGCGTCGACGGTGCCTCGTTCAGTCCGTCGGGTGTGTTGACCCTGCCGGCGCCCGGAGGGGGACAGGAGGCTCTGGGTTTGGCGCGGCGCACCCTCGAAGCCTTGACGGTCTGAGACGCCGATCTCGCGGAGTCGGTAATGTTGCAGTAGCATGTGAGCGAGAGGTTTATGGAGTCGTTCTCTGGTTTGGGAGGTCGTAGTTGGAGCGTCGCCGGGCGTCGTGGCCGGGGTCTGCTTGCCGTGGGCTTGTTCGCTGTGGCGACGAGTTGCCGTCAGCAGGCGTTGCCGGCGCCCGACTTGGTGGCTCGCCTGGGTCAGGAGACCCTGCGCTATCCGCAGTTCGAGCAATACCTGCTGTCCAACATCGGTGAGAACGGGGCCTCGCTCGGCAGCGACGTGCTGTCGGGATTGCTCGATCAGTTCATCGACCAGGAGCTGGTGCGTCGCCTGGCGGTGGACCGCGGGTTGGTCGCCAAGGAGACCGCGCCGCGCCGCGCCCTCGAGGCGTTGCTGAGGCCGGAGCGCAAGGATCCGTCGGACCTCGAGGTCGACGCGTACTACCGCGAGCACGCCGCGGAGTTCGTCCGGCCCGAGCGTGTCCGCTTGCGCCAGATTCTGACCTCGGATCGTCCGTCGGCGCAGAGGGCGCTCACCGCACTCGCTGCGGGCGAGCCGTTCGCGGAGGTCGCGCGCCGCTGGTCGAAGGACCCTAGCGCCAGCCGCGGCGGCGATCAAGGTGAATTGTCGCGGGACGACCTGCCGCCCGTACTCGCCGACGTCGTGTTTCGCCTCGCTGCCGGCGAGACCAGCGAGATCGTGCCCGCCGAATACGGCTTTCACATCTTTCAGGTCGTCGACCGCCATCCCGCGGAGCAAGCGGAGCTCGCCGAGGTGGCGGCGGAGATCCGCGGTGCGCTGCGCGGGCTGCAGGAGGACCAACGCCATGCGGCGCTGGTGGCTGAGGCGCGCAGCCGCTACAATCCCTCCATATATGCGCGCAACCTTCCGTTCACCTACCAGGGCCAGTACCCACTCGTCGCCGCACGTTCGCGCGGCGGCTCGTAGCCGTCGTCTGACGGCCGCCGCCGTCCTTCTGCTCGCGGGACTGGCCGGCGTCCCGACGCGCGTCCAAGCCGTCGAGGATCTCAATCGCGTCATCCTGCGGGTGAACGATCGCATCGTCACGCTCTACGACTACCGGGAACGCCTCGAAGAGCGCGAGCGCTCGATCCGCAAGGCCGACATCCCGGCGAACGACATGCTGAAGGCACTGGCCGCCGCACCCAACGGCGTGCTGCGCGAGATGATGGACGAGATCCTGCTGCTGTCGCGCGGTGACCAGCTCGGCACCGAGGTGCCAGAGTCGCGCATCGACGAGGCAGTGAACGCGACGCGCAAGAACATGGGCCTCGAGGAAGAGGGCCAGTGGCAGGAGGCTCTACAGCAGTACGGCATGAGCGAAACCGCCTTCCGCGCCCGCACGCGCGACAACCTGCTGTTCCAGGAAGTGCTGGGCCGCGAAGTGCGGGGCAAGATCAAGGTGAACGACGAGGATCTGCAGAAGTACTACCGCGAGCATCCCAAGGAGTTCGAGATTCCGGCGCAGTACAAGTTGCGCGACTTGGTCGTGCTGGAAGGCGCCGGCCGCACGCCGCAGGAGCTCGCCGCTCTGGCGGCGGACCTGCGGCACCAGCTCGACACGGGCAAGACCCTCGACGATCTCGCCGCGCTGTACGCGCCGCTCAAGCGCACCAGCGCCGTGACCGATCTCGGGTCGGTCACCTCCGGCGAGCTCGACAAGGGTCTGGAGGCCGCGATCGCCAACGTCGCCGTCAAGGGCTACAGCCAACCGACGCAGGGGCGCGGCGGATTGCACATCCTGCAGGTCGTCGATCGCACGCCCGCTAAATTGCGTGACTACAGCGAAGTGCAGAGCGAGCTCGAATCGGCCGAGAAGACGCGCCGCATGCAGACCGAGCTCGCCACCTACATGGTGGATCTCGAGAAGCAGGCGTACATCGTGGCGACGCCGCCGCCCGAGGCGGCCAACTTCCGCGACACTCTGCCGCGCACCCCGGAAGCGGGCTTGGACGACCTGAAGAGCGGCAAGCCGACGCCCGCGGCCGCCGCGAGCGACAAGCCGGCGGCTCCGGCGGCCACGCCGCCGCCTCCTCCCGGCACGTAGCCGGGCGCCGGAGCGGGTCGCGTGGCGCGCCGCGGCGCTAGAACACGAAGCCCAGGGCGGCGAGCCAGGCCGCGCCGGTGCCACGCACCAGCGGCACGCCCCGGCCGCGACTGCGCTCGTGATTCACCTTGAGCACCCAGAAGCGCGTGGGGCGATAGTTCAGGCCGATGGTCAAACGCCGCTCGCGTGAGGTGAACAGCGCGTCGTCGGCGACCAGGTCGCCGAGCGGTACCCGCGTGCGGGCTCCGTCCCACTGTGCCACCAACTCGACGATGGCTTCCGGGAAGGCCTTGCCGTGCCATCCCCGACGCAGCAACGCACCCGGCAGGCGGTACACCGAGCGTGCGTACCAGCCCTGGTAGTCGACGTCGTCGAGACCCTGGGAGCGCCTGGCGATGAGCCTTTCGAAGTCGCCGCGCAGGGCGAGCGGACCGAAGCTGATCGTGACATCGGTCGCCCAGCCCGAGAGCAGCTTGCGCCCGCGGTCGTCCCAGGCCCCGCGGTAGCCGGAAAGGCCGAGCTCCAACCCGTCGCCGCGACGCAGCGCGAATCGGGCGGCGAGTGCGCCATTGCCGTTGTTGTCGACTCCGAACGGCTGGCGCGCGTCATGCAAACCGCTGGCTTTCAGATCCGCGCCGAGCCCGGCGCCCCACAGCGAGTCGTAGGACAGCACCCAGTCGCTGCCGAGCACGGCGCGCCCGAACAGGCTGACGCCGTTGTCGGTCCAGTCCGCGGGGCTCACGGCGACCGCCGGCAGAGGTTTGGAGATCACGTCGCGAGTCGGCGCGTAGTGGTCGGCGTTCACCGCGCCGAAGGGAACCAGCAGGACGCCGCCACGCAGATTGAACGCCGGCGACATGGCGTAGCTCGCCCACGCCTGCTCGACCACGACCTCGCCGCCGCGCGCCCCGCCCACGGCCGCGGCCCGCTCGAGCTCGATTTCGGTGAATACGCCGAGCCGGGGATGCGGACGGCCGGAGATCACCAGCTCGATGGCCTCGGCGTCGAACGCGGCGCCGGCCGCGCTCTCGTCGTGATAAGCCAGAGAGCCGTACACCGACAGGTGATTGGCGCTCGCCTGCTGATCCTCGAGGGCGGAGATGGCGTCGTCGTGGCCTTTGTTCGCCGCTTCCTCCGTTCCAAGTCGCTCGCCGTAGGCGGCGAGGGCCGCCGCGAGCTTGGCCAGCCGCGTCTCGACGTCGGCGACGCGCGTCGCGACCGAGGCGGTAGTCGCCTCGGCGCGCAAGGCGGCAATCTGGCGCCGCAACTCGGTGGTCTCGGCGCGTAGCGATTCGAGCTCTTCATGAAGCGCTGCCGGCGACTCGCTGACCGGCCTGGCCGCCGCGGGCGCCGCGGCGTAGAGCCCGGGGGTGCCCAAACCCGCTGCGCAGAGGACGACCAGGGCGACGCCCAGGCGTCCGCTGAAACGCTTCTGGCAGGCAAGGCCGGCACGCATTCCGCGCACCGAACCGTTCCTTATGGTCATAGCTCGATCTCCACCGTAACCGGGTTGGACGCTCGACCGTCGGCACCCAGGATCACCACCTGGGTGGCCCCGAGCGGCGCGTCGTCATCGATGAGGAGCTTCACCCGAAGTTCTCCCGCGCCGGCCGTCGCGATCGAGAGAATGCTTACCCCTTGCGCCGGGCGGCGTCCGCGCCGCAGCTCGACTCGCGGCGCCGCAGGCAGGCCATTGCCACGCAACAGCAAGG
>WBZN01000808.1_pt1 | contig 20766 bp, 20 predicted proteins | sample 5204281 | NCBI WGS metagenome assembly WBZN01 (sample SAMN12344347, study PRJNA552823) | activated sludge metagenome | biome: Activated sludge suspended growth; feature: Nitrification reactor; material: Wastewater; isolation source: activated sludge from nitrification reactor of wastewater... | reverse complement strand
ACTCCGCTGTATCGCTCGACGGACTGCCTCAGTCGTCCGGGCGCTGCCGTGTAGAACCTGCCCCATAGCTCCTCCCGCCAAGCATGATGGTCAAGCGTACCACCACACTGCGGGATCAAACACCTAAGGCATCCTGGGCCGATTGCGAAGAAGAGGGGGGCGTCGTGGCCGCGGCCGGTGGCGCCGAATTGCTGTCGGCAAGCGCAGTGCCGGCCAAGAGGGTCGAACCGAGCAGGGCGATGACAATTTTTGAAGTAGCGCGCATGGCGTTCTCCTTTCTGTCAAGTCATCAGTTCGTGATATTGAATCCGACGACCTCGATAGAACTAAACTCCAGAGCATGGCGCCGTGATTGCCGTATGATGTATTGCACGTAATGTCGCTGGACGCTTCGCGCGAATACAGACCGATTGCGCCGAGAACCGCTATTGCGTGTTCGCCCCTACTGGTTTCTGCCTCGACTTTCTCTATCTCTGGGCAAGTCTGAAATTCGCGCTGAAGCTTAGGCTGCGGACCTTGTGATTCACCGTGTCAAAGAGGAGGCGGTGGATGATTCGCGAAGGATTTTGGCTGACCGACGACCAATTTGCGCGGCTTTTGCCGCTGTTGCCAACTGACACGCGCGGCAAGCCGCGCGTCGATGATCGGCGGGTGATCAGCGGCATTGTGCATGTCTTGAAATCTGGCGGGCGCTGGATCGACGCGCCGCCAGAGTACGGCCCACGCAAGACGCTCTACAACCGCTCGTCCGCTGGGCGGCGAAAGGCGTGTGGATCGAGATCTTTCATGCGCTCGCGGCGGCCGGCGGGCCTCCTGCACAAGTGCTGATCGACAGCTCCGCGGTGAAGGCGCATCGCTGCGCCTCGGGCGCCAAAGGGGGGAGCGCGATCAGGCGATCGGCCGATCACGCGGCGGCCGAACGACCAAGATCCACGCCCTGAACTGACGCCGCCTGCCGGCCCATCGCCTTCATGCTGACCGGCGGCAACGTCGCCGACTGCACGGCCGCCGCGCTGCTCTTGCAGAAGATGCCGGCGGCCTCGATCCTCCACGCCGACAAAGGTTATGACAGCGACGCCATCCGCCGCCAGGTCGAGGAACACGGCGCCATGCCGAACATTCCGCCGAAAGCGAACCGCAAGCGGAAGAGCTGTTTCTCGCCGTTCCTCTACCGCAACCGCAACGCCATAGAGCGCATGTTCTGCCGCCTCAAGAACTTCAGGCGCATCGCCACGCGTTATGACCGCCTCGCGGCCAACTACCTCGCCGCCGTATGCCTCGCAGCGACCGTCAGCTACTGGTTATGAGTCCCGACCCCAGGTTGAGGACTCATTCAGATCCATGAAATCATTATGGCGGCAAGTGCGAGGCCGGAGAGATAGTTTTGCGCGTGGCGATCATATCGGGTTGCGACGCGCCGCCAGTTCTTCAGCTTGCAGAACATGCGTTCGATAAGGTTCCTGCGTTTGTAGGCTTTGGCGTCGAGCGGATAAGGCGTCCGTCTTGAGGCGGTCGATGGAACGACTGCTTTGACCCGCCTTTGTTTGAGCCATTTGCGCAGGCTGTCGGCGTCGTAGGCTTTGTCGGCCAGCAGCCGCTTTGGTCGGGCGACGGCTGCAAGGAGCGGAATGGCCATGGAGATGTCGGCGACGTTTCCGGGCGTCAGCGCAAAGGCGACCGGTCTGCCGCGATCATCGGCCAAAGCATGGATTTTGCTCGTTCTTCCGCCGCGCGAGCGGCCGATCGCCTCGGCGAACTCCCCCTTTTTGCGCCGCTTGCCGAGCGATGCGCCTTGACGTGGCTTGAGTCGATGGAAAGCTCGTCCGGGATCGGGCCGGCGGCCGCCATTTTCTCGAAGATGCGCTGCCAGATTCGGCGCTGCGACCAACGATTGTAGCGGTTGTAGATGGTCGTCGGCGGCCCATAGGCCGGCGGAACGTCGCGCCAGCGACATCCTGTTTTCAACACATGCAGGATGCCGGAGATGACGGTCCGATCGTCGACGCGCGGCTTTCCAGGCTTGCCGCGCGGCAGATTCGGCTCCAGCGCCTTCCATGCCGCATCCGAAAGCCAGAACAAGCTCTTCGCCATGACATCCGCCTCCCAAGCGACTCAAAATGGCGAAAAGATACCATAAAATCAAATAACTGTATGGGTTCTCAACCTAGCACTCGCGAAGCCTGAGCGGCGAAATGGGAGCTTCCTCGTTGCCGCAAAAGTCGGTATTTTGCAACGCAACAGAAATCAGGCGCAAAACTCGAAAAGAACTCGGGAATTGCGCGACATTCCTATTGCGCCTAAGCGCCGATGTAATGACGGGGAGTTCCAGATGGCCATCACTAGGATCGTTGCTAATCTCACTGCGCCGAACCCGATGGCGCTGGCGAAGTTTTATCAGGAGGTTTTCGAACTCGACCTACGCTTTGACATGGGTTGGATCGCCTTTCTGAGCAGAGACACAACTCAGAAAATCGAATTGCACACCGCCTCTGAAGGCGGCTCTGGCACAGAGCTACCCGTCATTTCCATCGGCGTGGACGATCTCGACGCCACCGAGACAGCCGTTCGCGCCGCTGGGGCGGAGGTGGTTTACGGCCCGGTCAAGGAGAGCTGGGGACTTCGCCGTTTCTTTTTCCGCGACCCAGCCGGAAATCTCGTGAATGTTGTCGATAGTTGAGACTGTTATCTGTTGTCTCACTATTCGCAAAAATCCTGACTTTTTGCCGGTACGGCGGCGGCGCTGAAATCGCTCAATCATTCCTGTCGCAAAACTCGCTCGCAAAAGTCGGAGTTCTACGATGGACATTCGCGACGGGGGTGAACGCTTATTTCATGGCACGCCCTTCGGGACAGGCTCTATTCCGCGGCGGCTTGCGCCACCGCTCCACGGAACCCCGTGCCGGGCTTCCGCCGTTCCTGAAAGACCTCGCCATCAAGACCCATCGCGGCATCAGGGGCCGTGTCGAAGCGGGCCAGATCGGCCGCGGCAATGCCTATGGCTATCGTGTCGTTCACCAGCTTGACTCGCGCGGTGAGCCGATCCGGGGCGAGCGCGAGATCGACGAGGAACGCGCCGAGATCATCCGCCGCATCTTCCGTGAGTTCGTCGCCGGCAAGGGGCCGCAGCGCATCGCCGCCGACCTCAACCGCGACGGCATTCCCAGCCCTACCGGCAAGCGCTGGAATGACACCACCATCCGGGGCAACCGCGTCGTCAGTTCCGGCATCCTCAACTGCGAACTCTATATCGGCGTCATTCGCTGGAACCGCCAGATGAAGCTCAAGCATCCCGACACGGGACGCTTTGCCTATCGGCTCAATCCCGAGAGCGAATGGATACGCTCTGAGGCTCCCGAGCTTCGCATTGTGCCACAGGAGCTTTGGGACGCCGCCAAGGCGCGGCAGGACGACCTTTCGACTATCTACAAGAAGCAGATCGAGACCCGCTCAATGCCATGCATCGCCCGCGTACCCTACTGTCCGGCCTCGTCTTCTGTGGCTGTTGCAATGGCTCCTATGCCCGTCGCGGGCAGGATCGCTTCGCCTGCACCAACCATGTGCTCGGCAATGGCTGCGACAACGCCCGCACTATCGCCCGCGAGGTTCTGGAAGCCCGCGTGCTCACCGGCCTGCACGATCGCATCATGACGCCGGACATGGCGGCCGAGGCCATGCGCGCCTATGCGCTGGAAACCCACCGCCTCAACCGCGAGCGCCGCAGCACCGCCGAGGCCACCCGGCGCGAGTTGGCCGAGACCGCCAAGGCCATTGCCGAGATCGTGCGTGTCATCGAGCAGGGCGGCTGGCATCGCGCCCTGTCCGACCGGCTGACCGAACTGGAAAAGAAGCAGGACGGCCTCACGGCGCGACTGACAGAGGTGCCGCAGGACGCTCCCGACATCCACCCCAACATCGCCGAGACCTACCGGCGCAGGATCGAGCGATTCACCGAGGCGCTATCCCATCCCGACGACGCGCTCGAAGCGGCCGACGCCATCCGCGAGGTCATCGACCGCATCGTCGTCACGCCCGGCGACAGCCGGGGCGACTACAGCATCACCTTGCAAGGCGAGCTTGGCACCATCCTCGACTGGATCGACCGCAGCGGAAAACCCGGCTACAAGCCAAGGTCCGACACCGCTTCATCGCGATTGTCGGTCTCGGTAAATGGCGGGGCCTCTCTCAAGAGGCTGCTGTCCGAGTCCGACATTGCGTTTCTGGTGGACCATGGTGGCGAGCCGCCCCTGTGGGCTATCGGCGCGACACAGAGAAACAGTCGCATCGACCACTTCCTGTTGGGCCTGGGTATTCGTGAATGGGGCTTAAGCAAGTTCATCGAAGTCTTGCGCAAGGGCGCGCACGACAGCAGCGGCCCCGTCAAACCTGATGAGAAGTTTCTGTCATGGCTTAAGCAGAAGCCCGCCGTGTGGATGCAGGAGCTTTACGCCTCACTGCACGCAGAGGCTGGGTCGAAAACGGAGCTGCTAAGGACGCTTATTGCCGGCCAAGTGCGGCAATCGGCGACGATTGGCGTTCCCAGAAGCGGACTGAAGTGGCGGACCGCGAACGATGAAGACGGGCAATACGTTTACGCTATTTCCCTCTTTTGAACCCTTGAAGGCGGACACATTCGCGCCTTTACGGCAACCGGCCGGGTGCGACCGGCCCAGCCAATCATGCCAAATAATCAGGATTCCATCCCCAGTGCCGAGATGTCGAGTACAGCCAGAAGCGCCTGATGATGCGGCGAAGGCGCGAGGTCAGTGTGGCGGCTGGCCGAAGAAGTTGGGGCCGCCGAAAGGTGGCGCAGGCGATGCTGGCCGACCCGGAAATCACCCTGGCTGAAATTGCCGCCCGCACGGCGCCGCTACAGCACTGACAGGTTTTAACCGAGACCGACATCTGCCGACCGTTGAGATTTACGCTTACAGACGAGCCAGGGTTCAGAGTCGGCGCGCCATAGCCGCCAACCCGACAGCCGGCTACGCGATGGCTCGCTGTCGCTTCGGCGCATACCAGAGGGGTCAATTCAACGCGCAATCGAGCTGTTGCACGACGAGTGCATCTCGATCACTCAAATCTCGGGAGACTTGGGGTTATTCATCGCCTTTCGAAAGGCGACCGACTTTGGGTCGCGCGCGTATCGCAGCAAGGAAACGAGGGCGGCCAGTCTTTGATCCGCCCCCTTCTGAGGTCCGTGTTGGTTTACCCAAGACTGCGATGAATTGGATGGGCCACCCCTGGCCTATTTTTGGCGGATCGCCTACTGCAACGCAGCGGCAACCGCGCTCTGGATCCACGCGTCGGGCGACACGCCGGCCGCCTTCGCCTTGGCGTTGATCGCCTCGACCATGGCCGGCGGCAGTGCAACATCGAGGATGATCGCGTCTGCGCCATCGAGCGAATAGACGGTTCGCGCGATGCGAGAAGCAAAGCGCGTGACCTTTGCGGACTTCTGTGCATCGGTCAGCCCGGGTTCGGCGACCACCATCGGGCAATAGGATGCGATGAGCCTGTCTATGACGACCGCCGGACTCACACCTGCCGTTTTCAAGGCCGTCACCGCAGTGTTGAGCTGATCGATGTGATCGTAGGCGTCGCCGGTCGGCAGCAGAGCCTTGACCTCGGCCAACGGCGCGCCCTCCAGCTGCTCCGTCGGACACTCGAATGGGCTGGCTGCGAAGATCGGATTGACCGCCCCCACAACAAGAAGGAATGTCACGGAAACAACCTGCAAAATACGCATGGGGATGTCCTTTCATTTTCGTAGAACACAACACGGGTCGCGGCACGGAGAGGCCACCGGTGCGTGACATCAGCGCATCTGTGCCGGACGGGGATACCGGCCCGCGGAGTCCTGGCGCGTTCAATGCTTACTGTGCGGTCGGCATCGGCTCCATCAGCCAGATGATGAATATCTGCACGCGATCGCCTTATCGAAGGCTGCGGTGGATGAGATGGGCGACCTGGGCACGGGCGGCATCCCATTTGAATTCCCAGCCCGCCTCCTTGAGGAGTTTGCGCTCCGGGCGGCTTTCATTGTCCCATTGGGCCGCCTCCTCCCGGACCAAGGCGAAGAGCTGGCGGCTTACATCGATGAGCTCAATCAGCTCGGTGATGATTCCGTTGCCGGAAGCCGGCTCGAGATAGACGAAGCGCACGCCGACCCAGTCCCCCGTCTGAAGCACTGGCCGCCCCTCTTGCTCCATCGCTGCGGCGACGCTGTCGAAATCATCGACGAACCAGCCCAGATGATGGAGTCCCTCGCGCCCCTGCGCCAGGAATTCCCGGTAGCTGGACGGCTCATCGTTGCTCGGCTGAATGAGCTCGATCTGGAGGTCGCCGTTCTGGCCGAACGCCACGTCGATCCTGGGCTTTGATGGCTTGCCCTCATAGACATAGTCGGCAAGGCCGACATTGCGCATGACAAGGAAAGGTCCGATCCCGAGTTTGACCCATCCGTCGATGGCTTTGTCGAGATCGCCGACGACGCATCCCAGCTGGTTGATCGGCGAGGCGAATGGCAAGGCCATGCTTGACGCTCCTAGATTCTGGTTTGAACTATACTTTGGCGATTGTTCCTCCCGGGCATCAGGGCGAACGCACGCGCCGTCACTCGTAACCTCCGGAGCGGGCCATCTTGCCGCGGAAGATCCAGTAAACACCCATCGTGTAGAGGGCGATGACCGGGAGCACGACGACACCGGCATAGAAGAAGAAGCGCAGTGAGGCCTCCGGCGCTGCCGCGTCGCCGACCGTCAGCGCATAAGGGATCATGTAAGGCCACATCATCGCGGCGAGCGTCGCGAAGGCGGCGAGGAAGGCCAGCGCGGTCAGCATGAACGGAAGCCGATCCCGCCGTGCCCTGACCGCAGCCCACACGCCGGCCAGCGCCGCCGCCGCGATCAGCGGCGCTGCGATCACGCCGCCTGAAAGCCGATGGGCGCCGCGCTGCAGATCCCCGGTGAGATCGACGGTGATCGCGACGGCGAAAGCGAGGCCGAGCACGACGACGACACCGACCACAAGGGCCGGAATGCGGGCATAGGCCCACTCACGCAGCTGGCCCTCCGTCTTCAGGAGCAGCCAGCCGGCGCCGAGCAGCGCATAGCCGAGCACAAGGCCGATACCGGTCAGGACCGGGAACGGATGCAGCCAATCCAGGCTGGTGCCGGCAAACTGCCCGTTCTCGACCGGGATGCCGCGCATCATCGCTCCGACAGCCGCACCTTGCACGAAGGCGACCAGAAGCGAGCCCGTGAAGAAGGCTCGGTCCCAGAGAACCCGGCTGCGCCCCGCGCGCTCGCGGAATTCGAAGGCGACGCCGCGCAGGATCAGCCCGACCAGCATCGCAAGCACCGGCAGGTAGAAGGCGCCGAGAAACACCGTGTAGACCGCCGGAAAGGCGGCGAACAGGCTCGCGCCGATCACCACCAGCCAGGTCTCGTTGCCGTCCCAGTACGGCGCGATCGCCGACATCATGTGCGCCCGCTTCGTCTCGTCGCGCGTGGTTCCGAAGAGGATGCCGACGCCAAGGTCGAACCCGTCGAGCAGGACGTAGACGAGGATCGACAGGGCGATGACGCCTGCCCAGAACAGCGCGAGCGTGCTCGGCTCCATGGCGTTCACTCCCGCTGTCCGGCGCCGGTGGCGCTCGCGGTGTCGTCGGCATAGGCCAGCGGCCGGCTCGGCGTCGCCCTCGGGATCGCCGTCATCGCCCCGGCGGGCCCGTCGCGCAGGAGCTTGTAGATGTACCAGATGCCGAAGCTGGCCACGACGGCGTAGAGGAGCCCGTAGACGGCGAGCGAGACGAGCACGTCACCGGTCCTGAGCGCCGGTGTGACAGCATCCTTCGTGCGCAACAGCCCGTAGACCACCCATGGCTGACGGCCGACCTCGGCGGTGTACCAGCCGGCGATTGTCGCGACGAACCCGCTCGGAAAGGCGAGGAAGGCGCCCCAGAGGAACCAGCGCGTCGTCTCCAGCCGCCCGCGCCAGCGCAGCGCGTTGCCGAGCCAGGAGACGCCGAGCATGACGAGGCCCATGCCGACCATGGCGCGGAAGCCGAAGAACGGGATCACCACCGGCGGCCAGTCCTCCTCGGGGAAGTCGCTCAGCCCCTGGACCGGCGCGGTCCAGCTCCCGGTCGCGATCAGGCTGCCGACGCCGGGGGTCTCGATGGCGAGGAGATTGCGGCGCTCCTTCTCGTCCGGCCAGGCGAGCCACACCTCGGCGCCCGGCTGCTGGGCCTGCCAGCGCGCCTCGATCGCGGCGAATTTCGCCGGCTGGTGCTTCAGCACGTAGAGCCCGGTGAGATGGCCGAAGAACAGCTGGATCGGGATGAGAACCGCGGCAAGGCCGAGACCCCAGTGCAGCATCACCCGCGCCTCGGCCCGGTGCACGCCGCGCAGAACGTACCATGCTCCTGTGGCGGAGACGCACATGGAGGTGGTGAGGAAGGCGGCAAGCAGCATGTGCGGCCAGCGCACCATCATGATGGGCCCGAGCACGATCTCGCGCCAGTCGGCCGGAATGATCTTGCCGTTGACGAAGGTATGGCCGACCGGCGCCTGCATCCAGGAATTGTTGGCGAGGATCCAGAACGACGAAAACATGGTGCCGAGCGACACCATGCAGCAGGCGAAGAAATAGACGCGCGGCCCCACTCGGTCGCGGCCGAGAAGCATCACGCCGAAGAAGCTCGCCTCGAGCATGAAGGCGGTGAACGCCTCGTAGCCGAGCAGCGGCCCCTGGATCGGGCCGGTGCGCTCGGCCAGCACGCCCCAGTTGGTGCCGAACTGGAAGGCCATGACGATGCCGGTCACCACCCCCATGGCGAAGGAGACCGCGAAGATCCGGATCCAGAAGTCGAAGACGCGCCGGTAGATCGGATTGCCCGTCGCGAGCCGCGCGCCTTCGAGCGTCGCCAGCCATGCTCCCAGTCCAATGGTGAAGGCCGGGAAGATGATGTGGAAGGTAATCAGGAATCCGAACTGGATGCGTGACAGGATGACCGGATCGAGTGCCACATTGCTGCTCCGAGTTTACGGGCACACGACCCGGTCCATGGCCGAGGCCACGCAGACGCCTCTGTCCGCGGCGGGCTTATTTCACTTGCGCGATCTCGCTCGGCCGCCAGCTCTTGTCGAAGAAGGACGGGAGCGGGCTGTAGAGCCGCAGGATCGTGAACCAGCCCTTCTTCGGATCGGTCTGAATCCAGTTGCCGCGCGCGACGCCTTTCGGCTGGGTAGGGCCGAAATAGACGGTGGTGGTGCCGTCGCCGGCTGCCTCCGCTGCGGGTGAAGGGTAGCTCTGGCTGCCGGCGCGCGGGTATTTCTGCGGTGTCTGCAGCATCGAGCGCGTCTGGTTGTCATAGAGCGTGAGCGACCAGAACGCTTCCGCCGGAATACCCTTGGGCAGCGCCACCTTGTAGGTCTTCGCACCGTCGAACGGCTGGCCGTCGGCATCGAGGAAGCCCATCAGGTACTGCGAGCCGACGCCGGGGATGCGCATGATCATGCCCGGCGAGTCCAGCGTATAGCCGTAGTAGAAGGCCGTGCGGGAATCGAGCGTGCGTGCGCCGGTCGGCGGCAGCGGCTTGAACAGGCCCTTCTCGAACAGGGGCGGCGGCGTCTCGAAGAAAGCACCGCCTTCCCACAGCATGCTGCCCCAGTGCGAGCCCTCGTAATAGGCCCATTCCGGATGCTTGACAGCAAAGCGCCAGTTGAGCGCCCGACCGGTTGCCTGCCCCACCATGGCCGCCTCGGAGAGGATTTTCTTCATCCGCTCGTCCGGCTTGAACGCCTTGCCATGCACGATGCCGATCGCGGCGAGCTGGCCGGCCAGCTCCACGTCGTAGCTGGTGGCGGGCTCGTTCTGGACATTCTCGTTGATCATGTCGAAAAAGCCGGCGTCACTGGGCGGAATGGTGTTGAACGACTTCCCCGAGGCTTCGATGAACTTCGTCTCGGGAATCTTCGGCTCGCCGGCGATGCGCACGGTCCCCTCGAGGGCCTGGGCGATGCTGGTGCCGAAAGAGCCCGGCTCGTAGGGATAGATCTTCATGGTGCGCTTGATGTTCTCGACCGCCGGCTTGGGGTCGTTGTTCACCAGATTGGCGCGTGAGGCATAGAGCGCGAAATTTGTCTTCGCATGGGCGATGAAGTAGCCGCCTTCGGGCAGCGGCCCCTTATAATCGGGGCCGACGATCAGGTACTTCCCGCCAAGCCCGCGATCCGGCCCGGGCGCGCCGATGTCGATGATCCAGGAGAACCACATGTCGTTGATCGTGCCGATGCCGCCGGACGGCTGCTCGATCACCACCGGGCCTTTGCTCAGGTCGAGCCCGGACATGTAGTAGACGGTATCGGCATTGGCGGTCAGAAACAGCGAATTGGAATCCATCAACTCGGAGAAGATGACGACATCGCCGGGCTTGGCGCCGATCTCCTCGAAGCCCTTGACCAGGGCCAGCGCGGATGCCCCCCGGAAGCTGTTGTTGTAGACGTTGAGCGCGCGGGTGAAGTCCAGCGTATCGCGGATCTTCTGCGCGGTTTCCTCGGTCGGCACCCCATCCCGGAAATCGAGCTTGCCCGCCCGCGTTTCAACCGTGGCGGGCGCCGAAAGCGACTTGACGATGTCGGCTGAGACATCCGCAAGCGCGGAACCGGCCGTGAGAGCGAAGGCAAAGCTGCTGATCAAAGTTCGGCGGATCATCGTTCAATTCCTTTCATGAATTCAGGATCAAGGGCGTTGTCAGCGAACCTTGGTCCCGCCGCCGACGCGACGCAGAGACCGGGAAGACGAAGACAATGTGAACGGTGCAATATCATATGCTGCCGGCAGCTACTTCAATCAGCCCCTCACGCTCGCGCACTGCATAGGTGGCGAGGGGCTTGACCGCCGGACCGCCGGCGGGCTTGCCGGTGGCGATGTCGAAGCGGGCCGCGTCGCATTGCGACATGATGACGGTCCCGGTCAAAAGCCCGGAAGAGAGTGGCGCGCCGTCGCTGGTGGAGAGATCGTCGAAGGCATAGAGGCGGCCGCCGGTGCGGGCGACCGAGACGCGCCGCTTCAGGTCCTCCAGGTAATAGGGCATCACATACCCCTCGGGCAGGTCGGCCGACTTGCCCAGGGTGCGGAATCCGGTCTCGCCCATGGCTTTCTCCCTCAGTGGTCCTGCGGCTGGTCGCCGATCACCACGTCGGTGATCGAAAGGTCGTGGTTGAGCCGGTATTCGCCCGGAGCCCCTTCCGGCACCACCGGGTTCCGCGGCATGACCGGCCGCAGCCGTTCGTAGCCCGATCCGAGCGGCGGGCGCGGATCCGCCTCGCCCTTGTGCGGCCAGAACGACATCGCCCGCTCGGCCAGTGCCGCGATGGTCAGCGACGGGTTCACGCCCGGATTGGCGGTGATCACCGAGCCGTCCATCACATGCAGTCCGGGATAGCCGAAGACGCGCTGGTAAGGGTCAACCACGCCGTGGCCCGCATCCTCGCCGATGGTCTGGCCGCCGATGAAATGCGCGGAGGTGGATTTGCCGACAACGGAAAAGAAGGTCTGGGCCGAAACGCCGCCGAGCTTCTCGGCTACGCGCCGACCGACATCGACCGCTGCCTCGACGATGGCCGGCGGCGCCGTGTCCGATCCCGGCTTGCTGCGCAGCATGCCGTGCTTCCAGGAGAGGTCGAGCCAATCGTCGTGGTCGCGCATGCAGAGCAGGTTGAAGCCGCGCTGCGACCATTCTTTGGGATAGTCGATGCTGATCGTGTCGATCGGGTGCTCGATCAACTGCTTCAGCCAGGCCCGGAAGTGGTGTTCCTCGCTGCCTTCGGGCTGGGCGGTATAGAGCAGCGACATGGCGTTGCTGCCGACGCCGTAGCGCACCGGGCCGATGGTCGCTTCCGCATCGATCTGCAATGCGGCGGTGACCGAGGCGGCGCCCGGACTGATGACGAATTTGTCGGGATCTTTCTTGTAGTCCGCCTCGCTGCGCTGGACCGAGATCAGCGCCTCGGAATTGGTGCGCGCCCGCTTGCCAGCCTCGTCCGAGAGCTTGTCGAGCGTCCCGTCGTGTTTCATCGAGAGCAGGATCTGCGCGGTCCCGAAGGCATGCGCCGAGAGAATCACTTGAGCGGCCATATAGCGGCGGTGTTCGCGCGCTAAGCCGAGCGGACCGGGATGGCGCGCGACCACCTCGAAGCCGCCGCCGTCGAGCGGACGCAGGGTGTGCACCTCCTGCATGTCATGCACGACGGCGCCGCACTTCTCGGCGAGATAGAGATAATTCGTCGTCGTCTTGTTCTTGGCGCCGTGCGGACAGCCGATCATGCAGTCGTTGCAGCCGATGCAGCCGGTGCGCGTCGGTCCGGCGCCGCCGAAATAGGGGTCCGCCGCCTCGGCGCCGGGCGTGCCGAAATGGATGCCGAGCGGCGCGCGCAGGTAAGGCCGCTTCATGTCGGCCGCCACCTCGCGCATGATGCGGTCGGAATCGGTTTCCATATAGGGCGAGACCTGGACGCCGAACATGCGGTTGCACTGGTCGTAATAGGGGGCGAGTTCCTGCCCCCAATCGGTGATATGCGACCATGTCGGATAGTCGAAGAACTTCTTCGCCGGCACGTAAAGCGTGTTTGCATAGACGAGCGATCCGCCGCCGACGCCGGCGCCCGACAGGACGATGACGTCGTCGAGGTAGCGGATGCGCTGGATGCCGAACAGCTCGAGTTCCGGCTGCCACGCAAACTTCGGCACATCCCAGCTGCTCTTGGGGAGATCCGCGTCGCTCCACCGTCGTCCGGCTTCGAGGACCGCGACAGAATAACCCTTCTCGACGGCCCTGAGCGCCGCAACACTCCCGCCGAATCCGGAACCGATGACGATGACATCATAGTCTAGGAGCGGCATCGTCTCGTTCCCCCTGGCGAAGCGCGACACCGCGCCTTGGCTTGAATGATCCCCGAAAGCGTCGGCTCAGGCTCCCGGGATGCCGAAGATTCGACGGTCCCAAAAGGAAATCAGAGCCCATCGCGCTGGTGCAGAAACGGACATACAATCGGCGGGACCGCCGTCCCTTGGTCCGTAGCCTTCATAACACTGTCAATGTCACCAGGCCCCCGCTCACGCGCACAGGTTCATCCTGTACGGCAGGAATTACCGGCGAACTTACCAATTCACGCCAGACCGTGGCGATTTGCGCTGCTCCGGTGACTAACCGTCGGCGAAGTGCCGCCGCTGGCGTGGCGCGAAATGCAAAGTTCGAGCGATCGTTGGCAACTGCCATCTAGCTGCGGTGAGCCTTTCGCGTGCTATCGTTGGCGCAATCGAGGGCGCCGACGCTCTCTATTGCGGGAGGCGTGCACCGGCTCGCCCCCCGCGATGCTGGGGTCCGGGCCGCTGGTCGGCCGATCTCATCTTCCGCCGTGTCGCAACGGCCTCGCGGCATTTGCGAGCGCGGTAGTTGCCGGTTTCGTCCTGGGGTCAATATCCGCGCGCGGCGCTCGAAGAGGTGACCGCCGACGAGATCACCGCTGATGTCGCCCGAGGGAGGGTGGCAGCATGATCAACCGGTTCGACCAGGGCGGAGCGGAGGCTCCGCAAAAGCCGGCTCAGGATATGAGAAACCATAAGGCTTGAAGCCTTGCCATCCTGACCGCCGTGCATCAACGTGCGGATGGTCGGCGGGCCAATTGCATCATCTGGACGCAGATGCCGCGTTGATCCCGGTCAGTTGATTGACAACTCCGACCGTCACCAGACTGAGGCCCTCGATGGGTGATATTCGTTGATCCGTGAGAGCTTGGCCAGCTGCGAGCTGGAGCCCGATCTGCCGGATGATGCGGGGACTATCGGCGTAGACTCCATGATCGATCCAGCCATGGGTTCGGACATCGGTCATGTTCACGATGCGGATCCGGTTCCGTTCCATGAATGTCTTGTATGGCTCTGCATTCGGATTGAAATCGCCGAGCCTCGCCTTGCTGCCCCAGAGGATCTTGGCCACGGCGAGCGCCTTGTCATTGGCATCGATGAAAACAGTGAAGCCGGGCCGATTGGCGCCCATGGTGGCAACTTGGGTCCGGAACACATCGATATCGACATCGGCATCCGCCAGCATGATGTTCTTGATCTTCGGCGAGATGGAGTGGTTCCGGATCGCCATCTGCCGCAGCGCCTCCAGCGTCACCCAATTTCCCATTGAATGCGCCAGAATCGAGATTTCGCCGACTGATTTGTCGGCGATCAGATAGTCGAGCGTGCGCTCGAGTGCATCGCGCGAGTAGGTCGAGCTATCGCGATCGTAGCCGTAGGCGAGTAGTTTTCCGGCTGAGGGCCAGGTGAAGAGCACCGGCACGTCATCCGTCCCTGAATCATGGACGATCTGCGCGAAGCGCAAGACGGCATCTTCAAAAGTATTGTTGAAGCCGTGGACGAAAACGAGGACGCTTCGAGTTGGCCCTTTCGCGAGCCGGTTCCCGAATTTGGCGAGGACACTGTATCGGCTCAGCACGTCAGCCTTGACGACAGCAAAGGACCGTGCAGGGTCGGCGGGAACCTGTTGGGGCCATTCGACTTGTCCGGTCTTGTGATCCGGTGGAATCGATATGGTGATTTGCGCGAAGCCGGGGTCGCCCCGATCCCCGCTGAACATTTCGCCCGGAACCGGCGACGGGAGGCGCGTCGTGGCAACCAGCATGTCGACCTGTGAGGCGCCGCGCACGGGCGCCTGCTCACTTGCGATGAAGACATTTTCCGGCGGGGATGCGCACCCTGCGACCATCAGGGCGCAGCTGATCGCCAGTGAGATTTTGAGCCGCCTGACAGCAAGTTCCATTATCCCGTCCCGAGAGCATTCAAACCCGCCTGGAATGTCCATCTGGTCCGCCATTGAAACGCGGGTACCGAGGCGGGGAGTGATAACGCAAAAGCTGATCGAGGAGTCGCGAACAGGCCTTTGGCTAGAATGGGGCAACGTTCACGTGCCCACGGCCGACAGCTCCGAGGGAACCTGAGCGGCGCCACGGCAAAGTCCATCACCCAACCTCGAGGTCATTCACCCTCTCCAAAAGCAGGGGGCTGACGAGTAATCCCAAATCCGGAGCCTCTCGCAATACGCCGCCTCAGCCATTGCACTTCACGCCGCCGGCCCATCTCTGCGAGGCAGGCAGGATGCGGTCGGCTACTCACTTTCCGCCAGGTCCGTCATTGTGGTGCGGGTGAGGGGTCGAGCGGCAGATCGGTCACCGCAAGATCCCGCCCGACAGACTGAGCGGCAACCCTGTTGGCGAGCGTCGGCGTCATCGCTCCGGCCAGTGGGCCTCGTTTAGCAATCGATCCGCCGGTCAGTCGGTCGATCTCCTCGGCCTGATTCTTCGCCGCGACCGAAGCGATCTCGGTCCTGAGCAGCATCCGGGTTGCTGAGATTTCCTTCAGGTAGCCTGGGGCGAACGCATGGTGGCCTCGCGTGCGGATAGCCTCGACGACCGCCGCGGCTGCGTCGGCGGCCGGATAGATATTGTGCATCGGGCCGGGCTCGTTCTCGACCGCATGCTTGAAGGCCGGAACGAACTGCTCGGCATTCCGCACCATCGCCGTATCCATAAACAGGAAATAGGCGATCCCGACATCTACCCCGAGATGGGCGACCTCCAGACGCAGCACCTCGAGCAGCATCTCGATCGCCGCCTTGCTCGCGCAGTAGCCGCCGAGCCCGACGGTCGGCGCGATGGCGGCCCCTGAAGCGATGCCCAGCACGTAGCCGCGGCGCTCGATAACGTGCGGAAGGCAGGCGTGGATGAAGCGCCAGTTGCCGGTGACGTTGATGCTCAACTGGGCGGCGACCACGTCCGGATCGACCAGGCGAGACGATCCGCCGGCGCCGATGCCGGCCCCGGACATCACGACGTCAATCCCGCCGGTCTCCTCGACAATCCGCGTGATCGCCCGGTCGACCTGATCCTGCCGAATGATGTCGCACGGCACTCCGATTGCGTCTGGTCCGCACGCCGTCGCCGCGCGCCGCACTTCGTCGGCTTCGACATCGAGGAGCGCCACCCGATGGGTTCGGGCGAGTTCCCGCGCAACCAGATAGCCAACACCCTGCGCCGCGCCGGACAGGACGGCGACGGGGCGCGGTCCTGTCGTTTCGCGGGCCGTTGCTTCCGATGATGATCGCTCTATTGTCATCGTGTCCCTTCGTTGCGGTCTGCCGTGCCGCGCCCGTTCTTTACTGTCCGCCCGTCTTGGACGAAGACCTGAAAGCGTCTATCGCCCGCTGCGAACAACGTACGGCGCTCATCAAGGTAGGTAGGCGGGGGGCGCCGCCCCGCCCAAGCGAGATCGGCTGTCAGTAGCAGGGTGGGTAGGGATAATATCCGCAGGCCGGGCGCGGGTAGTAATAGGGGGCCGCCACCGCCGCGCCCGCCGCTGCGCCGGCGTACCACGCTCCGCGATAGGCCGTGCGGCGGGCGACGCCGGCGAAGGAAAGCGGCGTGAAGGGCATGCCAATGATGTCGATGAAGACCGATGCAGGACCGTCGGCGCCATCGAGCTTGCCTTCGAGCACGTCGACGGCGAAGGTCAGGGTGTCACCGTCGAGTTTCGGAGAGCGCAGCGTCACAACGGCGTCGGCGACGGAGGCTCCGTCCTTGCTGAGGACCGAAACCGTCGCATTCGGCGGATCCTTTGCGAAACTGTCCGAGCCCGTCGCCCATTCCTCCAGAAGATGCGCCGTCAAGACATGGCCCGCGGCTCGGACCGGACGGTCGGCAAACATGATGGAGTTAGCCGAGACGCCGGACAACACAAGCTTTCCGTCGGCGAGCTTGGCGCCGCGCGAGTTGAGCACGATCAGAGCCGGTTCCATCTGGGTTTTGGCGACGCCGATCTGCTTTGCCGCCGGAGCTGCGATCGCATTCTGCGCGAAGCTCGATCCACCCGTGAAGCAAAGTCCGCCCAGCGCCAGCAAAGCAATAGCAATTTTCGTTCGCGTCATCTCAATCCTCTACTTCCTTGACCATAGACGATGGGGCGGACCGTACCGAAGAGACCATGCCCGCCCTCACGGACCGGCATGGTCTCGCTCATTTACGAGACGATTTTGGCTGCGGGGATCGTCCACGAGCCGTCGAGGATCGACGGGTCCGCCTCGTTCGGCCAATACATCCGCAGCATCAGGATGAAGTCGCCGGCGGGCGCGGGAAGCCAGTTGGATTCCTTATCCTTGCCCGGAGAGTCATGCTGGATGTAGAGATCCGTCGAACCGTCGGCATTCGTTTTCAAGTCCTGCCTTGGGCTGATGGAGTAGCGGTTGAGCGGGTTGTTCACGAAGAAATACTGCTCATTGTACATGGTCAGCGACCAGAACCCCTCCACCGGCGGCAGATGCCCCTTGGGGAAGCGCATGACGTACTTGTTCGCGCCGCTGTACTTGCCTCCGTCGGCATCCTTCAGCGAGGTTGGATAGACCGCATCTTGCGGCCGGTTGGCGCCGAGGCCAATGGCCGTGATGAGGGCGCGCATCAGATAGTCCGTGCCGTAGATCCCGGTCTTGGTGGTGTAGGCCCAGCCGTTCTCGTTCTTGACCGCCTTGTTGATCTTGAACTGGAGCATGATGCGATCAAACCCGATGTCCGGCACCCGTTTCTTGAAATCGGCCTTCAGCTTGCTCGCGTCGAAGGATTGTCCCGGAACGATGCCGATGCGGGCGAATCTCGCGAGTTGAGGCGCATCAGCCTCGGACGGCGGGTTGGTCTTCATCAATTCGCAGAGCAGCGTAAAATAGGCATCCGCATCCATGCGATTGACCTGGTCGCGGACCGGAGTCTTCATGTCGATGGACGGATCGACCTTGCCCGGAGGCGGCGTATAGGGCTTGCCATAGGCGCTCAGCGGAACGAGTTGGCATTCGTCCTGTAGCTTGTGCACGGCCGCATAGTCCTCCGGCGTGCCGGTGCAGTAGATGCGGCCAAGCAGCCAGACCAAGTTGGTCGGCGATTTGTATTCCTTGACGCCGGCGGGGAGAGCCCCTGTCCAGCCGGGCCCGGTGATCGCATAGGTCTGGGCGCCGGTGCCCGTGGTCCGCTTCCCCGGCGCCTGGAAGACGTCGGTCCAGCCATCCAGCATCGGCATCAGGTAATAGCGTCCCTGCATGTCCGGAATGCTGAGCACCCACGGCTCCATGCCGACATCGAAGAACGATGTCGTGTAAAGCGTGTCGGCATTGGGGGCAGTGACATCGCGGAAGGACGCGTTGGGATACTCGCGCAATTTGATGATTTGCCCCATCGGGGCTTTGGTTGCCTCCGGCGCCGCGACGTTGGTCAGAACCCTTCGGGTCATTTCCATGGTCACCAGCGGGTAGCCGTAGACATAGGCGTCGGTGGCAAGCCCGAAGTCCTCCAGCCCCTCCTCGATGCCCAGAAACGCCCCTCCGAACAGACCTTCAGCCATTGCTGAGCCGCCCGTTGCCGTCATAGCCAGCGTACTGGACCCGCCAAGCAAGGCGGAGCGACGAGTAACCTTCATGTTCATCTCCCAAGTGTTCTCAAGGATAAAGTTCGGTCACGATATTTATCGCGTTTATGTGACGACAAATGTTTCCGCTTGGCCGCCAAAATGCTCTATCTGCGGATCTTCAAGGAATCCGTTCCTTAGTGTATCGGTGTCGCCTCGCGTCTGTCCTTATGCGTCCGTATCGAGATCCACCGTCAGACGCGCTCGATATCCGGCGCGCGCCAGCTCTTGTCCATGAAGGCGGTTTTCGGGCCGTAGAAACGGAAGATGACGAAGAAATCCTCGCCCGCGGATGGCAGCCAGTTGCTTTCCGGCCCCGCCGGGCTATTCCCAAGAAAGATATCGATCGAGCCGTCCTTGTTCGCCTTGAGGCGCGAACCGGCATAGGAGTCGAGCCCGCAGCGGTCGAGCGAGTTGGGAATGAAGGATTTCGTCTTCTGGCTGTAGGCGATGACCGACCAGAATTTGTCGACGGGAACGTCGGCCGGAACGCGCAGACGATAGCGCCCCTTGCCGGAGAGAAGCTTGCCGCCGCTGTCGCGCAGGCCCATCAGATAGACCTGCTCGCCGCTCAGCTTTGCCGGCAGATAGTTGGCCCAGAAGAACGGCGCGATCGCGCGTTGCCAGGTCCACACCGCATCGGCGGTTTCGAACGACCAGGCCTCGCCCATGAGAGACATGAGCGCTGGATTGATGTTCATCCACTGGCTGTCCGGCCACCAAGCCGCCAGCGCCTCGCCGGGAGTGGTGAAGCCGGACTGCAGCAGGTCGTAGGCATCGCGGGCGGCGGCATCGAGTGCCGCGACCATCCCGGCGTCCGGGGCAAACGGCTTGCCCTTGATGATTCCGAGCGAACCGAGCATGCCGACCATGACTTTGTCGCGCGGCCGGACGGGCTCGTCGTCGACGAAGGTGGCGAGTTTCTCGAACCAGCTATGATCATAAACCGGGAGCGAGTGCCAGGCCTTGTCCCATCCGTCGATCACCCGCGTCGCAGGCGGATTGGCGGCGGCGGAAAGCGGATAGCTCCGGGTCTGCCGGGCCAGCGCCACAGCGCCCTCCATGGTGCCGGAGCCGACGATGACCGGCCGGTAGACCATGGTGCCGCGATAGCCTTCGAGGCGAACCTCAAGATAGCCCTCCGGAACCGCATCCTTATAGGCGGGCGGAATCAGCAGGTACTTTCCGCCCTTGCCCTTGTCGAGGCCTTCAATGCCGACCATGGCGACAGGGGCCTGCCAGTTGTCGCAGAACTCGCCGATCAAGGCATAGTCGGCGGAACTGGCCGGGATTTCGACAACGAGCGGCCCATTGCTCAGATCGTAGGCGAGCGCGGCATAATTGACCTGATTGTTCGCGGTCAGCACCTCATGACGCGGCACGAGCGGCTTGCTCATCACGACCACGTCGCCGGGCTTCATGCCGAAATCGCGAAACAGCGACTCGCGGAAGAATACGTCGCTCATCGCCGGCATCGACCAGATGACGGCTTCGATCGCACGTTCGTGAACAAGGCTGCGCGGGCTGCGATCCGCTGCATTGGCGTCGCGCCGTGGCGCCGCTTGCGCGTGCGGCTCCGGAGCCGCCTCGGCGTTCGTGAGGCCGATCAGTCCGGTTGCGACAAGACCCAGCGAGGACAGTCCCAGTCTGCGACGCGAAAGGTTCATCCGTACCAATCCTCCGAGACCTGAATGGCAGACGTCGGGTCTCCCAAGCATAGGTCATCGGCGACGTCTTACCAATTTGCGCCAACCACCCAAGCATCGATGCTTTTTTGTGCGAGTGTGACGGCGGTTCCGATCGACTTGCCACGCTCGATGGTTGTGGATAATCAAGAAGCATCCATTTTGCGCCAACGCTCGCTCGGAGAACGGTCACATCGTAGCGGTTCCGGTCATTTCCAGTCAGGTGCTACGGGGGTTGCCCGCGCTCATTCGCGAAGGGATCGGAGAGGATGCGTTGCGCGGCGCCAATCGCGCGGCCGGCTTCGATGTCGAGCTGCTTGAAGACCGCAATTGCTTTATTCCTCACCGCGCGGTCGTCGACTTCGTCAATGTAATAGCACGCACGACAGGCGAGCCCGACCGGCGCCGCTAGGTTCTTCGCGAAATCGGCGGCGTTGAATTGTTAGGCTTCGGACCCATAACGGTTTGGCTTTGGCTTGAATTTGTGATTCACCGTCTCAAAGGGGAGGCGGTGGATGATTCGCGAAGGATTTTGGCTGACCGACGACCAATTTGCGCGCCTTGCGCC
>WBZN01000419.1_pt1 | contig 20797 bp, 17 predicted proteins | sample 5204281 | NCBI WGS metagenome assembly WBZN01 (sample SAMN12344347, study PRJNA552823) | activated sludge metagenome | biome: Activated sludge suspended growth; feature: Nitrification reactor; material: Wastewater; isolation source: activated sludge from nitrification reactor of wastewater... | reverse complement strand
AACAGATCGCCGGCGGGCTGATCGTTCCGAGCTGCTCGTACCAGCTCGCGACCGCACCGCCCGACCCGAACAACGTCACCGTCACGGTCAACGGCACGCCGGTGCCGCGGTCGCCCGCGCACGGCGATGGCTGGGACTATTACCCCGACGCGATGACGATCACGTTCTTCGGCAGCTATTGTGGGCAAGTCATGTCTGGATCGATCACCGACGTCAGCTTCGCGTACGGCTGCCCGGGGCCGATCATCAACTGACGTCGCGCCACGGACGCTCCTGAACGGGGTGAGGTCGGCCTGATTCCCGGCGTTCTGCAGGGCAATCCGCAGCGGCCTTCCGTCCAGCGCCCGCCGGCTGTGCGCGCAGCCTCGAGCTCGTCTCGGGCTGCCGGTCTGCAGGGGCGATACGCCGGACTACCTGACATCACTTGCGCGTTCTGCCCTCCTGGATGAGGCGTCGCATCGCAAAGATCGGGCTCGGGTTGGTCATCCTGGTGCTCGGCGTCATGGTCATGGGCGATCGCTGCGTCGCGCGGCGGTCGGAGGGGTTCGTCTATCACGACGCTTCTCGGGTACCGGTACGAACATGGGCGATCGTCCTCGGCGCGATGGTCCACCCGGATGGCTCCTTGTCGGATGCCCTCGCGGACCGGCTCGAGGGGGCACTCGCGCTCTACCGGTCGGGGCGGGTGCACAGGATCCTCGTGTCAGGGGACGGCATTCACGGCGAGGACGGCGCGATGTCGCAGTGGCTGCTCGACCAGGGCGTGCCCGGGGAGGCGATCGTGCGCGACGCGACCGGGTATCGGACACACACGACGATGAGTAACGCCCGAGGGCTCGGGATCCGGGACGCCATCGTCTGCACGCAGGAGTTCCACATCGCCCGGTCGGTGATGTGGGCGCGTCACGAAGGGATCGACGCGGTCGGGTTCGTCGTGGAGGACAAGCACTGGCAGACGTCGCACGTCAAAGCCCGCCTGCGCGAGACGGTCGCGCGCACGGTGGCGATGTTCGAGCTCTGGGGTGATCGCTAGCCGGGCTAACCGGGCTAGGGCTTCGCCGGTGCGATCGCGACCGGCAGCTCCGGCTTCGCCGGGCCGTCATCATCGTCGCGCCGCGATTTGCCGAACGAGCCGAGCTTCCAGAACACGAACCCGAGCACGATCACGCCGGCGAGGTTGAGCGCCGCGTCGCTGGCGATCACGCCCTCGACGCCGTGGCGCTCGTTGAACCGCGTGTTGACGAGACCGACGTACGCGATCGCCAGGTTGCCGGCGGCCGTGAAGATCGCATAGCGCGTCGCCGCACCCTTCGTGTCCTTCCCGATCGTCTCGAGGATCGTCGCGGTGAACGCCGCGTAGCAGAAGCCCGTGACCAGGGCGTAGGTCAGCGCGCCGACGGTGAAGGTCAGCTCGCTCCGCGGGGACAGCACCATCCCGATCCCGACGACGGCGGTCAGCGTACCGGACAGCAGATACATCGCGCGCCGATTCTGGCGATCGCACAGGAAGCCGCCGACCACCGCGCCGAGCGCGGTCAGCCCCTGACCGACCGGCCCGCCGACGAACGCGAGGACGCTGGACACCTCCTCGTCGAGCAGCGCCTTCGCCGCGTCGGGGGACAGCGAGGCGAGCTGGTGGACGAGGTCCGGGCGCACGTACTCCTTCGCGAGCGCGCTGAAGAAGTTCGCGAGGGCGGCGGTCCCCACGGGCGACAGGAACAGCAGCAGGCCCGTGATGCCAGCGCGCGTCCACAACACCGTCTTGACCTCGCCGAGGAGATCGCGGAGCGCCTCGCCGACCGTGCCCTCCGGGGTGCGCTCGGGTTCGTCGATCGCGAGCACGGCCAGCGCGGGGGCGATCATCATCACGCACATCACGCCGCCGACCGTGGTCGAGGCGTAGCCGTGGCCGGTCATGTAGATGGCGACGGCCGCGGAGATACCGCCGCCCGAGAGGTTTCCGATGGTGAACCAGGCCCCCGCCTTGCCGCGCTCCGCATCGGAGACCGTGGTCGCCATCAGCCCGCCGTTACAGCTTCCCACCAGGCCCGAGATCATCTGCGCCGCGAACGCGAACGCGAAGAACGGGACCCGGCTGCCGGGAAGCGGCATCTGGTACGCGCCGAACATGCAACCGGCGCCGACCACCGTGACGATGAGCAGCCAGTGCTTGCGGCGCGGCCCGAAGTCGACGATCGGCGCATAGAGGAACTGCGACACCGTGGGCACGAACAGGAGCGTGACCAGGAGGCCGATCTGCTCGACATCGATGTCCGCCCGGCTCGCCAGGTACGGCATCACCGCGCCGACGAACATGCCCACGACTCCGTACGGCATGTTCGTCAACGCGAACAGCCAGGGGCGGGAACGACGCGGCTCGGGCATCACGGCAATCTACCCGAGACGACCTGGTCCGATCGTCGGAGGTTCACGGTTTAGCTCCTCGCGAGCGCCTGGCGAGCGCCTCGCGCGGCGCGGGTGGCACGGCGGCTCCGTTGCGCGCGAGCCTCGACGCCGGGGGGCCCTGGAGGTGCGGCAGACTCGGGGGCCACGGAGGATCGCGTCCACTCGGGTGCGCGCCCCACACGAGCTGGAAGTTCCGAGCCATTCCGAGGACGCGCGCCGCGTCGTGGCCGACACGGGTGCCCCCATGAGCTGGAAGTTCCGATCCACTCCGAGGACGGGCGCCCCCGTCGTGGCCGACATGGGTGCCCCACACGAGCTGGAAGTTCCGAGCCACTCCGACGAGGCGCAACCACGTCGTGGCCGACACGGGGGTAGCTCCAACACAGCGGCGCGGTGACACACCGGTGGTGGCGGGCGGCCGCGCGATCGCCGATAACTCTAGCGTGAAGCTCGTGCTCGGATCCGAGGTGGCCGCTGCGCGGGCGGCGGGGCGGCCGATCGTCGCGCTCGAGTCGACGATCATCGCCCACGGCTTGCCGTGGCCGGACAACCTCGGCGTCGCGCGCGAGCTCGAGGACGCGGTGCGTGCCGCCGGCGCCGTGCCGGCCACGATCGCGATCGTCGAGGGCCGCGCGTGCGTCGGGCTCGAGCGCCACGTGCTCGAGCAGCTCGCCCGGGACGGCGCGCGGTTCGCCAAGGCCGGCGCGACGGATCTGGCGGTGCACCTCGCGCGCGGCAGCTCGGCGGCGACCACGGTGAGCGCCACGTCGGTGATCGCCGCACGCGCGGGCATCCGGGTGTTCGCGACCGGCGGCATCGGCGGGGTGCATCGCGGGGACACGGACGACGTCTCGCACGATCTCGTCGCGCTCGCGCGCACGCCGATCGCGGTGGTGTCGGCCGGGGCCAAGGCGATCCTCGATCTGCCACGTACGCTCGAGCTGCTCGAGACGCTCGGCGTGCTCGTGCTCGGCTATCGCACGAGCGAGCTGCCCGCGTTCTACACGCGCACGTCGGGGCTCGCCCTGGATCATCGCGCAGACACCCCGGGAGACCTCGCCGCGATCGCGCGGGCTCACTGGGAGCTCGGGGGCTGCGGAATCCTCGTCGCCAATCCGATCCCGGAGGGGGCGGCGCTCGATCCGGAGATGATCGGCGCGGCGATCGAGGGTGCGATCACCGAGGCCACCGCGACCGGGATCACGGGCAAGCGACTGACGCCGTTCCTGCTCTCGCGGCTCGCGACCGTGACCGCTGGTGCATCGATCCGCGCCAACCGTGCGCTCGCGATCCACGACGCGGAGGTCGCCGCCGAGCTCGCGGCCGCGCTTTGATCCCGAGGTCCTTCGAACGAGCAGGGATGGCGGAGCGGCCCGACGGCGCGAGGGTTGGAGCTCGAGGTGTCGCGGCCGCGTTCTCCACGGCGGGCGGAGCGCGGTGCTTCGTTCGCGGTCCTCGGCGCTGATCGCAGGGCTACTGGAGCGAGTAGAGCGCGAGGCTGCGGCCGCCGCGCTCGAAGCCGTTGTTGCGCTCGAGCAGCCAGAACTTGTCGCCGACCACGCCGAACCGATGACGGACACCGGTCGCGAGCACGCGTGCCTTGCGCACGGCCTTCGTGCCCTGGTCGACACGAAAGATGTCGAGGTACTCGGGGTCGGCCTTCTGGCGTGCGACGGCGTCTGGGTTGACGGGATCGGTCTTGAGGACGATCCACGCCGAGCCATCGGGATGGACGACGCCCTGGATCGACTTGAGGTCGTAGGTGTTGAGCTGGCGGTCGAGCTCGATCGCACGTGGCCTGCCGGCGCGCCAGACCTGGATCGCGGTGTTGTCCCAGGACACCCGCAAGAAGTCGATCCGGTTGCCGGCGTCGGCGAGCGCCTGAAACCGGCGGCGCTGCTCGAACAGGTCCTCGATCCCGTGCTTATCGCTGAACTTGCCGGTGAGCAGATCGTACGTTGCCTCGGCATCGGGGGAGCGCTGGTCTTCCTTCTTGTCCCACTCGCCGCTCTTGATCCCGTACGCGCGGGTCATCCCATCGCTCCAGTGGTTGACCTTGAGCTCGAGCGCCTTGCTCCGATCGGCGGGATCGAGCTCGACGGGACGGGCCACGGAGATCCGGCGGCCGGTCTCGATCTCGACCAGCTCGAGCTCGTGGCGCGTGCCGGTCCCAGACGTGGTCGCCTTGTGCACGGCGACGCGCGGCTTGCCGTCGCGCGTGATCACCGTGATGTGGTTCGCGGGGCCGAGGCGGTAGACGATCGTGCCGGCCGGCTTGCCCTTGCCCTTGTCGGCGAGCTCGACGAGCGCCGCGATCTGCCTGCCTTCTTCAGTGACGCCGATCACGAACGCCCGCGGACCGACGAGCGAGAGCGCGACCGGGTGGAGCGTGGCCTGCGCGAGGTCGACGATCTGCTCGGCCTTCGTCGCGAGCGTCACGACGTGGAGCTCGGCCCGGCTGGCGGCGTCGGCGATCACGTATCCGAGGCGCTGATCGTCTGCGAACACGACATCGTCGATGAAGCCGGTCGGCGTCGTGAACCGGGTGACCTCGGTCGCCCCGACGAGCGGCGCCGCGGCCGACTTCACCGGTGCGGTCACGATGGGTTGAGCGGGTTGAGTGGGTTGAGCGGGTTGAGCGAGCGCGACCTGCGCACCGCCGACCACGAGGAGGAAGACCAGACCACGAACCGTCACCATCGAGCTTCGATGCCATGGACGGTTCCCGCGCGCAAGAGCCCTGTCTCGGCGCGAAGACCGCGCTTGACCCCGGTCGCACGGGTAGCATTCGTGACCCGTTCGTGGTCCGGATCGGACGCTCGCGCGCCGCGCCGATGCCGGTCGAGCTCGTCCCCTGATCTCGGCGGCGCGTGACGTCATGCGGTTCCTCGATCAGGCGACGTTGGCAAGCGAGCGGGTCGTGGCATCGACATCGCGATACGAGGAGGCCTCGAGCAGGCAGCCCGCATCAACGACGTCCTGGCCGGTCAGGTCGGCGATCGTGCGGGCGACCTTGAGCATGCGGTCGATCGATCTCGCGGTGAACGAGCGCCGCTGCTCAACGAGCCTGGTGAGCACACGTTCCCCGGCGGCGTCGAGCTGGCAGGTCGCACGGAGCACCGCGCTCGGCATCTCGGCGTTGCAGTGGAGCTTCCAGGGTGCGAGCCGTGCGCGCTGCCGGTCGCGCGCGGCGATGACGCGATCCCGGATCGCGGCGGAGCACTCTCCAGGCTCCGCTCCTCGCAGCTCGCCGAGCGACACAGGCGGCACGTACACCTGAAGATCGATTCGATCGAGCAGAGGCCCGGAGAGCCGGAGCTTGTAGCGCTCGATCGCGCCCGGGCTGCACGTGCACTCGCGGACCCCGGAGCCCTGCCATCCGCACGGGCAAGGGTTCGCCGCGGCGACCAGCAAGAACGATGCGGGCAGCCGGAGCGTCCCGTGGATCCGACCGATCGTGACCGCGCGTTCCTCGAGCGGCTGGCGCAGCGCTTCGATCGCGCCGCGACCGAACTCGGGCATCTCATCGAGGAACAGCACGCCGTGATGTGCGAGCGAGATCTCACCGGGACGCGGAAACGAGCCGCCTCCGAGCAGCGCGGCTGTCGAGATCGTGTGGTGCGGTGCGCGAAACGGCCGCTCGTCGACCAGCCCATCCGCGAGCCCGAGCGCCGAGTAGACCTTCGTGGTCTCGAGCGCCTCGTCGCGGGTCATCGGCGGGAGCACCGTCGGGATCCGCCTCGCCAGCATTGTCTTGCCCGTGCCGGGCGGACCGGCGAGCAGCAGATTGTGACCGCCGGCGACCGCCACTTCCATCGCCGCGCGCGCGACCGCTTGTCCTCGGATCTCACTCATGTCCACGGCCGAGACCTGTCGCCGCCGTGCGTGGGCCGCTCTGGGCGCGCGCAACGATCCTCTCGCGGCGAGCGCGTCGATGATCTCGCCGATGTGCCGCGCGCCATAGACCTCGATGTCCTCGACGACCGTCGCCTCCGCGGTGCATGCGTCGGGGACGACGACGCCGCGCATGCCGCGCGCGCGTGCCAGCATCGCGGCGGCGAGCACGCCGCGCACCGCGCGTATCGAGCCATCGAGCCCGAGCTCGCCGAGCACGATCAGATCATCGAACGTGGTCGGACGGAGCGCGGTCTCCTCGGCGAGCAGGACCGCGATCGCGATCGGTAGATCGAGCGCGCAGCCGGGCTTGCGCAGGTCCGCCGGTGCGAGATTGACGGTGACGCTCTTGAGCGGCAGGTCGTGCTTGATCGACTTGAGGGCGCTCCTGATCCGGACGGCGCCCTCCTTCACCGAGGTCGCGGCGAGCCCGACCACGTTGTAGCCCGGCAGGCCGCGTGCGACGTGGCACTCGACGTCGATCATCTCGGCGTCGATCCCGACGAGCGTGCAGGATTTGATGAGCGCGACCACGACGAGCTCCGAAGCACGCGGTGGGCCAGCCGTGATCCCTCGGCGGCACGCCTGGTTACGGCGCCGCACGGCCGAGCTCCGGACAAGCTGTCCGAGGCTCGGCGGACGCCGGACGCGCCTGCAATGTTTCTTCATACAGCCCCCGCCGATCGCGAAACACGGCCGTCCCAAGCTGAGCTGGTGAAAGGAACCCTCAAATGATTTGTCTCGCAATCGGACTCGGTGTCCTGGGTGTTGCGGCCATGCGCCGCGCGCGTCATTGCCACGGCGGTGGTTGTCATGGAGGCGGTGGTCATGCCGGCTGGGGCGGAGGTTGGTACGGGCATCACCACGGTCGGTACGGTCGCCGCCGCTGGATGCTGAATGCGGCGCTCGCGCGGATCGACGCGACGCCGGCACAGGAGCGCGCGATCGTGGCCGAGATCGACCGTCTCCAAGATCGCGTGCGTGCCGCGAAGGCGGGCGTCAAGGATGTCCGCGGTGACCTGGCAGCGGCGCTGCGCGGCCCGGTCCTCGATGACGCGGCCCTCGGTGCCGTGCTCGGCCGGGTCGACGCCACCACGGGCGAAGCGCGCGCGGCCGCGATCGATGCGCTGCGCGGGATCCACGGAGTCCTCGACGACAGACAGCGGACACAAATCGCCGAGCTGCTCGACCAGGGCGGCGGTGGCTGGTGGCGCGGCGGCCCCTACCGCTGAGATGATGTCGCCGTGCGCGTGCTGCTGATCGACGACGACGCGAGGCTCGCCGAGCTTCTCGTCGGTTATCTGACGCCGCAAGGCGTGGCGCTGGTCCACGCCGGCGGCGGTCAGGCTGGCCTCGCCGCGCTCGCGGGCGGCGGGTTCGATGCGGTCCTGCTCGACGTGATGATGCCGGGGATGGATGGCCTCGCGGTGCTGCGGAAGATCCGGGACGCCGGCCAGCGCATCCCGGTGCTGATGCTGACCGCGCGTGGTGACGAGGCAGATCGCGTGGTCGGGCTCGAGCTCGGCGCTGATGATTACGTTGCCAAGCCATTCTCGCCGCGCGAGCTCCTCGCCCGGCTGCGCGCTGTGCTCCGGCGCGCGATGCCCGACAGCGTCGCCGAGAAGCTGTCGTCGGCGGGGATCTCCGTCGACACGGGTACCCGCGAGGCATGGGTCGATGGCAAGTCGGTCGAGCTCACCGGGCTCGAGATCGATCTGTTGATCGCGCTGTTGCGTCGCGCAGGTCGCGTCGTGCCACGCGCGACGCTGCTCGAGCTCGCGGGGCGCGGCGACGTGTCGGTCGGCGAGCGCGCGGTCGATGTCCACATCTCGCGGTTGCGCAAGAAGCTCGGCGATGACCCGCCGACCCGGATCCGTACCGTCCGTGGCGTCGGCTACGTGCTCTCCCGTGCCTCGGAGGACGTATGACCGAAGATTCGATCCGCGCGTCCCTGGGCTCGGTCGAACGACGCGGTGTGTGGCACGTGCCGCGTGCCCTCGACGTCCACGTGACCTTGGGAAACGCCGAGCTCGATTTCCGCGACGCGATCCTGGTGCCCGGCGTGACCACGCTGCGCGTCGAGGTCACGATGGGAAACCTCGAGATCATCGTTCCGCCGACCCTCGCCGTCGATGTGCGCGTGCGCTCGAGCCTGGCGAATCTCGAGACCGCGCCGCAGACCGCGAGCGGCGGCGATCCCGACCGTCCGGTGCTCGAGATCATCGGCAGCCTGCGGCTCTCGAACTGCGAGGTGGTCACGCTCGCTCCGGGCGAGATCCGCGATGAGGCCGAGCGCCGCGAGCGCCACCATCGCCGTCACGCCCGCCGCCGCGAATGGCGCGCCGAGCGAGAGATGTGGCGCCAGCAGCATCCCTCGAACTGGATGCCGTGGTGGTTGATGGCGCGGATGCGGCGCCGGATGTTCTCGTTCCTCGCGCTCGCGTTCGTCGGTGGTGTCGCCGCCGGCGTCCAGCTGTGGGACCACCCGCGGTGGTGGCACATCGTGATCGCGATCATGCTGCTGTCGGGGATGTCGGGTGCGATCGCGTGGCGGATGACGCGGCCGCTGATCATGGCGGTGCGCGCGGCGCGCGACATCGGCGATGGCAAGCTCGACACCCGGATCGATGCCCGGCGACACGATGGCGAGATGCGGCTGCTCGCGGACGCGATCAACGACATGGCGCAGCGCATCGACAAGCAACTCAAGGATCAGCGCGAGCTGCTCGCGGCGGTCTCGCACGAGCTGCGTACGCCGCTCGGGCACATGCGCGTGTTGATCGAGACCGCGAGGGATCAGGGGAGCAACACCCGGGCGCTCGAGGAGCTCGATCGCGAGGTGCTGGTGCTCGATGATCTGGTCGGCAAGCTGCTCGCGTCGTCGCGCCTCGAGTTCGGCAACCTCGATCGTCGCGTCATCGACCTCGGCGAGCTCGCCACCGATGTCGCGACCGCGGCCGGCCTGGCACCCGAGGCGATCGAGGCGATCGGAGAGGTCCGCGCATCGATCGATCCGACCCTCGTGCGACGCGCGATCGCGAACCTGCTCGACAACGCGCGCGTGCACGGCGGCGGGGCCATCGCGCTGCGGATCGAGCGGCGCGCCGGCCAGGTCGCGATCGAGGTCGACGACGCGGGGCCCGGCGTGTCTGCGAATCGTCGCGCCGATGCGTTCCGCGCGTTCGTGCCGTCGAGCGGTGGCGGGCTCGGGCTCGGGCTCGCCCTGGTGTCGCGGATCGCGGTCGCGCACGGTGGCGGAGCCTCGATCAGCGAGCGTCCCGGCGGCGGCGCCCGGATCGGCTTCACGGTCGCGGTTCACCCGCCGGGGTGAGGCTCGGCGCCAGACCGTCAGTCGCGCGGGTCGTAGCGGCACCTCGCGGGCGGGCGCTCACACGATCAGGCGCGTGCGGACGCTGCCCGCGAGCCCGGCCGCGACCTCGATCACGTCCCCGGGACGGAGCAGGGCGGTCGAACCTGCGTAGTCGGATACCAGGAGCTCGACCTTGCGCAAGCGATCCTTGACGAGGGCGGCGACGCGGCGCTTGATCGGTGACAGGCGAAGGCCGACGCCGGCGGGCGTGCCGGTGAGGATCACGTCCCCGCGATCGAGGTCGCGGCCGAGGTGGGCACGCGCGGCGCGGATGATCGCTGCCAGATCGTAGATCAGGAGCTTGGTCGAGGCTTGCTGGCGGAGCTCGCCATTGACCCGGGTCTCGAGCGTCAGCTCGGGCAGCTTCGCGATGCCGCCGGGCGGTGCCCAGACGCGATCGGCGACGGGAAGGAAGCCCGGGAACGACTTCGCCGCAGCCCAGAACTCGAGCGGGCGCTCCGTGGTCTCGCCGAACGCCTGACAGATCCGCGCGGTGAGATCATTGGCGGCCGCGAGCCCCAGCGGCTGCGCCGTCCCGGCCGCGAGCGCGGCCTCGTCGATCGGTCCGAGGGCGACGAGCGCGATCTCGCCTTCGTAGTCCATCACCGCCGGGGCAAACGGGATCCGCTCGCGCAGCTGGGCGCCGAGCCCGGGCTCGATGGCGTCGAGCGCGGCGAGCAGGGACGCGGTCTCCGGAACCGGCACGCCGCCATCCCCCGGCGCGAACGCGCGCACGTGCTTGGTGAACGAGGTCGGCGGCACGCTCGCATCGACCTTCTGCCCGGTCTCGCGTGCGTGATCTCCGTAGGTCAAGCCGAGCGCGGTGATCGAGCGGACGTCGGGCCAGTCGACCGCATCGACGCGCGCCGGCTTGACCCGGGCGGCCCGCGCCGGCGAGGCGGTCGCGTCCCACGCCATGTAATCGACGTCGGGCAGCGGGAGCCGCTGATGGATCTCGACCGCCACACCGCCTGCGACCCGGCGCTCGTCGGTCGGCCGCCACAGCGCGCCCGGCGCGGTGCGCTGATAGGCCTCGTAGTGCGCGGAGCCGATGTCGCTCTGCGCAACCATCAGATCGCGATCATCGGTGTCGCGGTAGGCGTAGCCGACCATGCTCGATGGCTCGGCCCACGCGCGGGCGTGCGTCAGGCGTCGCGCGCCGACCACCGTCGAGGTGATCAGGCAGTTGGGATGCGCCGCCGTCGCAGGCCGGCCGGCGACAGGATGAGGACCGTCGAGCCGCAGCGATGCGAGGCCGAGCGAGAACGTATCGCGCAGCGACACCGCGCTGACCTCGAGCGAGCCATCGCCGATCCAGGGCGCGTAGATCCAGTGCAGCGTCGGGACCCGGCGCTTGCCCCACTGGTGCATCGCGCGTGCGCGCCCCTGGATCTCGATCACCTCGCCGTCGATCGTGATGCGCCCGGTGGCATCGGCATCGTGTGCGATCGGTTGCGCGTGCGTCGGCGCGGGCAACCACGCGGGCACGTCGGCGTGGCCTTCGCGTCCGCCGGTCCAGGTCACGTCCCACGCGATGCCGTCGACCGCTCCGGTCGCGCCGTGCCGGGACAGGTAGCTGTCGTTGATCCGGATCAGCGCGTCCCCGTCTCCGGCCGTGCTCTGCTCGAGGGGGTGATAGCGCTTGGCCGCGCGGCCGGGTGTTGGCGCGTCGGCGTCGAACCACGCGCCCCAGATCGTCGCGCGCCCCTTGCCGGTCTTGGGCACGAACATCGTCTGGCGGATCCACAGCGCGCGCCGGCGATCGGCGTCGAGGATCACGGCGAACCAGATCTCGAACCATGGTCGCTGACCACGCCAGATCGGCCGGTCGAGATCCTTGCCCATGCCCATCCCACATAGCATGGGACCGCGGTTGGGCGCGGAGCTGCGCGTGCCAAGTGGTTGAAATCTGGAACTGCTACAACCGTGTCCACCGTGGCCCGTTACCGAGGCTCTTACTGGGCAGCGTGCAGGTTCGAGGTCACATGTCCGTGGATACTGGAGCTCGCTTAGACGTGGTGTCACGAGCGGATTCTCGGAGTCGGTTGCTCGCGGAGCTCGCCGCGACGCCGGCCCGCAAGGGCTACGCGGTCGCGTACGACTTGCTCGGCAACCGCGCCGAGGCCGAAGAAGCGGTGCAGGAGGCGCTTGCTCGCGCGTGCGAGGCGATCGGCGACCTGCGCGATCCCGGGGCCGCGCCGGCGTGGTTCCTGCGGATCGTGACCACGATGTGCCTGCGCACGTTGCGCCGCCGCCGGCTGAGGCGCCGGCTGTTCGGCTGGTGGCCAGGGCAGGGCCGTGGCGATGACACGATCGAGGCCGCGCCCATGCACGCAGATCCCGGCACCGATGACATCGCCGAGCGGATGCATGGTGCCGGCGCACCCGCGCCGCGCGACGCCCTCGCCGGGCACCAAGAGCTCGACGCGCTGCTCAGCAGGCTCGGTGACTTGTCGCCGCAGCAGCGCACCGCGCTCGTGCTGCGCTACGGCCATGACCTGCCCGTCGCGGAGGTCGCCGAGCTGCTCGGCGTCGAGCTCGCGATCGCCAAGACGCACCTCGTACGCGGCCTCGCCAGGCTGCGCGATCTGATGGAGGAACACCGATGATGTCCAGCTGTGATTCCGTCGCCGAACGTGTTGCGCTCGGTGACGCCCTCGGCGACCTCGCCGACCACGTCACCTCGTGCGAGCGCTGCCGGCGTGTCGTCGACATGCCGGGCCAGCTCGGCGCGACTCGCCACGAGGTCGATCCAGGCCTCGGGTTCTCGGCGCGGATGACGATCGGCGCCCAGCAGCGGCTCGTGGTTCGTCACAGGCGCCGCGTCGCGGTCGGCCTCGCTGCCACGGTCGCGGCGGGCGCGCTCGGTGTGTTCTTGATGATGCGGACGCCACGCGCCCCGGCCCCGAGCGAGACCGCGGCCACCGAGCCCAGGAAGGATGACGTGAAGGATCCCGTTCCCGAGGTCGCGAGCGAGGCCGACCTCGCGGCGCTCGTTCACCTCGCCGACGTCGATCACAGCAGCCGGATCACGGCGCGCTGGTCACATATCACCAGGCCATTGGCCCCATATCGCAAGCTGGTCGCAGGAGTCATCCCATGAGTCGTATCCGTACGCTGTTCTCCGTCGTGATGCCGTCGATGCTCGCCGGAGGGCTGATCTTCGGTAGCGCGTTCGGTCACGCCTCGGCCGGTCGTGATGACGTGATCGGGTTCTGGCCGGCGGCCAACGATGTCACGTCTCCCGGGACGGCGAGCCGAGGCTGGACCCCGCCGACGCCGCCGACGCCGCCGACGCCACCGACGCCGCCGACGCCGCCGCATCACGGAGGTCACGGAGGAGGCTTCTCGGTGTCGATCCACGACGGCAAGGTCGAGGTCGACGGCATCAAGGACATGGTGATCGACCAGCTCGACTCCGTGCGGAGCTCGCTGCGCAACAATCCGGGGATCCCGAAGGACGTGCGCGACAAGGTGCTCGAGCGGCTCGACAAGGTGCGCGGCACGGTCGGCAAGCGGCTGGCGAACCTCAAGACGTCCGACATGGACCAGCTCGGCGAGGAGATGGAGAAGATGAGCGACGAGATCGAGAGGGCGATGGAGGGGCTCGATGGGGATCTATCGAAGCTCGGCGACACGCTGGGCCACGACTTCGGGCGCAAGTTCGGCAAGGACTTTGCGAAGCAGTTCTCCAAGGGCAAGTTCAACCTGCACATCGACAGCAACGACGACGATGAGGTCGACCCACCGGAGCCGCCGGACGCGGAGGATGTCGAGGTCGACGTCGATGATGCCGACGGCGCGGACTTCAAGGCCGCGATCGGCGATCTCAAGGACCTCGCGCTCAAGCCCGCGCAGCGCGATGCGATCGGCCGGCTGCGCACCGACTCCGAGCGGACGGTGACCGCAGCGAAGCAGCAGCTCGATGATCTCTCGAACCGGCTGCACGGCGCGCTCGCCGATCCCGCGACGGGCGATGTCGAGATCGCGCGCTATGTCGATCAGATCAGCGCGCAGGAAGCCGCGATCCGCAAGGCGCGGCTCCTCGCATGGGTCAACGCGCGGCGCGTGCTCGACGAGGGCCAGCGCAGGCGAATCGAGGATGCGGCGAAGAAGAAGACCAGGTAGGTGCTGTGGGCAGGTCGCGGTCGATGACGCGCGCGGCGATCGCGCGCCGCCGGTCAGGGTGACTTGCCGGGACGCAGGTTCCCCAGCGGGGTCGATGCGTCGATCTTGGTCTTGCCGCGCTTGATCGGGACCCCTCCCTCGATCGCCTCGATGTCGAGCGGAGACGACGAGTCCGCGTCGCCGAGCACGATCACCGGCTTGCTGTCAGCGAGCTTGAACGTCAGCGGATAGTGCGCGAGCGTCTGATCGTCCACGTTGATCGTGAAGTCCGGGAGCGGCAACTGGATCGCGTAGGCGGCGTCGAGCAGGCAGGCATCGACCCGGGCCTCGCCGAGCCCGGTCAGCGTGACCTCGGTGATCTCACCGCGTCCGAGCCGGAAGTCGAAGCGGACGGTCCCCTCGAGCTTGGGTGACGTGCCGAGCGCGCGCTGGTAACACGCGTACGCGCGCGGCTGCAGCTGCTCGCGGAACAGCCGCTCCAGCGTGATCTTCGCGATCGCCGAGGCGCTCGGTGGCGCGGGGGCGCCGGCCGCGCCCTGGGTACCGGTCGAGCGGTCCGTGGGATCCGCGACCGCGACGATCCGCTCGTACGGTCCGCCGCCCTTGACCATCGCGCGGCGCGCGCGCGCGACCTTGCCGGTGGCGGTGAGCACGGCGAGCGCGAGGTGGTCGCTGACATAGGGGTGCCCGGCGACGGCGTTGCTGCGGAGCCCGGCGGCGCGGCGGCGATCTGCCTCGGTCGGGTCCGGATCGAGCAGGAATGCCTCCTCGGTGGTCGCCGCGAGCACGAGGGCCGCCACCGAGGCAGCAGGCGCGGCCTTCGGTGCGATCCGGATCACCGATGCGCCGTGGCCGGTGAGCATGTGGTGGAAGGCCGTGCCGCGATGGATCCGCGCCCGCGTCAAGCCACTCCCCGCGGTCAGCGACGCGGAGATCGCGGCGTCTCCGAGCTCGAGCTCGAGCCACGATGGGCGAAGCCATCCATCGACGACCTCGAGCGCGCCATCGAGCTCGTCGACGTTGACCTCGACGAACGCGCCGCCGTAGAGGTTGACCTGTGACCGGAGCGCGGCGGCACCGGGGCGCTTCGTCCGCGCCGGATCGAGGACGATCGCGAGCACATCGACCGCGCTCGTCTGGCTGTCGAGCGCGCGGGTCAGCGTCGCGGCGTCGACGTCACCGGTCACGCCGTCGCTGATCGCGATGACGATCGTGGTGCTGCGCGAGCCATCGGTGATCGCGTCGTGCGCGAGCTTGAAGGCACCGAGGACATCACTGCCGTTGACCGCCGCGTGGCCGGTCACCGCCGCATCGATCGCGGCGAAGCTCTGTGCCGACGGTGGCTGCCACGCCCCGAACACGCGCCTCGAGGCACGGTCGTAGATGATCGCTTCGACCTCGGTACCCGCGGGCAGCGCCTGGGCGACGGCGCGGATCACCTTGCTGACGTTGTGACGGCCGACGAGCTCCATGCTGCGCGAGCCATCGATCACGAACAGCGCGCGGCGCGGGGCGGGGGTGATCGTGCGCACGGGCGGTGCAACAACGGTGACGAGCGTCGCCGACCAGCCGTCGCCGAGCGGCTCGGTCTGGGTCCAGACGACGGGCTCGTTGCCGGCGAACGCGAGCTCGGTCTCGATCACGGCCGGGGCCGTGTCGAGCGTGAACGACGCGGCGGCGCCGGTGGTCTGCTTCCCATCGACCCGGATCCGCTGGATGCTCGCACCAGGGCCGGCGGCCGCGCGGATCGAGCCGCGACACGCGGTGAGCTTGCCGGCGCCGGTGCGCCCGGGCAGGACGAGCCGCAGCGCCGAGTCGCGGATCTCGGCGAGCGCGGTGTAGCGGAGCGTGATCACGACATCGTGATCGGGCTCGATCGGCTGGAGCCGCACCGCATACTCCGCGGTGGATCCGGGCGGCAGGGCCACGAGCACACCGGGATCGGCGCCGAGCACCGAGCGCGCCGCCACCGAGACGCTGTGGAGATCGCCGGGCACCGCGAGCGCCTGCTCGACCCCGGCCGCGCCGCGCAGCGAGAACCCGGTGATCGTCGCGCCCTTGGGCAGGTCGAGCTCGTAGCTCGCCGCCAGCGACTCGGGCCCAGGCCCAGGGTTGACGATCCGCTGGCGCACCGAGACGGAGGCCACCGCCCCACGGAGCTCGAGATCGAGGTCACAGCTCGCCTCGTAGAGCTGCTCGGCGGGGCGGCGGGCGAGCGCTGGGGCGTACTCGTCCAGCGAGGCCTCGGCACGCGCGACTCCGGCGGTCATGGCGAGCACTCCGACGACGGCCAGCTTCATGTTGGTTGGACAACCACGGCAGCCACGGGTTGCGTTTACAATGGGATCGGTGCAGTCGCCCTTCTCTCGGCCCCGGATCGGCTTCGTCTTGTCGGGCGGTGGATCGCGTGGTGCGTACGAGGCGGGGATCATTCACTACCTGCGCACCGATCTGAAGAAGCGGCTCGGACGTCATGTCCCGATCGACATCGTGACCGGCACCTCGGTGGGGGCGATCAACGCCGCCTTCCTCGCGTCCACGATGAGCGAGATCGATTCGCAGGCCGAGCAGATCGTGACCGCGTGGCGCTCGCTGCGGCTCGAGGAGCTGATCAGCCTCAAGGCCAAGGACATCCTGCGCGCCGGCCGGATGTTGCTCGGTAGCGATCCGCCGCCGCCGCCGCCCGGGAGCTTTCGTTACGGCGGCATGCTCGATACCAGCGGGCTCGAGCGGTTCGTCATCCGATCGATCCCGTGGCGGGGCATCGATCGCAGCTTGCGGGCGCGGTCGCTCCACGCGCTCTCGGTCTCGGCGACGCACGTCGGGACCGGACACACCGTGGTGTTCCTGTCGAGCGCCGAGCCGGTGCCCAAGGAGTGGAGCCGCGATCCGTTCGTTCGTCATCGCGCGGCGCGGATCGGCCCGCGGCACGTGCTCGCCTCGGCGGCGATCCCGATGCTGTTCCCTGCGGTGAAGATCGGCGAGGAATACTTCACCGATGGCGGGCTGCGCCAGAACACCCCGATGTCGCCGGCGATCCGGCTCGGCGCCGATCGGTTGCTGCTGGTCTCGTTGCGCCACGTGGCGCCGGAGCCCGAGGTGCTCCAGCGCGAGCGCACCGAGGCGTACCCCAAGCCGCTGTTCCTCGCGGGCAAGGCCCTCAACGCGCTGCTGCTCGATCACACCGAGTACGACCTCCAGCGGATGCAGCGGATCAACCTGATCCTCGAGGCCGGGCACGCATCGTTTGGCGATCGGTTCGAGCAGACGATGAACCACGAGCTGGTCCGTCTGCGCGGTGCGCCGCTGCGCCGGATCCAGGCCGTGCACATCCGTCCGTCGGAGGACATCGGCGCGCTCGCGGCCCAGTTCGTGGCGGCGGGGCGGATGCGGGTCAGCGGCATGATCGCGCGCAAGTTGATCCAGCGGCTCGCCGACGGCGAAGCGCGGCACGAGAGCGATCTGCTGTCGTACCTGCTGTTCGACGGCGACTTTGCCGCGGAGCTGATCGAGCTCGGCCGGCGGGATGCCGCCGCCAAGGAAGACGAGCTCGCGGCGCTGTTCGATCTGACGGCGCAGCACGAGACCGCGGATACGACCGGCGCCGCGACGAAGCGGTAGCGCGCGCGAGCAACGTGCTCCTCCCGTGAGCAGATCGATCCTCTGGGATGCCCCATGGGATGCACCTGCGGCAGTTCCTGCGACGGGCGCTGAGACAGGCCCCGAGCAGTCCACCGGGTGAGGCCAGCGGAGCTGAGTCGCAGCTGCGTGCGGCCCACGAGACGGCATGGCAATGTGCGGCCCATGAAGCCACGACGCTTGCTCTCCCTTGCCATCGCGGCCCTGGTCGCGTGCGGCGGCTCGAAACCCGCACCAGGTCCTGGCGCGAGCAAGCCCGGCACCACGGCGGTCGCCGAGTCGCCGACGCCCGAGACCCAGCCCCCGGGCGCGGGCGCCGCGATCTTGCCGCTGTGGCCGGAGGTCAAGAAGGGCACGCTTCCCAACGGCCTCACGTACTACATCCTCAAGCACGGCAAGCCCGAGGGCCGCGCCTTGCTGTGGCTCGCGGTCAACACGGGCTCGATGCTCGAGGACGATGACCAGCGCGGGCTCGCGCACTTCGCCGAGCACATGGCGTTCAACGGGACCAAGCGGTTCCCGAAGGCCGACATCGTCAACTACCTCGAGAAGATCGGCATGCGCTTCGGCGCCGACCTCAACGCGTACACCCAGTTCGACGAGACCGTGTACCAGCTCGAGGTGCCGACCGATAAGCCCGAGTTCGTCAGCAAGGGGCTCGACATCCTCCGCGACTGGGCCGGTGACGTCAGCTACGACCCGGCCGAGGTCGACAAGGAGCGCGGCGTGGTGCTGGAAGAGTGGCGCCTCGGCCGCGGCGCGCAGGCCCGCCTGTTCGACAAGTCTGCCAAGGTGCTGTTCAAGGGCTCGCGCTACGCGGATCGCCTGATCATCGGCCTGCCGGAGACGCTCAAGCAGGCGCCGCGCGACGTGCTGTACCGGTTCTACAAGGACTGGTACCGCCCAGACCTGATGGCGGTGATCGCGGTCGGTGACATCGATCCGGCGGCGATCGAGACGCAGATCACCGCGCGGTTCGGCGACCTCAAGAACCCCCCCAGGGAGCGCGCGCGCATCAAGGCCGGCGTCCCGAAGGCCGAGGGGACGCGGGTCTCGATCGAGACCGACAAGGAGATGCCGGCGACGATCGTCCAGGTGTTCAACGTGCTCCCGCACCGCGGCGAGTCGACCGTCCGCGATTTTCGGCGGATCGTCGCGGAGCAGGTCTACGGCCAGATCATCAACGAGCGGCTCGGCGTGATCAGCCGCCGCAACGACGCGCCGTTCACGTTCGCCGGCGTCGGCATGCAGAGCATGACCCGCGAGATCGATGCGTTCACGCGCGTCGCGCAGGTCAAGGGCACGCAGGTCGAGGACGCCCTCAAGAGCCTGTTCACCGAGGTGCTGCGCGTCGAGAAGCACGGCTTCACGCAGAGCGAGCTCGATCGCGCGCGCACCAACCTCGCCCGCACGTACGAGCAGAACGACGCCGAGTCCGCGACCTCGGATTCGAGCCAGTTCACCAGCGAGATCACGCGCAACTTCTTCGAGGGCGAGTTCATGATCGGCCGCAAGGCGGAGAAGGAGCGCACGCTCGAGATGCTGCCGACGATCACGGTCGACGAGCTCGACACGCTCGCGAAGACCTTCGGTGGCGCGGACAACCGCGTGATCATCATCGCGGGCCCGGAGGGCAAGCCGTTGCCGGATCAGCAGCGCGTGCTCGCGATCATCGACGAGGTCGCCAAGCGCGCGATCGACCCGTGGCAGGACAAGGTGGTCAAGACGCCGCTGATGGCGACCGCGCCGAAGCCGGGCAAGATCGTCAAGGAGTCCAAGATCGAGGCGATCGGCGTGACCGAGTGGAAGCTGTCGAACGGCGTGCGCGTCGTGATCAAGCCGACGGACTTCGAGGCCGACGCGATCGAGGTCTCGGGCGACTCGCCGGGCGGGCTCGCGATGGCCAAGGACAAGGACTTCAACAACGCGCGGTTCGCCGATGACATCGCCGGCATCGGCGGCGTCGGCGACCTCGACGTCGAGGAGCTCGACAAGGTGCTCGCCGGCAAGAAGGTCTCGGTCGAGGCGTCGATCGGCGAGACCACGGAGTCGGTCGATGCGAGCGCGTCGACCCGCGATCTCGCGACGATGTTCCAGATGATCTATCTGCGGATGACCGCGCCGCGCAAGGACGCGCAGGCCTTCGGGGTGTGGCAGGCGAACCTGTCCGAGCAGCTGACCAACCGGCTGCGCGTCCCCGAGGTCCAGTTCGCGATCCAGTCGCAGGACGTCCTGTTCAAGCACAACTCGCGCCGCAAGCAGCCCGAGCCCGCGGACATCGCGAAGGTCGATCAGGACAAGGCGCTCGCGTTCTACCGGGATCGGTTCGGCGATGCGACCGACTTCACGTTCGTGATCGTAGGCGTCGCGGATCTCGACAAGCTCAGGCCGCTCGTCGAGACCTACCTGGCGAGCCTCCCGGCGAAGGGCCGCCAGGAGAAGGAGAAGGACGACGGGGTTCGCCTCGTCGGTGGCGTGGTCAAGAAGAGCTGGGCAGTCGGTCAAGAGCCGAAAGCGCGCGTGCAGGTCATGTTCCACGGCGACGAAGCGTGGTCGCGGGACAAGGATCGCGACATGGGGATCCTCAATTCGATCATGAGCATGCGGCTGCGCGAGATCCTGCGCGAGGACATGGGCGGCGTGTACGGCGTCGGCGCGAGCGGGTCTCTGGCGCGCGCGCCGCGCCCGGAGCGCACGTTCACGATCCAGTTCGGCGCCGCGCCGGAGGCCGTCGACAAGCTCGTCAAGGCGGCGTTCGACGAGGCCGCCGTGATCGCGAAGCAGGGGATCGGCCAGGACTATCTCGACAAGGTGAAGGCGACGTACCTGCGCGAGCGCGAGACGGCGCAGAAGACCAACGGCTACTGGGTGAGCTGGCTGGCGTCATGCTATCGCTACGGCGACGATCCGACGCTCGTCCTCGATCCGAGCAAGGTGGTCGCGCGGATGACCTCGGACAACGTCAAGGCGGCGGCGAAGCACTACCTGGACCCGAAGCAGTACTACCAGGCGGTCCTGCTGCCGGCCGCCGCGACAACACCCGCCGCGACGACGACACCCGCCGCGGCGCGTACCCAGTAGCCGGGCAACGCCGCTGCCGGGCGGGAGGCTCCAGGGTCGCGCCGCCGGCATGACCGCTTCACGGCCCGGGGCCCGTGATACCCGCGAGCGTCTGTGGTTCAATGAGCAACGTGACGCCACCGCGGACGATCGCGTAGTCGTCGGCGCACAACCTACCCCGATGTCCCACGAAATGAAGCCGCGTGATCCGCGAGAGCGCATCACCCTGTTCGTCGAGTACGAGGGTGCTGACGACTTGACCGGGGACGTCACCGAGAATCTATCGAAGGGCGGGACGTT
>WBZN01000807.1_pt1 | contig 20828 bp, 23 predicted proteins | sample 5204281 | NCBI WGS metagenome assembly WBZN01 (sample SAMN12344347, study PRJNA552823) | activated sludge metagenome | biome: Activated sludge suspended growth; feature: Nitrification reactor; material: Wastewater; isolation source: activated sludge from nitrification reactor of wastewater... | reverse complement strand
TTGTTGTAATGCATTCTCGAGCTGTCTAATACGTTGTGCGGAATCGGTCGCCAAAGCCTGTGGTGCGTGCAATGCTGCCAAACACACTATTGACCCTGCAGCGATGCGTGAGGTGATGCGCATTCTGCCAAATAAATTTTCCACTTCATTCTCCTTTCTATATTTTTAATAGTTATTTTTATTATGTGGTTTTAAGTCGGAGTCTCATCATAGTTAAACACCAGCATGCTAACGTTGATCTACATCAAGCAAACCGTAATATTCATCTTTTTTGATACACTCTGAAATGACTAATTACCCCCTCAATTCCTCTTTTCCACCACTCGAACATGCGCTAGCGGAACCCAATGGTCTGTTGGCCGCGGGAGGGGATCTGTCTCCAGAACGTTTACTGGATGCGTACAGTCAGGGCATTTTTCCTTGGTTCAACGAAGATGAACCGATTCTGTGGTGGAGTCCGGATCCAAGAATGGTTTTGTTTCCTAACGAGCTAAAAATTTCGCCATCCATGCGCAAAACGCTTCGGAAAAAAAACTATCAGATTAGAACTGACTCCCATTTCACACTGGTCATGGAAGCTTGTGCGCGGCCTCGCAAAAATCAGGCTGGTACATGGATACATCCGCAAATGATCGCTGCCTACACCAAGTTGCACGAGATGGGATGGGCCCATTGCGTGGAAACCTGGGTCGATGATAAGCTCGTCGGCGGACTTTACGGTGTATCGATTGGTAGAATATTCTTTGGCGAATCGATGTTCTCGCTGATACCGGACGCCTCCAAAATTGCTTTGGTGCATTTGGTGCAACAACTGCAACTTTGGCAATTTGATCTCATCGATTGCCAGGTCAGAACACCTCACCTGGCTTCGCTAGGAGCACGAGAAATTTCCCGCAAGCAATTCCGTGAAGTTCTGGATATGTCGATCTCAACCCATTCCAGTCTTAATCACAAGTGGGATTTTGGTCGCATATGAATTCATGACGTGACAACATCGTGCTTAAATTTCACACCACCAATCCCTATACTTGTAGCTATCTACCGGAAAAAACAGCCTGTTCCGAGGTGGTAACTCCAGAGCACCTAATCGATACCGAAATCTATGGCAAATTGATACAGGCAGGTTTTCGACGCAGCGGCCATTACACCTACCGACCACATTGCCTGCATTGCCAGGCCTGTTTGTCGGTACGTGTCGATGTGCAAGCTTTCACCACCAATCGGTCTCAACGGCGTGCTTGGAAGAAACATCGACATATGACAGTCTCCTTGCATGGACTCCATTACAATCCCGATCACTACGCACTTTATCAGCGCTACCAAACTCGACGCCATGCAGGTGGGGGAATGGATAAAGATAGTCTGGAGCAATATCAGCATTTTCTGCTGAAAAGCCATGTTGATTCGAGAATGGTTGAATTTCGTGAAGGTAACCTCCTGCGCATGGTCAGCATCATTGATTTGTTACCCGATGGATTGTCTTCCGTGTATACCTTTTTTGACGCCGATGTCTCGCATGCCAGCTATGGAACCTATAGCATTCTTTGGCAAATCGCTCAGTGCCAACAATTGGGTCTGGCCTATGTCTACCTGGGATACTGGATCGAGGAAAATCACAAAATGCGATATAAAACCCATTTCCAGCCGCTGGAAATTTTGATCAATGGAGAATGGCAATCGCAGTTACGCAAGGATGAGCCTCATTCCGGTGTTTAAACCATCATCGTTTCAGGATAAAATTCTACATGCTTTATTCTCTGCTTCGTCCACTGCTATTCAAACTCGATCCCGAAACCGCTCATCGAGTCACTTTCAGCGCTCTCCAGCAAGCACACCGCCTGGGATTAATCAGAAAAGCTCAGACAGTATGTATGCCGCATACACTCATGGGTCTACATTTCCCTAACCCGATTGGACTGGCTGCAGGCTTGGACAAGAATGGCGAATATCTGGATGCTTTGGCAGCTTTGGGATTTGGCTTCATCGAAATTGGTACGGTTACGCCCCGACCGCAACCTGGCAATCCTACCCCACGCATTTTTCGTATCCCACAAGCTCAGGCAATCATCAATCGACTGGGCTTCAACAATCATGGTGTCGATCAGTTGGTCAGCAATGTTAAGCACTCGAGTTACCAGGGAATTCTCGGTATCAATATCGGCAAAAATTTTGATACTCCGATTGAGCATGCAGTCGACGATTACCAGATCGGTCTGCGCAAGGTCTATCAGCATGCGAGCTATGTCACCATCAATATTTCATCACCTAACACACAAAATCTGCGGCAGTTACAGGCAGCCGATGCTCTGGATCGACTATTGGGCCAACTCAAGCTGGAACAAGCTGAATTGACTCAGCAATGTGGAAAATATGTACCGTTGTTAGTCAAAATTGCACCTGATCTCGATACTGAACAAATCGCATCGATTGCCGCTCTGTTACAGAAACACTGCATCGATGGCGTGATCGCAACCAATACCACCCTCGCACGTACAGGCATCGATCATCTATCAGTTTCACAGCAAAATGGAGGACTAAGCGGCGCCCCGCTGACACAACGCTCGACCGCCGTTATTCAACAACTGCGAGTCTTGTTGCAAGGCAGTCTTCCGATTATCGGTGTTGGAGGTATTCTGACCGCACAGGATGCCCGCGACAAAATGCAGGCAGGTGCATCATTGATCCAGCTTTATACGGGCTTGATTTATCATGGTCCTTCGCTGATCGAGGAAATCACCCGCTCGATTTGCCCTGAATGGTTGCCGAAAGGTTGAAACATTTGAACCAGTCATTGATCGATGCCATTGATGCGGTTCTCCCCCAGACGCAATGCAGGAAATGCGGTTTCTCGGGTTGCAGACCTTATGCGCAAGCCATTGTGGCAGGTCAGGCCGACATCAACCAGTGTCCACCGGGAAACCAGCAGGGCATCGCGAAACTGGCACAATTGTTAGGTGTTGCACCCAAGCCCCTGAATAGCGCACACGGTTACCCTAAACCTCCATCCGTTGTTCGAATAGATGAGCAATTGTGCATTGGCTGCACATTATGTATTCAGTCTTGTCCCGTCGATGCCATTGTTGGCGCTCCCAAGCAAATGCATACGATCATTACGGCCGAATGCACCGGTTGCGAACTGTGTATTACGCCTTGCCCGATGGACTGTATCGAGCTGATCGCAATCGAACCCGGGAAGCTGGATGATTTACCGCAATCTCGCGCCGACAAGGCTCGCACCCGTTATTACATGCGGCAACAGAGACTTAATCACGAGAACACATCTAATAAGAAAACAAACCAGACCAACTCACTCGACAGACAGCACGAACCCGTGGAAATGGCGGAGCAGCGCAAAAAAATGATTATTCAAACCGCACTCGAACGCGCCAAAATAATCCAGGCTGAAGCTGAGAAAAAAACTTCCATGCCCTGATCCAATGAATGCAGCTAAACGACGTGAAATCTTTGCATGCCTTAAAGCCACCAATCCACACCCAACAACGGAATTGGAGTATCGATCACCCTTCGAGCTGATGATTGCCGTAATCCTCTCAGCTCAAGCCACCGATAAAAGTGTAAACCTGGCCACCCGAAAACTGTTTCCGCGCGCCAACACTCCGCAAGCTATACTGGCTTTGGGCGAAGCCGGATTATCCGATTTCATAAAAAGTATCGGATTATACAAAACCAAAACCAGAAACATTCTGGCTACCTGTCAATTACTGATCAGCGAATATCAAGCACAAGTACCGCGAAAGCGCGAGCAACTGGAAAAACTCCCAGGTGTCGGACGAAAAACTGCCAATGTCATTATGAATACAGCTTTTGGCGAACCTACCATTGCGGTTGACACACACATTTTCCGAGTTGCCAATCGAACAGGTTTAGCTCCCGGTAAAAATGTTCTCGAAGTAGAACTAAAATTACTCAAGGTCGTCCCTAATGAATTCAAGCTGGATGCCCATCACTGGCTGATTCTGCATGGACGTTATGTCTGTAAGGCAAGAAAACCCGAATGCTCGGTATGCAGCATAAATCACTTGTGTGAATTCAAAGACAAGAACATCTGACAACCCAACAACCAATCCAGATCATGTTTAAACCTTCACGAGAACAAGCACGCCAATTATTTTTTGATGCTTGGCACAAATACCGTAACCGTGAAATCCTGTCCGGGATCGAGTCGATTGCGCTGGATGTCATCTTACTCCACCCAGAATACCATTCCATTCTGGAGCAGACCGAACAGTATCTCGAGCGTGATTATTTGCCCGAAATGGGGGACGTTAACCCGTTTCTGCATATGAGCATGCATTTAGCAATCAAAGAGCAGCTATCAATCAATCAGCCGGTTGGCATTAATGATTATTTCTTGCGCCTACTAAAACAAACCGGAGATGAACATGCCGCCACTCATGTTGTAATGGAATGCCTGGCTGAAATGATCTGGCAGGCTCAGCGTTCACAATCCTCTCCTGATGCCAATATTTATTTCGAATGCCTCGATAAACAAATCATCAAAACATAAAAAAGCGGGATAGAAACCAAATCTATCCCGCACTATTCAGGAGAATAGCGTCAGCAGCGCTGAACGCCCATTCTTTTTTACTTGTTCGAATTCAAGCTTCCTGCCTGGCTAGAGTAATAAAAAGCCAGGTTATCTATGTCCGCTGCACTCAGGCCGGCCGCCATGCCTGCCATGACAGGATCATTGCGCTTGCCGGATTTATAATCGTTCAATGCTTTTGCTAAATAGGTTCTATACTGTCCGCCAATTTTAGGAAAATTAGGTGCCGGGCTGTTTCCGTCAGCGCCATGACATGAGGCACATACTTCTGCTGCCTTGGTTTTACCTGCTTCGATATCAGCAGCCATTACTTGGCTGGAAAGCAACAGAGCTGCGCCACTTACTGCGGCTATCACGTAATTCTTCATAATTCGTAGGTCCCTCGGTTAATCACTTAATTAATTTTTGGAGTAGTAAGCGGCAAAATCTTCGATGTCCTGTTGTGACAATGTTTTAGCCAAGCTCGTCATGGTCGGATGGCTACGCGTTCCATTTTTATAGCCTTCTAATGACTTGACAATATAATCAGCATGTTGCCCACCCAGTTTGGGAACACTGTAAGCTGTAGGGAAAGCTGTTTTGTATCCAGGTATGCCGTGACAACCTTCACACATTGAAAGTTTATCTTTTGCTGCTGCTGCATCACCTGCGGCTTGCGTTACTCCTGAAAATGCAAAAAGCATACCCAAGGCAAGCAGTAAATTCATAATCAATTTTTGTTTCATGTAAGCCTCCTTCTCTCAAAAGCTGAACTTTAAACGATGCGCCCGATTTGGTCAATGAATAGTATAAGTATGTCCATGTTGTTTATATGGAAATCAGGGTTACGAGCTTCCATTTTTTGGAATCGATTTCGCCTCCAATTCTTCCCATCTTGCAAAGCAAGCCAACAACTCTTTTTCGATCGCAGTTAAGCGCATCTGCAATTTTTTCACTTCATCCGGGGCATCACGATAGATATTCGGCTCATTCAAACGCAAGCCGATATGTGCCTGTTCCCTTTCCAAGACATCAATCTGATCCGGCAAAGCTTCCAGCTCACGCGTCTCAAGATAGCTGAGCTTTTTGGCTAACCTGGATGTTTTGAGTGAATTTTCTGATGAAGAACTGGGCTGCTTCGATACACTTTTCTGCGGACTATTGTCTTTCTCCTCGATATGTCTCGCACGTATCCACTCTTCATAGCCGCCAATATATTCACACAATTTTCCATTTCCTTCAAATGCGATTACTTGTGTGACCACATTATCCAGAAATTCACGATCATGGCTCACCAAAAACAATGTGCCGGCATAGTCCTGCAACAAACCTTCCAACAATTCGAGTGTTTCGATATCCAGATCATTGGTTGGCTCATCCAGTACCAGGACATTGGCTGGACGTGTAAACAAACGTGCCAACAACAAACGGTTCCGTTCTCCACCCGATAGGGATTTGACCGGGGAACGGGCACGCTGTGGAGAAAATAAAAAATCCTCCAAATAACTGATGACATGCTTGCGTTTCCCACTGATCTCAACGAAATCGGAACCCTGACTAATGGTATCCGTTAACACCATCTCTTCATTAAGCTGTTCACGCATCTGGTCGAAATAAGCCACTGTTAGCTTGGTACCTTGTTGCACTCTCCCTGAATCCGGTTGTAACTCTCCCAAAATAAGCTTCAGCAAAGTCGATTTGCCAGCTCCATTGGGGCCAAGCAAGCCAACTTTATCACCACGCATGATACGACAGGAGAAATCCCGAATGATGACCCTGTCATCATAGCCTTTAGTGACATGTTCCAGCTCGGCAACCATTTTACCAGATCGCTCACCAGCATCGACCGTAATGTTAGCTTTACCCAACTTCTCCCTGCGTGCCACCCGTTCGACTCGCAACGCTTCCAGTCTCCTCACCCTACCTTCGTTGCGCGTGCGCCGTGCCTCGACCCCCTTGCGTATCCACACCTCTTCCTGCGCCAGAAACTTGTCGAATTTTTGTTGGTGTACCGCTTCGACTTCGAGCATCTCAGCTTTCTTACGCTGATAATCACCAAACTTACCCGAAAATGATGCCAGTGTTCCGCGATCCAACTCCACAATTCTTGTTGCAACATGATCGAGAAAACGACGGTCGTGCGTAATAAATAAAACGCTACCCTGAAAATCCTGCAGCAGTCCTTCCAGCCATTCTATGGAGGTAAAATCAAGATGATTGGTAGGTTCATCCAACAACAACACATCAGGCGTTTTTACCAGCGCACGCGCCAAAGCAACACGTTTTTTCAACCCTCCTGACAAATGGGCTATCAAGGTATCGGCGGGTAAATTGAGTTTATCGATAACCGTCTCGATCCTGGCTTGCAAATTCCAGCCTTCCTGAGCCTCGAGGGAAACTTGCAAATCCTGAAGGCGTACCAGCAGTGCCTCCGTATCATTGGCGGTGTCACTCAATGCCTGTGAAACGGCATGGTAGTCCTGCAAGATCCGGCTGATGTCACCCAACCCCGTGGAAACTTCGGCAAACACCGTATGTTCGGGATTGAGCAATGGTTCCTGAGATACATAAGCTAATTTCAAATTGGGTGCCAGCCACAATATGCCATCGTCCAGCTTGATTTCACTGGCGAGCACGCGCAATAAACTGGATTTCCCGCCACCATTCCGACCAATCAGGCCGATACGTTCTCCCGGATCGAGTTGCAAAAACATGTGATCGAGTAAAGCATGATGCCCAAAAGCCAGGCAAGCATTCTCTAAAGTTATCAGTGGCATCGAAGCAATTAGAATTAGAGTTATTACTAAAAAAATTAGTAAAAAAAGATTGGTGCATTATACGCACCTGGCGAGAGTCGAAAAAATAAAGTGGAACCCGCAGGCCCCACTTTTAAACATTCTTTAATGGCAAATAACGAACTATTCTGCCGATGACACGCTTATTTTCTTGGGCTGCACGGCCTCACGTTTGGGAATCACCACTTCCAGCACGCCATGTTTCGACGATGCTGAAATGGCATCAGCATTAGCGGTATCTGGCAAACTGAAACGCCTGTAAAAAGAACCATAGGTGCGTTCGACTCGTTTATAACCCTCTTTTTCAGTCTTGCTTTCCGATTTTTTTTCACCTTTGATTGTTAAAACGCCATCTTCCATACTGATATCAATTTCTTCCGGTTTGACCCCCGGAATATCGGCATGTATCACAAATCTGTTTGCGTCTTCCTTGATATCCACAGCAGGCGCCCATTCGGCTGTGGCTGTCGAACCTTCGGCCGCACCGCGCTCCAGTTCTCTTTGCAATTGACTCAACAAACCCCAAGGTTCATAACGTGTTATGGCCATGACTATTTCTCCTTATTGATTAAAAAGCACATTGCATGAAAGTGATCAACGTTCTATTTGAATCTGTAATGCATACTATCGTATGCAACACCACTACAGTTACAAAAAGTACACTTCATGAATGCATATAAGGATGTTTCAATTTTTTTCAAGCCAAGGTACCCAAAATCAATTTGAATAATCACCAATACGAATATTGGTCCATAAATATCAATCAACTATGCATACCGACGCCGCACAATCCACAAAAAAGCAATTGGTAACATGAGCAATACTGCTATGGCAATAGCATTACGTTTAAGCCATTCCGAGGTATTGCTCTGAACCGTAAAACCGGCTTCCGCCAGCTCCAGAATCTGAGTACTCTGCTGTGATCCCGACTGTGTCAAAAGATGCAACTGAAATCTCAGTGTCTGATTACCCGACGACTCCGGCGTGACTCGCCACTTCCAATGTGAAGCATTACTGTAGTCGAAAGGCTGTTCCTGCGGACCGGGCTTATCGATGATAAATTCATCGCCAGATATTTCTGCTCGCATATGAGGCGATACCTCACCCACTATCCCCTGTATCGAAGTACCTTCAGAAGCAGTGGAAATAATTTCATTAAGAAACTTGGAAAGCTGTTTCGTTTCCAGATTCAGTGCCACGTCAAAACTTTCATACTGTTTTACAGTTGAAGGAATCGAGATTGCGCTGCTATCAATTGGCACTTTCATGATCACCGGACTGGGTGGCCTTTTACCGGACAAAAAATGCATCAGCGAATTCAGTGAAAAAGGTACGATCAATAACACCGCAAGTAATGCCAATGGCAGGATCAGATTAAAATTTATTCCCGATTCGGGTTCAGAGTTGCGCATGAAGCCTCCTGTATTTTTATAGTTTCCAAATCATAACATGCTCCCTGAACTATCCTCAGCGTTCTGCATCGACCCTTGAAACAACAACCCCAAAACCCAATACACTCAGTCAATTACCAGATGTGCGGTTTGTATCAAAAATGAATGTTAAAATCGCTCTCCTTTGGATTGCAACCAATCATCAAGCTCGCCAAACCCGTGACTCTTTCTGAAAATCGCAATTATTTTCCTTCCATCGACATCTTGCGTGGTTTTGCTGCCCTATCGGTGGTGGTTTATCACGTCATCGAACATTTCAAATGGATTGATTTCCCCACACAAGGCCCTTTGGTTTGGTTCCGAATTGGCTGGATGGGCGTCGATCTGTTTTTTGTTATATCGGGTTTCGTTATTGGACTGTCTGCATTATCCGAAATCGATCGGCATGGCATTTCGGATTTCCGTTATCCCTTCATGCGACGAAGAATTGTTCGCATCGTACCGCTACATTACTTGACTTGCCTGATTTTCATGACTCTTGTGATGCCGCAAATTTTGTTTGAAAAATTTTGGCCGAACCTGATCACACATGCATTGTTTATTCATAATCTTTTTCCGGGTTTTCATGGCGCAATCAATGGTCCTAATTGGTCACTCGGCCTCGAAATGCAATTTTATCTGCTCATGCTGCTCATTACACCCTGGGTCAAGCAATTCCATCCCTACAAAACCATCGTAATACTGATCCTGACAGCCTGGATCTGGCGCCTGGGTTGTGTATGGCTTATACCGATTACCGGTGAGAAAGGGATACAGCCCCTTTTTTGGATGTCGACACAACTACCCGGCTGTCTCGATGAATTTGCCGCAGGACTGCTGCTCGCCATTATTTCAAGAACAACGTTAGGCGCTCGGCTATTACGAGCGTCAACCCTGTGGAGCATTGTGGCGGCCACCATTGCAGTCTGGCTTGCATTACAACTGTATTGGCCCAATGCCAAGTATTGGGATAACCCTTTCATGGTCATTTTTTACCGCACAATTTTGGCGACTGCATGTGGTCTAGTCGTTTTTTGCGCATGTACGCTCAACCATCCCTGGTGGTTACGCCTCACAGTACCACTGCGATACCTTGGAACTATCTCGTACGGAATCTATTTATGGCACCTGGCTGTGCTATTCTCATTACGCGATCTATCATGGCTGGAGCCGCAACGCGCCTTACCCATGATACTGATTCTAACGTTCTGTCTTGCTTCGGTATCCTGGCATTTTTTCGAACAACCATTCATACAGCGATTCGCTAAAAAATCAACCTAGCCTGTTCGCGTTGATGGCTTAGCTATATTCCCTGAGTTGCTCCCGTGCAGCCTGATAGTCTTTGTACACACTCTCCACTTTTTGCCAAAACGCCTTCGAATGATTCATCTCAAGCAAATGGGCCAATTCATGCACCACAACGTAGTCGATCAGATGCAATGGAAGCTGGATCAAGCGCCAGTTCAGACTGATCACCCCGCGATGATTGCAACTTCCCCAGCGAGTCTTGGCTTTGGATAAACGAAATGGCGGAATGGATACCTTCAGCGCTTGAGCGTAAATCCCGATGCGCTCCCTGAAACAGATCATGGCTTGCTCGCCATACCAGGCCATGACGAACGTTTCAATCTGTTGGGAATCAAGCTGCGGTAAATGCTGGGTTACGATTTTCGCCGATTGCTGCGGCACCATCACAATCTGCCCCGAAGCATTCAGTGCGATTTGCCAGGGTTCCCCCAGCAGCGGAAAACTCGCATCGAACTTCCAACCCAGCTCCAGGCTTTTCTTGTTTCCCCATTGCCTGAGTTTTTGACGGATCCAATCGGCCTTTTCCTGCAAGACATTTTCCACGTCAGCGTTGGCGAGCTGATGAGGAATGTGAATACTCAGTCCGCGATGGTCGATACGCAATCCGATTGATTTACGCTTGCTACGTCGCAGCGTATAGCTGATGATCTGCCCTTTCAGGCAAGTATGAACACGCACGATCAGATTGAACTGGTATTGGATCGACCGATACGCAACACTTCGCCTTCAATCCAAGTTTCAACCCGGGCATTCAGTTCGCCCGCTTCCATACCAGTGGGATCGATAGGTTCGCCGATGCTGACTGTCACTGTCCCCGGATATTTGATGAAGGAATTTCTACCCCAGAGCTCACCGGCATTATGCGCAACCGGCACCACCGGCACATGAACATGCGTTGCCAACCAGGCACCACCAATTCGGTATTTGCCGCGCTGACCCGGTGGAATGCGTGTACCTTCTGGAAAAATGACAATCCAGAATCCCTGTTGCAAACGATCTCGGCCTTGCTCGACAATCTGTTCCAGGGCTTTCTTGCGCGCACTGCGATCAATGGCTATCGGACTGGTCATCGCCAATCCCCAACCAAAAAAAGGAATACGCAGCAATTCTTTTTTCAGCACCCATACCTGTGGTGGAAAAATTTCCTGAAACGCCAGCGTCTCCCAAGCCGACTGATGTTTCGACAACACGATACTCGGTATTTGCGGAATATGCTCGGCACCAATGATCCGGTAGCGGATACCGCAAACATGCCACAGCAGAAACAACATCATGCGGGTCCAGCTGGACGTTACACGATAGCGCTGATGCGGTGACAGCGGAAAACACATCAGTGTAACCAGCGCATAGGGTGGTGTGATGATGACCTGCAGCAGCATGTACAACGAAGAGCGCAACAGCGCTGATACTTTTTTCATGCCTCGCCCACCAGAACATCAACCAGCGCAGCCAAATCGTCATACACCTGCGTTTGCTCGGGAAGGTCTTGCGCACTTCGCGTCACCTCGCCATTGCCGGTCAATACCAGAATGGGCAATGCGCCAACGGCAACCGCTGCCTGCAAATCTTTCAGCGAATCTCCAACTGCCGGAACACTCTTGAGATTCACTCCATAGCGCTGCATAATCTCAGCGAACAATCCTGTCTCCGGTTTGCGGCAGGTGCAGTTATCAGCCGCGGTATGAGGACAAAAAAAGATGGCATCGATACGACCGCCAGCCTGATTGACTGCCCTGTACATCTTGTCATTGATGGCATTATAGGTGGCCATATCCAGCAAACCGCGCCCTATGCCCGATTGGTTGGTGGCGATGATCACCCGGTAGCCGGCGTGTGTCAGCCGAGAAATGGCTTCTAGGCTACCCGGAATCGCTATCCATTCTTCTGGTGATTTGATAAACGTGTCACTGCTCTCATTAATGACACCGGCCTGATCGAGAATGATAAGTTTCATGAGGAGGCCAGTTTAGATAAATCAGCGACGCGATTCATGATGCCATGCAGTTGCACCAGCAATGCCAATCGATTGTTGCGTAATGCCGTATCTTCCACATTGACCATGACATGATCAAAAAAATGATCGACCGGTGTTTTCAGCGCCGCCAGTCTCTGCAACGTGCCAGTGTAATCACCAGCATTAAAGGCTTGATCAGTCAGTGGCAACACGTCATTCAGTGTCTGGTGCAGCACTTGCTCAGCCTGTTCTTGCAACAGCCGGCTGTCAACTTTGGCATCACCCAGCATTTCAGATTTTTTAAGAATATTCCCCACTCGCTTGTTTGCTGCCGCCAAACTGGCCGCTTCCGGCAAGCGGGTGAAGGCTCGTACCGCTGCCAGCCGTTTGGGTATGTCACCAAGCCATTGTGGTTTCAGGCTGAGTACCGCATCGATTTCCTGAGCGGTATAACCTTGTTCGCGCAACATGCCGGCAAGGCGATCGGTGATGAAAGCATGTAATTGATCACTGGCCTCCTGAGGAATCAAGCGCGACTGCGTTACCACAGTCGATTGCTGGGTATTGGCCCATTGCTTCGGAATCTCGCCATCCTGAATAACGTTGATGACTTGACTTAGCAGTCGATCGAGATGAAATGGCAGATCGTTTTCAATCAATAATCGAATCACACCCAATGCATGCCGTCGCAATGCAAATGGATCCTTGTCACCCGTTGGCACTTCACCGATTGCAAACATGTTTACCAGCGTCTCCAGTTTATCTGCCAGTGCCAAGCAAACTCCCGTCATATCACGTGGCAGCGCGTCTCCGGCAAAACGAGGCTTGTAGTGATCTTCGATCGCAAATGCAACGTTATCGCTCAACCCTTCATGCTGTGCATAATAACGCCCCATGATACCCTGCAACTCTGGGAACTCTCCGACCATATCGGTCAGCAGATCGGCCTTCGCCAGAGTCGCCGCTGCATGTGCTTGTCTGGCAAGCTGCTCATCACCCAGCAGCTCACCTAGTTTCGCTGCTATGGCACGCACATACTGCATGCGCAGTCCCTGTGTACCCAGCTTGTTGTGATAAACCACCCGATCGAGTTCAGGCACACGCGATGCCAGTGTTTTTTTACGATCCTGGTCAAAAAAGAATTTGGCGTCAGCAAGGCGCGAGCGCACTACACGTTCGTTTCCTGCAATGACCTGCACAGGATCCGCAGGTCGAATATTGGAAACCAGCAGAAACACGTTGGACAGCTTGCCATTCGCATCCAGTAGCGGAAAGTATTTCTGATTGGCTTTCATGGTCAGAATCAGGCACTCCTGCGGCACCTGCAAAAATTCCTCGGCAAACCGGCCAACCAGCACATTGGGATACTCCACCAGCGCCGTCACCTCATCCAGCAAGGCTGGATCGTCAATCGAGACGAGATGCTCATGCGTTGCTGCTGCGGTGAGCTGTCGAACGATATCGGCACGGCGCTCTGTAAAACTGGCGATGACCGAGCCTTCAGTCGCAAGCTGCTGGGCATAAGTATCTGCATGATGCACTACGATCGGATTTACTTTCGCCTCAAAACGATGCCCCTGTGTCTCACGACCGGCTTGCAGTCCCAGAACATCCACCGCGACGATATTGGCGCCATGCAGGACTGTCAGCGCATGTGCAGGACGCACAAAATGGACACTACTCCAACCATCAGCCAACTGGTAAGTCATTACTTTCGGAATCGGCAATTTTTTGATGGCTTCCTGCAGTGTTTTCTGCAATCCGTCCGTCAGCGTCATACCCGTAATCATGCTGTCCCAAAACAGAGTTTCGGTTTTGCCTTCCAGCACACGTTTGAGATTGGGTACCACGGAAGCATCTGCACCCAGACCTGCCAGTTTTTTCAGAAGCGGTGGTGTAGCCTGACCTTGCGCATCCAGTCCCACTGCTACCGGCATCAATTTCTGCAGCACTGCCCGATCGGCAGCCTGTGCAGCAACATGGTCAACATGGACTGCCAGTCTGCGTGGTGTCGCATAAACAGTCGTTTTGGCACCCTCGCCGACCAATCCCTGAGCAGTCAAACCGGACACCAGCAATTCCGCAAAGCTTTTACCCAGCATTTGCAATGACTTGGGAGGTAATTCCTCGACCAATAACTCGACCAGCAAATTCTGGGTCATGATGCGAATTCCTCGATTTTGGGGATCTGTGCAACCCATTCGCGTGGCGCCAGCGGAAAAGCCGGTTCCATGCTAGCACGACTGTCGTAATAAGCCCGCGCCACCTGACGCGACAGATTGCGTATGCGCCCGATGTAAGCGGCACGCTCCGTTACCGAGATGGCGCCACGTGCATCCAGCAGATTGAAGGTATGCGCCGCTTTCAGCACTTGTTCGTAGGCAGGTAGCGCCAGTCGCTGTTGCATCAAATGCTGAGCTTGCGCTTCGTGTCGCCCGAATGCCAGAAACAAGAATTCCCGATCACTGTGCTCGAAGTTGAACGTTGACTGTTCAACTTCGTTCTGATGGTAGACATCGTGATAGCTCAGCCCTTTTGTCCATACCAGATCAAAAACACTTTCCACGCCTTGCAGATACATTGCCAGCCGCTCTAGACCATACGTAATCTCACCGGTAATCGGCTTGCAGTCAATGCCGCCGACTTGCTGAAAATAGGTAAATTGCGTCACTTCCATACCATTCAACCAGGTTTCCCATCCCAACCCCCAGGCTCCCAGGGTAGGATTTTCCCAGTCATCTTCCACCAGCCGCACATCGTTTTGTGTCAAATCGAATCCCAGTTCACGCAACGAATCCAGATACAAATCCAGAATATTCTTGGGCGCCGGCTTGAGCACAACCTGAAACTGATAATAATGCTGCAAGCGGTTCGGGTTCGCACCATAGCGACCGTCCTTGGGGCGACGCGACGGTTGAACATATGCGGCCTTCCACGGCTCCGGGCCCAGTGCACGCAAGAATGTCGCGGTATGACTGGTTCCAGCGCCAACCTCCATATCATAGGGTTGCAGGATGGCACAACCTTGCTTGTCCCAATAGCGCTGCAGCGTGAAAATAATTTCCTGAAAAGTCAGTGTCGTCATGTGAAATCCGTAGGCATCAAATTGGCATCGATTCGGCTCAGGCCTGTTTATTGACTAATTTTACCGGTTTTTGCGTCTGCCGCGAAAGGCAGAAATGGATGCCACAATCACTGCCAAACCAGCCGCTCCCAGTATAGGGTGATTGCCGGCAAGGACGTAAGGGGTGGCACCCTTGAAACCCTGAGCAACGCCGTGCAAGGCTGACGTAGTAAATATTTCAATACTTTGCAGCACTTTGCCACGTTCATCGATGATCGCCGTAACTCCCGTATTGGTGGCACGCAACATGTAACGTCCGGTTTCTATCGCACGCATCTGCGAGATTTGCAAGTGTTGCTGCGGTCCGATGGAGCGTCCAAACCAGGCATCATTACTGACGTTGACCAGCAGAGAGGCCTGCGGTAACTGATAAATGATTTCCTCGCCAAAAACATCTTCATAGCAAATGTTGATGGCAACACGTTGCCCTGCCAGATGCATGGGTTGTTGATTCAGGTCGCCGCGTGAAAAATCGGATAGTGGAATATGCAGCACCTGGATGATCCAGCCAAAAATTGGCTTCAGCGGAATGAATTCTCCGAATGGCACCAGATGATGCTTGCGATAACGCTGTTCCGGCGACGCGCCAAAACTGAACATGGTATTGTAATAATCATCACTGCCATCGACCGTGCGCTCGGCCAAACCAATCAGAACATCGCCATCATGGCTGCGCGCATGTTCTGCAATGTGTGATAAGTAGGCAGACGGCATGACATCGCTAAACAGTGGAATGGAGATTTCCGGGGTGACAATCAAGCGGCTTTTGCTTTCCATTATCAACCGGGCATAGGTCTCCATGGTATTTTCGAGATGATCGTCACGCCATTTCAGGTCCTGTGCAATATTCCCCTGTAGCAAACTAACCGTCACTGGTTCGCCTTCGGGTTGCACCCATTCGATCATTTGTAGTGCAAAACCACCTACCCACAACGCACAAAACGTCACCGCATAACGTTTCGCCCTGAAACCGCTATCAAACCAGAAAAACAGCATGGCCGCACTGAAAATCAAGAGAAATGAAATACCGTAAACGCCCAGTATTGGGGCAAATCCAACCAGAGGACTGTCGGGTGCCTGCGAATAACCCAGCGCCAGCCACGGAAACCCGGTAAACAGGTAACCACGCAACCATTCCGCCAGCATCAATAATGCCCCGGCAGCGGCCGCCCATATCATGGGTGTTGCCTGACGCAACCTGGCCAGCAGCCACAGGCTGGTCGCCGTAAACAAGGATAGATAAGCGCATAGAACGATCAACGCCGCGATGGCAACCGGCGTTGGCATGGCACCAAAATCATGCAGACTGACATAAAGCCAGGTCACTCCGGCACTGAACAACCCCATGCCAAAACCGAACCCCAGTGCCGCTGCTTTTCTGGGTGACGCGCTGGCATGACAGAAACGCAACAATATAGCCAATGCGAAAACTGGCACCGGAAACAGATAGAATGGCGCAAAACCGAGCACGCTCAGCATGCCCAGCAAGAAAACCAGCAGCAGTTTTATCATGTCAAGATTTTTCTAATGCGAACCAAAATGGATAATTGTCAGTCGATACCTGAAAAGCCAACACCAGTGGAGTGCATTTTTGAATAGCAACAGTGACTTTGACCAACGCGGCCAATCATAAATTAATCATTAGCGCTTGGATACTTAAATTTAGCGGAACCGATACCGGTCAGAAATACGATCCACACGATCACAATTATTAATTCACTTGAGTGCCGGTATAAAAGTAGAATAGCCTGATAAAGGTTATGATCCGCTGTATCATCGATGCAGCGTTTTACTGGATAAATGAATTAAACTATTCAATCTGTGAGTCTTTTGTTTGTTTTGGTAACATTATTGCTTGATCACCGATTAGAGAACCATTTGGACTTTTAATGAAATTTAAACTTCTAAGCGTGTTGTTGCTCGCCGGAATCACTGCCTGCGCACATATTCCCACTCCCAAGGAAGGAAACGAAGAACCGAGTGAATTAGCAGACCAAGAAGAAGTCAGTCCGCAGAATCTGCCCAAGCAGGAGTTGACCGCGCCCATCCTGTTTGACTTCCTGGTCGGAGAAACCGCCTTGCAGCGTGGCAATCTGGATCTCGCCGTCAGTCGCTATGTGAAGTTGGCCAAAACGACGCGCGACCCGCGACTTGCCAAACGCGCCAGCGAAATCGCCCTGCATGCGGGTAATCCCTTTGCCGCAGAACAGTCCGCAACCCTGTGGATCGAACTGGAACCCGATTCCACCGATGCGCTGCAGACCATCGCCGCGATTTTAGTCAGCCTGGGCAAACTCGATGCCGCCAAACCTCACCTGGAAAAACTGCTGATTACCGAAAAGGACAATGTCGGTCCGGCATTCACGCAACTCAACCAGATGCTGTCGCGCAATCCTAATAAAGTCGCAGCCCTGCAGTTGATCCAGCATCTCGCCCAACCTTACAAGGAAGTTGCCGAAGTGCATTTCGCGATCTCACAAGCTGCATGGTTCGCCAGTCAGCATGAGCTAGCACAGAGTGAGATGCAGCGTGCACTTGCTCTGCGTCCCGACTGGGAGATTGCCGCGATTCACAATGGCAGAATGCTGCAGCGCACTTCCACCGACGAAGCCAATGAATTCTACAGAAACTATCTCACCCAGCACCCCAACGCAAACGAGGTTCGTGTGGCCTATGCCCGCGCACTGATCAGCAGCGACCATTACGATTTGGCGCGAAAACAATTAGAGGAATTGCGCGGCAAGAATTTCGATGACGCTGAAATCATGCTTGCAGTCGGTTTGCTGGCTGCAGAAATGGGCGATTTCGATGTTACCGAATCGAGCTTCAGGAAAGCGCTCGATCTGGGATACAAGGATCAAAGCGCGGTGTATTTTCACCTGGGGCAGATTTATGAGGAAACCAAGCGCTCCGACAAGGCCATCGAAGCATATCAAATGGTTAAAAGCGGAGCACGCTACATTCCCGCGCAGATTCGCTACGCCGATTTGCTGGCACTCAACGGACAGGTACAGCAAGCTCGCGAACATCTGCACAAACTACCAGCTGCCAATGATCAGCAGACCGCGCATCTGATCCTGGCAGAAGCGCAGATCCTGCGAAGAACCAAAGCACACCAGGAAGTATTCAAACTATTGAATGATGGCTTAAAAAAATTACCGGATTATCCAGATCTGCTCTACGATCGTGCCCTGGTTGCCGACAAGCTGGGTAAATTCAATATCCTAGAACAGGATTTACGCAAGTTGATCAAGCTAAAACCTGACAACGCCCACGCCTACAATGCACTGGGATATAGTTTTGCCGAACGCGGCACTCACTTGTCCGAAGCACTCAAGCTGATCAAGAAAGCCGTCGAGCTCTCACCCGAAGATCCCTATATCATTGACAGTCTAGGCTGGGTGCATTTCCGCATGGGCAATCTGAGCGAAGGCCTGAATTATCTCAATCTGGCCTTTTCGGCTCGCCCCGACCCCGAAATTGCGGCTCATCTGGGAGAAGCATTATGGAGCAAGGGTGCCAAGGATGAAGCCAAAAATATCTGGCGGAGCGGGCTGGAAAAAGATCCTGGCAATGAAATCCTGCTTGAAACCATTCAGCGACTTACAAAAAAGAAAACCCTTGATTGATCTTGATGCTGCCATTGCGAGGAATATCCGCACATGCGACACTGGCAAAAAATAGCCCGCGGCTGAATTAGCTTGTATACTAGCCAACGCTATCAATATCTTAAAATCCGAATGCTGCAGTTATCGATAGAACCCTCAACATGCTTAACACTTCACCTGTTCTAGAATTTAAAAGCAGTACCTTTTTTGCACCCATACTGATACTTTGCAGTCACGATCTCGTTGCGATCGAGGAAGCATTGCAGGAGAAAATTCGCCTGGCGCCGGAGTTTTTCAGGGATTCCCCCCTGATCATCGATTTTCGCGAACTGAACAAATTGCATCTCGATCTGGATTTTGCCCAGATCGTCCAGTTACTAAGGCGTGTTGGTTTTTTCCCAGTCGGTATTCGGGGTGGCAATGAACTACAAAACAAGCAGGCACGAGAACTGTGGATTCCGATTGATACCGTTCGTGAATTGGGTGGCACCATTACTATTGGCGAAACTGCAAAACCCGAACCCAGCCAACCTGCCGCACCCCAGCCTGCTGCAGTCGCACCACGGGAACCACAACCCAGTATTGCACCACCAGCCGCTCCCGCTCCTGCCACACTGATTACGCATCCCATACGATCGGGACAACGAATCTATGCTACCGGCGACCTGATCATCATGTCGCAAGTCAGTGCCGGTGCCGAAATCATGGCTGAGGGCAATATTCACGTCTATAATACCTTGAGAGGCCGCGCGCTCGCAGGTGTACACGGCAACACAGATGCCAGGATTTTTTGCTTTGACCTGCAAGCGGAACTCATATCCATCGCTGGCGACTATAAAACCAGCGAAGACCTCAATAAACAAAAATACACTCATCCGGTGCAAATCTATTTACAGAATCACGCACTGATCATCAAAGAAATTGCTTAACACCAAACAGCGAAGGAGATCAAATTGGCAAGAATTATTGTCGTAACATCGGGCAAAGGTGGGGTCGGTAAAACCACAACGAGTGCAGCGATTGCCATGGGGTTGGCAAAAAAGGGCCACAAAACCGCAGTAATCGATTTTGACGTTGGTTTAAGAAACTTGGACTTGATCCTCGGGTGCGAGCGTCGGGTCGTTTATGATTTTATCAATGTGATCAACGGCGAAGCCAGTCTCAACCAGGCGTTGATCCGCGACAAGAATTGCAATCAGCTCTACATCCTCCCCGCTTCGCAAACCCGCGACAAGGACGCACTGACATTTGAAGGCGTCGGCAAAGTGCTAGATGAACTCGCCAAGGATTTTGACTATATCGTCTGCGACTCGCCGGCTGGTATCGAGAAAGGGGCCAATTTGGCCATGTATTATGCCGACGATGCTTTTGTCGTTACCAATCCGGAAATTTCCTCGGTACGTGACTCGGATCGCATGCTGGGCATACTCTCGAGCAAATCCAGACGCGCCGAGAGAAGCGAGGAACCCATCAAGGAATACTTGCTGCTGACCCGCTACGATCCCGATCGGGTCAAATCCGGTGAAATGTTGGGACTGGACGACGTACAAGAGATTCTGTCCCTCGAACTACTGGGTATCATTCCGGAATCCAAATCGGTATTGTCCGCTTCCAATGCCGGTATTCCCGTTATTCTCGACGAAAAAAGCGAAGCTGGTCAGGCCTATGTCGATGTCGTCGCACGTTACCTCGGGGAAACCAGACCGCATCGCTTCATTGATCCCAAGCAAGGTTTTCTGAGCAGGCTTTTCGGAGGAAGAAAATGAGTTTACTGGACTATTTTAGATCATCAAAACCCAAGACAGCTCCACTGGCCAAAGAACGACTGCAAATTCTGGTTGCACATGAACGCCAATCCCGCAATCAGCCTTCGTATCTGCCTCAGCTGCAAAAGGAGTTACTCGAAGTGATTCGCAAGTATGTCAATGTTGATCAGGAAGCCATCTCGGTTAATTTCGAACAGGACGAGAATCAGGAAACCCTCGAGCTCAATATCGTACTGCCCGATTATCAGCACTCCAGCAAGGAATTCAATAACTAACCGTGAAATGCCGGTTTCCGAT
>WBZN01000806.1_pt1 | contig 20833 bp, 27 predicted proteins | sample 5204281 | NCBI WGS metagenome assembly WBZN01 (sample SAMN12344347, study PRJNA552823) | activated sludge metagenome | biome: Activated sludge suspended growth; feature: Nitrification reactor; material: Wastewater; isolation source: activated sludge from nitrification reactor of wastewater... | reverse complement strand
GGGAGTTTCCTGGTTCCCGGTATTACTAGCTGCATGTGGTTTCTCTTAGCTGTCCCCTACCGAATAGTAGAGTATGATAACGTCCTTTATCATACCTTTCTTTTTAGTTATGTCAATTGAAACAATGATATGTAAGAGTCACTCCATGTCATAGTTGACACAGATCCTCATGTGTCATACACTTCCTACACGTACCACATGTGCTACGGAGGTGTGATGGTCTCCTTACGATTGGGGAAAAAACTGGAAGACCGCTTAGAGCAGCTTGCCGAAGGGACAGGCCGGACCAAGACCTATTACATCCGACTCCTATTAGAAGAGCATCTCGACGAGTTGGAGGATCGGTATATCGCGGAACAGCGATTAGAAACTCCAGGGCCCCGACTCAGCTCCGACGAGATGAGGCAGGAACTTGGCCTGGACCATTGAGTATGACCGGCGCGTGCTCAAAGATCTGAAGCGGCTCGACCGGCAGGCTCAACAGGCCATTCTGGATTATTTCGATGATCGAATTGCGCCCACTGACGATCCCCGCGTGTTTGGTAAACCTTTGAAAGCCTCGTTCGCGGGTCTGTGGCGCTATCGGATCGGCGATTATCGAGCCATCTGCCGGATCGAAGATAACAGAATGGTGGTCTTGGTAGTGCGGGTGGCCCATCGGAGCACGGTGTATGAAGACTGAATCTATGAGCGCCCTGTTGATTTTCGACGACACGGGCTCGACATGAATCGAGGGTGAACCCATGGGCGGCACGAATCGCAGTGGATATCTCTATGATCTGTTGAAACGTGAACAATGGCGAATCTTGGAACAAGCCGCGTTGGAAGCCAATCGTGATGAAACGCATGACCCGGCCTATCAGAAGGAGTTCGCCATCTGGGAGCGGACCCTGACCGATGGGTTGGAGCCCACATCGTCACCGAAACCCCACACGTAAGGAAGCACAAGAGTATGCACAACAGCGAAGATACCCAGACCACAGACCGTGAGACCTGGTCAGGCAATCTCTTTACTGATCTTGGGCTTGATGACGCGGATGCACTCTCTACTCGCACCGCTCTTGGTATTCAGGTGATGAAGACGATCAGGGACAAAGACTTAAGCCAAAAAGAAGCCGGGAAACTGCTGGGGCTGAAGCAACCAGACGTCTCGGCCGTCATGCGAGCTAAATTCAGCCGCTTCAGTCAAGAACGCCTGATCGGCTTTCTCAACAAGCTGGAGCAGAAAGTCACGATTCAAGTGAGCCGTCACCGCCGTGGCGAACCGTATCAACAAGTTACGGTCGCGCGATGATGCCATGCCCTTGAATCAAGGAGGTCCCACCACGCGCTATGTCTCAGCGCGTGAGGCCAAACAGAGCTTGGGCAAGGTCCTGGATTCCGCACAACAGGAACCGGTCACGATCCGTCGTCAGAACCGTGCTGTGGCGGTGGTCTTGTCGGCTCAAGAGTATGCCCGGGTTTGTGCGCAGAACCGAGAGGAATTCTTGCGCTTTGCCGATCGCCAGAGCCACCAGGCGAAGGCACGCGGGCTGTCGAAATCAACACTCGACGAGATCATCGCGGATGAGGAATAGCAAGCGGGTCGTTCTTACGTCCAAGGAAGTGGATTCGGCGTACCGTACTGTCCCCTTGTCAGTTTGGGAGGACCGGCGAACGACCCCATTTTCCCCATTTGACGGCTCACCAAGCCATACCGTTCTCAACAGAGTAAAGGCGAAGACAAACCAATCGCAGGTAAAATCTCTGCTCGCGACTCATGGGCTCCCATGAGTTTGAAGAGAAGGGAATGGCCCCTCAGTCAAAGGAATGGCTCGGTACGGGAGGAAGAAAAGTCATGCGTTGTATGATCAATGCAGTGGAAGAGAAAAGTCCGTTCTGATATTACTACCGCCCAAAGAATGACTACGGGGAAACATGAAGCTGATATTGTCTAGCTTCGGAGCAGAGTTCTCTCCAACGTCTTTTCGGGCGAAGAGGCTCAAGTACAACGATATAGATGAATTCAAGACGCTTAGAGAAAGAGTGAAAGGTTCATGGTTTTTATACAGAAGGACATCAGAGTGTATCGCTCATGAAGTTATAGGTATCCCACTAGATGGGCATGAAGCTCTAGATGGTGAGGATATCGAACTCCTTACGAATGACAATCTCACCGTACTCTCTGCTTTACTTAAAGAGCGGCTCCCACAAGTATTACCTGACTCCGGCATGCAATATACCCGTGAGGGGCTTTTGATCATTGATAGGACGCGCGATCTTGTATCCTATGCCTTCAAGCACATTCATTTTCCAGTTCCTACCCAGCTCGTTGGCTTCCATAAGTATAAGAAATCTGAACTAGACACGAGAGTAATTGCAGTCAGGCCGGGTAGTGCACGCGTCGTTGTTTCGGTCAATTTTGGTAAGTACCATGAAATTGACCGTACTCTTCTGGAAGTCGTCGAGCAAGGAATAGATGTCCGCGGTCTTTGTGCAATCGATAGAGTTAAGGAGCCTGGCCCTCGCTTTATTGGGGAAATTGTAGCCGTCGAAGGAGAGAAGGCGATTTTTGAGGTTGGATCCAAGTATCAAAGTATTCCAGCATCTGAATGTTTGCTGGAGCCGTCGTTGGATACCTTCACCGCGATATTTAGCAAGATCCTTGGAGATAAGAAGAAAGCCTATGATCAAGCAGAGTGGAACGGCCAAGCCACTGTAGTAGCCGCCCCATCATATCTCGAAGAACTGAAAGATTTGAAGGGCCAGATGTTGGGATCTGAATTAAAGATTTCCCGTGACATCACCGTCCGGTTCTCTGAACTTGTGCAAATGGAAAATAGACTGGGACACGAATCAGTGATCAACTTTGGTCCTATTCAATTCTGTTTCGACTCTGATCGAAGTAGAAAACATCGTTTCCCTTCTGCGGGACTTGAAGAGAACGGTCCTTTCGATCAGGAAAGTTTCGACAAAAAGACTCCGAGGATTCTCGTAGTGGGCCCAGCCGACGTACAAGGAAAGGTAGAAGCTTTCGTAAAGGAGTTTAAGGAGGGTCTTGGGCCACAGGGACAAAAGAGATATAGCGGAGGGTTTGGAAGACTCTATAGGCTGGTGAATCCGGTGTTTAGTGTCATATCGGCAAATCTGGCAGGGGCAAACGCAACTGCTGTGGGCGGAAGATATCGAGCAGCGATCGAAAGTCACCTATCCCAATTTAGCCACACCTATGATGCAGCCATAGTTGTTCTTAAGGATGAGCACGCTTTTACGGAACCTCAGAATCCATACCTCATTAGCAAAGCCTATCTTCTCGGACAAGGCATACCTGTTCAAGAAGTAAGACTTAGCAAAATAGGTAGGTCGAAGTATGACCTGCAGTATATCTATGAGGATATCTCGGTGGCTCTCTACTCTAAACTTGGGGGCACGCCTTGGACGGTTATGCCGGCCCAAACGGTGGCTCATGAGATCATCTTCGGGATGGGCACTGCCGAGATTGGAGGCAGAACTGAAGCGAGGAGGAGATATGTTGGAATTACCACTGTATTCAAGAGTGACGGGAATTATCTTCTCTCGGCGTCCACCAGGCAGTGTCGATTTGAAGAATATCCAGAGGCCCTGAAGTCTGTAGTGGAAGAAATTTTGGATGCGCTTAAGCAGGAGCATAGCTGGCGAACTGGTGAAACAGTTAGACTGGTGTTCCATAGCTATAAGCCATTACGAAACACGGATATCGCAACGATAACCAAGAGTGCCCTTGACAGAATGGGCACAGATATTCTGTTCGAATACGCATTTCTCGATATCAAGGAAGATCATCCATTCCTTTTGATGGATCTTGACCAAAATGGAAGGGAGTCATGGGCAGAAGAATTTTCTGGGAACAAGAGTAAAGGGGTAATAGGGCAACATGTTCCTCCTCGAGGTTTATCTGTCGAATTAAGTCGGTATAGGAGATTACTCTGCGTGAATGGGCCGGAGTTAGTGCGAAGACACAAAGAGCCACTCCCTAAGCCCCTTCTGATAGAGATGCATCGCAAATCGACGTTCACTGATATGACTGCGCTTACAAGGCAAGTTTTCTACTTTACAGGGTTATCCTGGAGATCAATGCGCCCATCACGTGAGCCTGCCACGATATTGTATTCTGCCCTCATTGCCAGACTGATGAGCAAACTGGGCACAGTGCCTAACTGGTCTCCAGACTTGCTGAACACGAAGTTACGCCGCAGCAGATGGTTCCTATGACCGAGAGCATTTCATCTCCATTAGGGGACGCGCTGGCGGCAATTCGCAAAGCAAATACGACCTGGCTGATGAGCGATCCTCCTAGCGTGAAAGATGGATTGCTTACGTGGCTGTCTCACAAACTCGGTTTGAATCACACCCAAAGCTTAATCAACTATGTTAAGGCCACTGACATAGATGGCTCGAGAACTCTAGAAGCCCCATACCTAGCTGCTCTAGGGCTCTATATGGATTCTGATCATATCCGTGGAGACGTTGAGCAGTTTTCCTGGTCTGATAGCCTCCAAGTGATCCTTAGTCGTGAGCCTTTCACATCCGATAGGCGCGGAATAGGCCACAACCCTCTGGTGTTACTTGGGCTTGTCCCCCTTACTTTACGTGCCGAAGTTCCAGAATCTACGAAGTCCCGTCTCAAACGAATTTGTGCTGATTCGAGAGCCAATGATGTCGCTGAATTGCGAAAGTGGCTATGTGTTCAAATAGCTGCATGGAACCTTGGTGCCAAGACTACACCATGTAGAGCAGATCAGAATCTTTCCGATCAAGCAGATAGGGCCATGGCGCTTTTGACACATGCACTTTTCCCGGTAGAAACTTCAAGATGTTTGCCAGCAATCAATATGGCGGCAATCAGGAAAGATCTCCTGAGGCATACTTGTCTCCAAGGAACCGATGAGCAAAGTGGTTTTGAAGCTCTATTGATACATGCGGGGGTAGAGCTGTTAATCAACCAGATGTTTCCACGTGAAGCTGACCCATTGGGTACAGTACGGTCTATCCTGGAAGGCTTTGAATCTGCAATGGAGCGCTGGATTTGGGACTCCCCTGGAAAATCTCGAGCGGTGAGGTGGAAAGTCGATAGAGAAGAGCATATTCAAGCCATCTTGTTCCTTATGCTTAGACCGCTTTTCCCGGACCTAGTCTACGAGGACCCTGTAGCCAAAAGTGGTGTTCGTTCAAGTCGTTTGGACTTCGGTATAAGGTCTCTCCGGTTAGGAATTGAAGTTAAGTACGTGCGACAACAAGGAGATTTTGGGAAAGTTCAACAGGAGATAGAGGCAGACTCTGTGGGTTATTTTGCCAATCACGGTTTGTATGATCAGTTTGTAGTATTTGTATATGATGCTTCGCGCTGCACAGAACGCCATGCCTCATTAATATCGGGAATTGCAAGACTTGAGCGTGTCGCTGGAATCTACGTTGCATCCGCCCCGGGCAAGATGATTGACACCTAATCTTACTAATAGCAGCAATGGACGGACCATACCCCCTGAACAGGTCCAGACACTCAACTATTGCGCCCACGCGATCGACGCGCTGCACGACCTGGAGCGCAACTGGCAACATGTGGCTCCAGAGTCGGCACAGGTCTGTCGATCGTTAATCGACAAGCTGCACCAGAGCGTCAAGTTCATCTTACCGAATGGCTGTCAGCTCATCGACCCACAGGAATTCCGGCAGACACATCTGGACCAGATCCGCCTCCCCTTCCCCTGTGTGGCCTTTGAGGCCCCTTGGGAAACGGAACATCCAGTCCAGCAGCCCGGCGAGTTCACCCAGTGGCGTGCGACCAAGCGCATCGCGTTGTGCTGGGAAGCGGGTCCTGATCATGAACTGCTCCCGGGACACAACCGCATCCTCACGACCTTCCCAGAGGGGGGTGTGTTCGTGGTCCCAATCTATTGGTCACCTGAGGTTCAGCACTGGACGGTCGCATTTGGTGGAGCGTTCGTGCCCTACCACAACACGGTGATTACCCGAACGCTGGAGGAAGCCACGCCGTCATCTCGCCTCGCGGCTGAGGCATTGATCACGGCTGGACGGGCGACACCCACGAGCATGCAATTTCAAGCAGAACCGTTCGTCCTGCTGCCCGAGGGCTACGCAGAGATCTTGGAGAAGCATGATGGCAACCGGGAGGAGGTGTTCGCACAGATCATGCTCGACTCACACGATGAGATCATGATGTTAATTCAGGCGTGCAGCGTCATCAACTGCGCCAACGTCAGCATGGCCGACATCGGCGCACCAGCTGCGCTCAACAAGAAGCGCCGAGAGAAGGGCAAGCAGCCGTTTTTTTCTTACAAGGTGTTACAGCTCTCCGATGAACGACGTGAGAGCCGTACGGGCGATGGGGGCAGCAGTCATGCGAGCCCACGCATGCACTTGCGGCGCGGTCATTTACGAAGACTGGACAGCAAAGTGGTCTGGGTAAGACCGTCGATGGTGAATCCTGGATCACGGACCGGTGTGGTGTGGAAAGACTACGCGTTGCCGCCGAAGGAGTGAAGAAGCGGACACTACACCATGACGGCCAACGTCGCCATCATAACGGCAGTCATCAACCATAAGAAAACGATATCTTGATGTGCGGACGATGTACCCAGATCGCCAATCTCCGTTCCTATCCAAGCCAAGAAATGACGGGCTCCACTATCAGCCCCCCTCGCCAAGACCCCTCGGAATGACGTGCGCCAGTGTCTTGAGCCGTTAACTGGATCAGCGGTATAGTGGCCTCCTCCTTTAGACGATGAGGAGTGGACAGGACATAGAAGATCGCATTGATTAGCAGAAAAACTCCATACTTATGGATCTTGACATTGGGCCACTTTGTGCGAGTATTATGTATAACATTGTGGCCCATCGATTGAACCTTCTTCTTTATGGAGAAGGAACCATTCAATCGATTATTTTTACCCCAGGGGATATATCGAGTATTCGATGTATCCCCTGTATTTTTCTCCCACCCAGTAAGGGGCCTCAATGACAACGATTCCCCAGGATAAGTTTCCTTCGTCAGAGAAAACACGAGTTCGGGTGTTTGTCGACTATTGGAATGTCCAGTTGTCGCTCAATTCGAAAGAGGCCAAAGCAAGAGGGCTAGATTTTAGGTTTAAAATTGATTGGAGATCGTTTGGTGCATGGTTGGCGAAGAAAGCCTGTCAGGTAAGCGGAATTGGCGATGCACATTATATTTATGATGGCGTGATCATTTACACATCCTTCAACCCAAATACCAGTGAAGGGAAGGGATTCCACAAGTGGGCGACCACTTGGCTCAACAGACAACCAGGTGTCCGGGTGGAGTGCTTCGCCAGAAAGCCCAAAGGCTACCAAAAATGTCCTCTTTGTTATGAGGAAATTGCACTATGTCCTCATTGCAATCAACAGATGAAAGGTACCATTGAAAAAGGAGTCGATACGCTCATCGCGACCGACATGATTCGACTGGCATGGGAACAGGCCTATGATATGGCAGTACTTGCCACATCCGACAGTGATCTTGTTCCGGCAGTTCAGTTTCTTCATTTAAAAGGCATTAAAGTTGTGCAGGCAGGATTCCCACCAATTGGTACTGATTTAGCAACAACCTGTTGGGCATCATTCGATATATATAAAGACCGAAAAGAAATAGAACGGATCTCCTGACGGGATTAGCGGTATAGTAGCGTCCCCCTTAAACTGCTGAGGACCCACATGACCACCACTATATGAAACGGTCTATGAGCCTGCTGTGTCTACTTTGTCTCCCCTGCCGATGAATACATTCAAGGGCGCTTGGATCTGAACCGTCACCTGATCAAACATCCTCGGCGACGTTCTTTCTCAGGATAACCGGTGAATCGATGACCGGAGTCGCGACTCGTTCTTGGGATCTGCTCCGCGTGGTCCGGTCTTTAGCACTGACATGGACAGGTGGTCGTCGCTCGTGTGTATTGATGTTAATGGCCAAGAGGGATGGTCACAGCGTGTGTCATGATGGCCCGCTGGAAGGCCGAGACAAACTAATCTCAACGGGCCCATCCGATAACGGGCGTTATTTCTTTCCGAGGATGGCGTCTTTCGCGGCCTTGACGACTCTGAATTTGACCACGCGTTTCGCAGGAATCTTTATTTCTTTGCCCGTCTGAGGATTGCGGCCGATGCGGGCTTTGCGGTTGGCGAGCTTGAGTTTTCCGAGACCAGGGAGGGTAAAGACGTTTTTCGCCTCACGATAGGCCAAGGCGGCGAGTTCGTCGAGAAACTGCACCATCGCTTTTTTAGTGAGTCCAGATTTCTCAGCGAGCTGCTCAGAGATCTGTGACTTGGTGAGGGGTTTTCCCATAGAATGCTCCTTTCCGTGTACACGGTGAGCGATGGTTGTAGCGGGATGCGACTAGGGTGTCAAGGCGCGTTGCGCGATGGGATGGGAGCGGACACTTCTCACAGAGGATCGAGCCAGATCTGACGAGACCGCACGGTCCACCTCCACCCCTCATCCTTGTGCATTCAATCCCCTCGCGCGGAGCATTCGACATCCTCCCGCATGCATCACCCGACTCGCCTCCATTCGGTCGCGTTGCGATCGACGACCCACGCGCTTCACGTCCGCCTCGAAGCTGATCCTTCGACCATCTGCCCTGTGACGAGCAAGTGTTGTGGGTTCGGCACGTCACAACAGGCCTTTTCGCCGCATCCTGTCTATCCCGCGTGCTGCACCCATGGGACCTGCATGGGCGTGAATGTGGCTCATAGGCGACCAGGTTCTCGTTTGCCGTCGTCTTGTCTACGCCGCTCGATGCGTGTTCGGTCCGGGTGCCATCGTGATGTCGAGGTGGCCCCCGCAGGCGCGGACGATCTTTTGAATGGTCCGAAGCTCGTACCGATCGTACTCCGCATTTTCGTAGCGGCTGATGGCGGAGGCGGTGCTGCCGATGCGTTTGGCCACCTCGGCTTGGGTCAATCCCGCTTGTTGCCGTAACCGAGACAATTGCTCGCCGATAGCCAGCTTCTGAGCTTCCTCTTCAAATCCCTGACGAAAGTGGAGATCTGCAAACTTCTTGTCCAGCCACCCCTTGCCCGTTCTCGCAGCCCTACGTTTCATGCCGCACCCTCCCTACAAAGTTATGCTTATAGGCTTCAGCGCGTTCAATTTCGCGTGTGGGTGTTTTGTCACCACTTCCTGAACCCATGCGTCAAGATGAGTCGTCGACCGATGAAGAAGAAGCGCAGGATACGGTCGGCTTCGACTTTGAACTCAAATATCTGATCTGTTTCGGTCAAATGTTTGAACTTGCGTTCGTTCCAAATTTTCCCCGTATCCCCCATCCGCGCGAAGAGCGCGGCAAATTTCTGCTGACTTCCTCGGGAGAGCTGTTCAAGCCACGCTTCCGTAGGTGCACACCCATTCGGAGCCAAGTAGAACTCGATTCGCAGGACCGCACCGTCATAGACCAACCTGCTGGATGAGCTCGCCATGCACCCCCTACGATGTAAAATAGCATATATGCTACTACTTGAACAGTGAGCCTTGATAAGGGGAAGTGATGCGGGGCGCATCAGGAAACGGACATCTCCTGACGTGACGGGCTGAATCGGTGTCAATGATTCCAGGAGCACGAAAACGGTGTCCTGATCGTCCTCGTTTTCGCTAACACTCCTGCACCAGGCCTGGTCGAGCGCTAAACATCCGTCGCCTGTCTACCCTTGGAGTCGCATCCTGCAAGGGATCCTTTCATTGCTGACAGTCACTGTTTCCTGCCGATCGTACAGCACTCCCCGGCCGAGGGCCATTCAGCCATTGGGGACAGTCACCGTCCGACTCGGTTCTGTGTTCATTCACGTATCCGAGGACGACAGCGACCGCTCACGGCTCAGCTGAACTGATCGACTACCACGTGCCATCCTGTACAAGCGAGTGACGAGTAAGATCCCCTTTTTCTCCCCTCGTGTCCACGATCCGTTCGTAGTGCTGCTGACAAGCGGAGACCGGCATGGGTCGTGACGTGTGGTGCCTGTGTGGGTGCGTCCTCGGCCCTGGCTTTCCCCCGGTGGGCTGCGTCGATCACGCCAGTACCCTGTCATTCCTCCGCATCTCGTCCGCCGGTCCGCCAGGTCGCCTCGTCCTCGTTGTCTCCTTTGTCGTGCCTGTGTGGCCTCCCCTGCTCGTGAGAGGCCAACACATTCACTCTAACCAAAGGAGACAGTCAATGGCACCTCACGATCAACAACTCAAACCTCAGCCGGTCGAGAAATTCAAGTGCAGCAGCATTACCGCGAGCATTTGGAAGAACGAGGGGGAGAAGGGCGCGTTCTACAACGTGACCATCACCCGCTCGTACAAGACGGCGGATGGCTGGAAGCATTCCGACTCGTTCAGCCTGAACGATCTGGAGGCGGTCTCGGTCGTCCTCGGCCACGCGAAAGTGTGGATCACGGAGCGGGCCGGGAACTAACCGGTCCTCGGACGCCTTCGGCCCTCGCGCCGGGGGCGTCCCTTCACTCTATGAAAGGAGATAAATGATGAACATCTATCGAGACTTCGCAGCAGACCTCAATCAGCTTCTCCACGGACATAGCGCCGTTCGCATCACCGTGAACGGCTACATGCCACTGTCTGTTGAAGAGATCGGCATAGATGGAGAAGGGCACCGGCTTGTGTCACTCTGCCACTATGGCGAGCAAAACGGCGATCCCATGCGCGATCCTGATATTGTGTTCATGTTTCAGAATTCGCCGTACGGCCCCTTCGCTGAACCGGTGTCATTCAGGAATGATTATCTCGGTCTGAACCAAGAAGTGTATCGATATGATGAGCATGGTACGCGCACTCATCTTGACACCAAACTGAAATTGCACCTGAGGGAGCTTGCTCGGATCTGGTTTGCCAATCTCAAGGAACAAGGATTTTTCGGAGACAAGGCGGTTCAGACCATCCTGTCGCCGTAATCATTCGTGGGGCATAATCTGTTCAGATCATGCCCCCTATTTCTTGCTGGATGGATCGGCAAACAGAGCGGTGGGAAATCGTACGGTGAGCCACTCGGCCCACTTCGCCGCTTTGCGCATCACACTGGATCGGTAGCGGGCATTCCGTGTCGGGGTACGTGAATGGTAATTGGCGACTCTGGTCCAGAGGTCTCCTTTATCATGGAGGATATGGTGTCGTAACCGCCAGGCCGCCAATTCATAGGGATAGCAGCCTGCTTGCGCGACATCTGCAGCCGTAATGCCGTATGGCATCAAGTGGTATAGATAGGACGTGTTGAACTGCATGGGACCCACATCATAGGTGCCGTTGGTGTTTTTCACCCATTGCCCCGGCTTGCCCCCTTCCTTCTCCGCAACCGCCAGGACGATGTTAGCCGGGACTTCGTACTTCACCGCAGCCATGATCGAGCAGACGACTCGTTCCTGATGCTGAGGAGGCAGATCCGCAGCAATCATGCCAGCCTCAGCGCACCAGCGGACAGGCCGCTAAAAATGCGGGGCCGCCACCGAACATCTGCGCCGCATGGTATTTGGCTAACGACGAGGCACACTCGGCGGGAGCCGACCCAATCGCGGAGAGACAGAGCATGGCTTCGCAGGCGTCACGAGCTGTCCCGGTAAGCAGCGACAAGGCTCCACTGTTTTGGCTCATCCCAGGGAGCGAAGGCGTTGCTCCTGATGATGTTGAGACGCTGGGCCTGGCCGGTGGAGGACCACTTGGACCTTCCGCCTCGGCCGGTGAGGTACTGAGACAGAGGGACGAAAGACCGAGCGCCAATACGAACACCCGTGTGAACTGCATGGTCATGCTTTTTCTCCTTTCGACGCCTTGGACGGCTCTTTCCGATCACGAAATGCGGCGATTTCTTCTTTCGGATCAAACGCCGTGTCGTCGGTCTTGCCTTTCGACAAGCTTTCGCCGCCGAATGTGGGTTCCGGTGACGGCTTCGACGTCTCCGGATGGCTTTTGGTGACACTGGGATAGGATCGACCTGTGAATTGTGGGCCTGGGCTCACTCCATCCATGGCTGCTGCTAACGGCATGGCCCCGGCTGGACTCCCGCTTGGAGGAGTATTGTGTGGGCCCCCTCCCCTCGGCCCACTTCCACTTGGGCCACCACTCGGGCCGGTGATCATAGTGGTTGGGGGAGGCGCACCCCCACTTCCGTTCGACACCGCTTGCATCAGCGCGTGAGACCCGGCCGCTCCACCCGCCACTCCTGCTCGCGCCATGTTCGCCGCGAGTCCTATTCCCGCTGCCATGGTCGCCGCTGTCGCAACCATGGAACCAACACTGACGCCACTGCCCAGTGCCCCGACCCCACCACCCATCGCCAGACCACCCAGTAAGGGAGGAATCTTATTCACGAGCCCCAGCAGCACGATCGCCGCCACCATCAACACCGCCATTTCCTTCATACTCACTTGGCTGCTCATATTCACGTAATACAGATTGATGAACGAAAAACCAATGCCCACCACCAACACCATCCCCGCCATTTGGGCGCCCAGTGACAGGACGGTGCGGTAGTAGTTGATGGCCATATCGGAAGTCCATCGAGACCCGCCGAATCCCAGAAAGAAGATTCCGGCGAAGGCCAAGATCCATCCACTCACCAGCAGCACCAGCATGTTGATCGCGATAAGAGCCACCACAGTGAGGATGATGACGCAGAGCAATAAATTAAATGCACTCACAACCGGCGACCAAACCGATGATTGGGTCACGACTCGATCGAGCAATTGGAATCCAATATCCATAAGCGTAGACGGATAGACGCTCGGCCCCAACCCGCTGGCACTCCCCGCAAGTTGGCGCATCGAATTGATGATCTGCATCGCGAAGGTCGGACCATTCGTCAGCAACCACCAAAAGAACCCCGTCATCAACGTGAAGGAAAGGAATTCACCGAAAAACTCTCCAATCTCCGCACGGCGTAGCGCCAACTGCCCCATCGTCCACACTAGAGAGATCGTTGCGAGCGTCCAAAAGAGCCAAGAGGCTCGCGCGGTAATGTAGGTCGCCCAGCCAGCCGCGCTAGTCTGAAAATTTTGGAGGGCGGTATCGAGAAGACCTGCAGAGTTGATGGCGGCCTGGGCCTCACCCGGCCACCACCATAGGGTAAGCAGCAGACTGATCACCGCTTGTGGCGCAAGACACAACAACAGGTAGTAACCGTTTGCGCGACGATGAGTGCCTATCGTGGATATTCGGAACTTCCTCATCTTCCCATGGCTATGTCATCCACCGCTTGTTGTGCGTTGATACAATTCGGTGTCTTTTGCAGTTGGCCAGGATTGTTATGACACTTTGACGCCATCGCCACCCGTTCCGCTTCGTGCGCCTTGTACCACGCGACCGATTGTACGGGTTCGAACGCCTCTTTCGTACACCCTGCTAACCCGATTGCCCAGCTCAGGACCAGGTAGAAGACGATTGGATTACGAGGCCAGCCGATACTCAGTCGTTGTTGTGAACTGGTGCGTACAACCATACCTGTCTTTCCTCTCTGAATGATCTGATGATCCACGATGTGTGCATGACCTTCTTGTTCAGAGTCACCACGCATGTCGTGGGCTTGGTTGGAACGTGCCCTGACGAGCATTCCGGTCCGCCGCCATCTGCATGGCCTCCCGATCCGCCTGGGCTTGTTGGCGGGTGGCTTCCATATTCTGTTGCGCCAAGAGCGCGGCTCGAATCTGCATCAATTGATTGGCGCCCTCACTCGTCAGCATGTTGTTGTGTTGCATGACCTCGGTTTGCCCATTCGATGTCTGCGCGGCCAGTTGCAGCCGCTTCAAGCGTCGCGAATCGAGATTCAGCGTGTCGTACTGGCGTTCCAATCCCCGGAACAGAGCCTCGATCGATTTCTTTTGCGACTGGGCCCCGATGACCTCGTTCTCCAAGATCAGGCCCCACTGACTCGGAGAGCAGCCCGGCTCTTTGAAGCACTGGGCGTTGCGATACCACGCCATGTCATGGAAGTTGCCGGTAAAGCCGGCCACTGTTCCATAGAGCTGTCTATAGAACGACACGGTATCGATCATGTAGCGCAGATCGTTCATCGTTTCTTGGGCGTTGTCCCAGATAAATAAACCGGGGTTCATCGTGTTTTGCAGCATGTTCACATATTGCTGTAGTTGCAGCCGGTATTGCTCGATTTGCTTCAGCTGTTGGGCCATGTTCGAGATCGCTCCCGTCACCGACGGGGCCAGCACCGCGCCGTCGAACGTGGGAATGCCACCGCCATAGCTTGGCGTGAGTGGAGATAGGAGGACAACTGACAACACGAGGCCTGCCAAACGCTGTGCACGAGTCTTCATGGCGTCTCCTTTCCTGCGTAATCGAACGCTTGGTAGGGTTTCGGCAACACGAGGTCTTTCACCACCACGACGTTGAACCGATACCCGGGACGAATGGTCAGCTCGGGCGCGAAGCTCAGATTCTTGGCGATGAGCTGCGCCGTCACTTGTCCTAATTGCAGTCCGAGGGCTTGGCTCATGGCGGTATAGGCATTGTATTGGGGAATGGCGACTTGACCGGGAAGGCCCGTCCCTTGCGATTGTTGCTGGCTATACGTGACGCCGGCCGTGACCGCGGACATCAAGAGGGCGGATCCAAAGAGCCTCATATAATGGTTATTGACCAGATCGGTGAGGCCGGAGGCCCCCGAACCGGTGGCCCCTGGCATGGAGCCAAGATCGAGCGTTTTTCCGTCCGGATACCCTAACCGTTGCCACGCCACCAGCAAGGCTTTCTGTCCGTATCCGACATCACTGGAGTAGGCTCCAATCAGTTTGGTGCCCTGTGGGATCAGGAGTTGTGTCTTGGTGGGCGTGTCATACACATTCTGCGACACTTGCGCGACGATCTGACCCGGCAACGACGAATCAATTTCGGACAGCATGAGCGCGGGGAGCACATCACCGGCTTGAATCACGAACTCGGCACGAGGCGGGAGCTGCTGTCCGTCGTGTTTCCAGCGATCTCCTCCCACAGGATTTGCTGGACTCGTATTCCCACTGTTCGAACTGAGTCTCGCAGCCGGTGACGACTCCGATCCTCCATCAAAGGGGCCGAGCATGCCGGCTTGCCGTAATTGCGTGAGTTGCGCCTGATAGGCCTTCGTGGGGTCGTCACTCCGCGCCGCATCCGCCACCTGTTGTTTGACTTCGACCAAGCGGTTGCGCTGGTCGCTTGTCGAAGTGGGCTCCGGCTTACTCTCGATTGGCGGCGCGGGCTTCTCGCTCCGCACGAGCGAAAAGGTGACGGTGGAGGGTGCCTTGAGCGCGTCCTGGAGCTGTTGGATCTTGGCGAGTCGGAGCGCCTCCCGCTCCTCACTCGATGGTGTTTTCGCGAGAGGCTTGCCAGTGACCAGCTGTAATCCGCCGGCTCGATTCGGCATCGGTGGCGCATCGAGATCGTCAGGCCGTGCGATCAAGATGTCCGCTTTCATCTGTGCTTCCCCGTCGAGGCTCCCCGCCCCGGCCAGCGCGGTCTCTGGCTGCGTGCGTTCGTTGCGCATGAGAGGCTTCGACGGCGCGGCCGGAATGACGCCGCCCAGGTGCGATCCGGCGATCCGATCCGCCAGCGCCAGCGTCCCGCCGCCTTTGCCCTGCTGATGCGGCCCTGTGGTCGACTTCAACATCTGCGCTTGTTGCTGGGCCCGATCGCTCGCCACCATTGCCACCACGAGAGCGACCACCGCAATCAATCCGATCACGAGATAGAGCGGCATGTGATTGGCGCGACGGACCCCGGCTCCGGGTGAGATGGACCCCGGCGACCGCTCGGGAGACATCTGCGGATGGGCGGAGGGACTCACGTTCCGTTACTCCTTCCGCACCCAGGCCCCCGCCTGGGCGATCGCCTGCTCATCCATATGATAGGCCCGGCTTAACGACTGTGATCCGATGAAGACGGTGACACGGTACAGGCGAGGCTCGAACGGACCATCGACCACATAGCCAAACGGCAGGCCCGCTTCGCGACTCACGGATGGTTGCGCTGCTACGGGCATGTCGTCTCGTGTGGAAGGGTACGCCCGTGTATTCACCCGAGATTCCATCACTCCATACCCTTTGCGACGCAACGCCTCGATCAGCGCCAGGCCGTAGGGGTCTGTGGCGGGATGGGTCAGCGCGAGGCGCGTGTGCGCGGGAGGGTACAAGGCCTCCATCCTCGCGACCGTATCCTGTGCCAGCCGTTCCGGCATCTGCGGCGGCACCGCTCCATTCACCAGATAGCCATAGGACGCAGGACTGACGCAGCCGGCGAGCAGGAGCCCGAGTCCGATCCAGAGCACGAGAGACAGCCGCCGCATCGCTATTTCCTCCGTTGGATCATCACCCGATCTTGGTTCGATCCGACCCCCGCGACCAATACCGCTTTCTCAAAGACGGTATCGACGATATACCGCCGATCTTGCAGACTGTAGTTCACCATCACTTCCTCGGCATCGGTGAACAGCCCTCCCTCCTTTCGCACGATCAATAGGATCGGGGCTTCGGTCTGCGCAATCGACGGCGGCATTTCAATGACGGTCCTGGCGCCATCGTTATAGACCCGGACGGGTTTCCATGCGGCCTGACCGGCCACGTCATATTCGAACGACAGCTTGGGCAGATAGTCACTCGTCTGCGGAATCGTCTTCTCCTTGATCTCCCGTTGCTGGCGCGCTTTCAGCATCTCGAACTTCACCGCCGAGTCCTCGGGATAGCTGAAGGCGACTTGGGGCATGTAGCGCGTCTTATGGGACCGCAGCCGCAGATAATAGGCGCGGCGATTGGTCGCGACGACCAACGAGGTTTCCAAGCCCACCTCACGCGGTTTGATGATCACATGCTGCACTTCCTCGGCTCCGCTCCCGGTCAGCGCGGGCTCGATCGACCACCGGACATTGTCTCCGACATTGACCGAATTGACCTGTTCACCGGGTTGCAAGGCGACATCGCAGACATGCAGCGGCGCACAGACGATGCTGATCTGGTTGACGCCGTAGGGAAACGTGATGAACCCATTGGCCCCCGCCACCGGCGCACTGCCCGATGCCGTGCCCTGTTCGCCGTACGTGAGTCCCGCTTGTTCTTGCGGCGTGAGCGACGGATTGGAGCCGGTCAGCACGTCCTCGACGCTCGGGTCACTCCCGGCCGTCGCAGGGAGCGGCAGCAGTACGAGCACCACACACAGAACGGTGTTCCTCATCATGTTCCTCACTCCTCACAGTTGTTTGGACCAGGAGAAATCACGCACATAGACCGAGAGCGGATTGCGCCGCAGCTCATCCTCCGTCACGGTCGCGGAGGGTTCGGCCCGATAGACCGTGACGAGCGCTCGCATCGGGACCGGCTGGGTTTTGACTTCCCCCTTGCGGTCCCACACCGACTCCATCCAGGTAACTTCCCAGGTGTCCGCGGTTTGCGGCAGGACCGTGGAAATGTCCACCGTGACCGTTTCCTTCTCCGCTCGCGTAAACGGGTTCGAGTCCTCGGTGCCGTTCATCCATTGGTTCATCTTGCCGGTCGCCGGATCCTGTTCGCTCAACATCGCATAGACCTGATAGACCGCTTTGCGCTGCAAGGCGGCATCGACCGTCACCAGCCGCGCATTGGCGATAAATTCGCCGATGGTGGCGGCCAGCACGCGCGGATCGGCGGGGCTCGCCATCTCGACCGGCCCAATCGCCGTGGCATGGCCGTGGGGATCGACGTGGTAGAGAAAGGGAATGAATTTGGATTGGCTCCCGACATAGGCGATGCCGCCCACCGAGGCCAGGGCGATGAGCAGACAGAGGATCGCGATTAGTTCCCACGATCGGCGGGTCGCGACTTGCGCCTTCATCAGATCGTTCCAGGTCCGCCGCGCCGAAAGATAGGGATTCGTACCCTCCCCGGTTCGCCGCCCACCCTCGACGACGACGGGTTGGGACTGCCGTTCGTCCTGGGATGCTTTCTCCCCTCCCGTGATGTACTTCACATCCTTCCACGCTTCGACCAGACTGTGGACCAGACTCATGCCATCACCTCTTCATACGCTCCATCGTCACGGAGCGTGAGTCCACGGCTCGCCAGCCATTCGTCGATCCAGGCCGCGCCATACTTGGCTTCCAGAGAACGGATCTCCGCGATGGACTCTTTATCCGATGCGCCGACGAAGGCGAGGGCCAAGGGTCCTAATGCGAGATCGTAGAGCCGATGGCCATATTCGGAACTGTAATAATACTGGCGTTTCGGAACGGCCGTGGCCAAGATCTCAATTTGCCGTGAGTTCAGTCCCATTCGACGATAGAGCGCCGAGGTGTCCTCATCGCGGGCGAAGACGTTGGGCAAAAAGATCTTGGTCGCCGTGGATTCCACGATCACATCCAAAATGCCTGAATTGGCCGCGTCCGTTAAACTTTGCGTCGCCAACACCACGAGGCAGTTGGCCTTGCGCAGGACTTTCAACCATTCCCGAATCTTCTCTCGGATCACCGGATGTCCGAGCATCAGCCAGGCTTCATCCACGATGATGGCGCTGGGCTGACCCCTCAGGCTCCGTTCGATCCGGCGAAAGAGATAGAGAATGGTCGGGAGGGCGTATTTATCTCCCAGCCCCATCAACTCCTCGATTTCAAACACGGTGAAATCCGCCAGCGCGAGCCCATCCCGTTCGGCATCGAGGAGATGGCCCAAGGCCCCGCTCACGGTATATTGCTTCAGGGCTTCGCGGATTGGTTCGTCCTGCACCATGTTCACGAAATCGGAGAGCGAGGCCGGCGGTCGGTCCTGTTCCTGTGTGTGGCCATGACTCAACTCATTGGCGTGCAGCGCCATGACCGTTTCCGCGATGGCGTTCCGCTGGAGCGGCGTGGTCTTCACGCCGTTGAGAGCCAGCATGGTGTCGATCCACTCCAACGCCCAGGCCCGATCGCCTTTGGTCTCCAAAAATTGAAGAGGGCAAAAGGCCAGCTCGTTGGCATCGCCCGCCACGGTAAAGTGCAGTCCGCTGGTGCCCTTTGTGGCAGCGCGTATCGCCGCCGCCAGGGGATACATCGAGAGGCCCTTATCGAAGACATAGACGGACATGCCCTCGTACCGGCGTAGTTGCGCGGCGAGTATCCCGAGATGCGTCGATTTGCCTGAGCCGGTCGGGCCCAGCATCAACGTATGGCCGACATCGCGCACATGGAGATTCAGACGAAACGGAGTGGCGCCATGCGTGACGCACTGCATCAACGGAGGGGCGTCAGGCGGATACATGGGACAGGGCGCGGTGGCGCTGCCGGTCCAGATCGTACTGGTCGGCAGGAGATCCGCCAGGTTCATGGTGTTCAAGGGCGGACGCCGGACGTTTTCGACGCCATGTCCCGGCAAGCTGCCCAAAAAGGCGTCCATCGTATTGAGCGTTTCGATCCGGGCGGCAAATCCCAATTGATGCATCACCTTTTCGATGTGACGCGCCGACCGTTCTACTTCACCCCGGTCTTCATCCATGAGGACCACGACACTGGTGTAGTACCCCATCCCGATCAACCCGCTATTCACTTCCCCGATGGCGGCCTCCGCATCGGCCACCATCGCCATCGCATCCTGGTCCAAGGGACCGGTCTGCGAGTTGGTGATTTGATCGAGAAAGCCTCGGACTTTCTGCTTCCACTTCCGTCGATAGCGGGTCAATTCGCGCACGGCCTCATGTTGATCCATGAAGATGAAGCGGGACGACCAGCGGTATTCGATGGGCAGCTCCCCGAGCGATGTCAGGACGCCGGGAGTGCTGTCGAGGGGAAAGCCTTCGATCGCCACCACCTGCATGTACTGCCGGCCGATTTTCGGAATGACGCCCGTCCATAATTCCTGTCCGCCGATCACGGCATCGAGATACATCGGATGCGACGGCAAGAGAACCGGCTGATTCAGGCCGGTGACACACCGTTGCACCCACCGGAGGAATTCGTCATGCGTGACGGTCGATCCATCCTCCAAGATGAGGGATTGTCCGCGCAGGCGTTGCAGGCGAAAGACCGACGACAACCGCGATTCAAACGACGAACAGTCCCTGGTGAATTGCTCCACCAGTCCCTTCGTGCGATCCTGAGCGCTGATTGCCGCCTGATCATCGTCGAACATCAACTCGACGAACTGGCGTTGCGCCACCAACGGCGGCAGATACGTGAGGGTTACGACGAAATAGCCGTCGTACATGGCCCCCAGTCCTTCGAAGAGCCGCCGCCGTTCCTCGTCCAACGCGGCCGTCAGCGCATCGGGAAAATGGGAGAGGCCGGGCGCGGCATAGCCGGCCGCCCGCCGCCGCACCGCATCCACATGCACCATCCAACCGTTCCCGAGCTGACTCAAGGCTTGATTGATCCGAAACGAGACCGCTTCGCGCTGGGGTTCCGTACTGCTGGCCTGATCGTCGCCGCGGTAGATCCAGGCCGCCATGAGCGAACCGTTTTTCCCGACGATCACGCCGTCCTCGACCATCGCCGCGTAGATCAAGAGATCCGACAATCCCGCGTCCTGCGAGCGATGCTTCTTCACCGTCACGTGAGCGTCGGCTTCCCGGACACGGTGGATCAGCAACAAGAGGAAGGCGAGCCCCAACAGTGCGATCAGGACGGTCAGCGTCACCATCATGAATACTGGTTTCCTTGCCTGGACGTGTTGACCCGCCAGGGGGTACTGCGGGCGGGATAGTAGGGTTTGTAGATCAACTGCCGCAGATAGACGTACCGCAACTTTGGGTCGGCTTTAGCCATGAGCCGCAGGAGATACAGAAGAAGAAACCACAATGTCACGCCCACGATGCCGGCCCGCAGTTCTTGGGCGGTGAAGACCAGCGCAAATGCGACCGCGCCACAGAACAGCACCA